>ERZ1034361.322-NODE-322-length-33682-cov-4.859158_pt1 | contig 33682 bp, 25 predicted proteins | sample MGYA00520617_ERZ1034361 | MGnify/ENA primary metagenome ERZ1034361 (study PRJEB33736, sample SAMEA104284507) | Azolla filiculoides | biome: Urban; feature: Water surface; material: Ditch water | place: Netherlands | collected 2015-10-28 | depth 0-0.1 m ...
ACCTCCTCAACGCACCAAGGCGCTCTACAATACCTTTTATTTGTTCGGTAGTTGTCATAAATTATAGTAATTTTGTGCGACAAAAATAGAAAAAATATTCGTAGGGACAAGTTGCGACTTGTCCGTACCTTATAAATAAAAACAATGCGAATAAATTTAATTAGTGATACTGTAACTAAACCAACTCAGGAAATGTTGCGGGCAATGTTTCGAGCAGATGTAGGAGATGATGTTTACAAACAAGATCCAACAGTCATCGAATTGGAAGCCAGAGTTGCCGAAATGTTTGGAATGGAAGCAGGTCTTTTTTTTCCGTCTGGAACGATGGCCAATCAAACGGCAATCAAGCTACATACGCAACCCGGAGAGCAATTAATTGCTGATAAATGGGCGCATGTTTATAATTATGAAGGTGGTGGAGCATCATTTAATAGTGGAGTTTCCTGCTGTTTATTGGACGGAAATCGCGGAATGATTACGGCCGAACAAGTGGCTTGTGCAATCAATGATCCAGAATTTTATCATAGTCCGCTTACGAGTTTGGTTTGTGTTGAAAATACCACTAATAAAGGAGGTGGTGCTTGTTATGATTTTGAAGAATTCAAGAAAATCCGCCAAGTTTGTGATGCCAATAATTTGAAATTTCATTTAGATGGTGCCCGAATTTGGAATGCTTTGGTTGCTACTAATGACAATCCATTGGAATACGGAAAGCTATTTGATACTATATCAGTTTGTTTGTCTAAAGGTTTGGGAGCACCAATAGGTTCAGTATTAATTTCTGACAAAGCTACTATTCACAGAGCTTTGCGAATTAGGAAAATATTAGGTGGAGGAATGCGACAAGTAGGTTATTTGGCGGCAGCCGGACTTTATGCTTTGGAAAATAATATCGAAAGATTAGCAGAAGATCACCGTCGTGCCAAAGAAATAGGTGCTGTTTTAGAAAAATTGAATTGGGTTGCTAAGGTTGAACCTATAGAAACCAATATTTTAATTTTTTCGTTGCATCCGCAAATTAGCGAAGCAGTTTTATTAGAAAAATTACATCAAAAAGGAATTGGGATAAGCTCGATGGGACAAGGAAAACTCCGAATTGTTACCCATCTAGATTATCGCGAAGTGATGCATTCTTATGTATTGGAAACCTTAGGGAAATTATGAGTTATGAGTTTCGATAATTCATAACTCATAATTTAATTATTTAAACATTTCGTCCATTCCTGGAATCATTGGCATATCTACTTTTGCGACAGCATCCAATTCGGCTTGATTTACTTTTGCGGCTTTTTCGATGGCTTTGTTTAAGGTTACAATTAAATAATCTTCTAGTTGTTCTTTGTCTTCTAATAATGAATCAGCAATCGCAATCGATTTTAATTTTCCGTTTGCTGTAATGGTTACTTTCAATGCGCCGTCATTGCTTTGTTCGTCTATCAAAACAGTATCCATACGCAGTTTTGTTTCTTCCATTTTTCGTTGGGTTTCTTTCAATTTGCCCATCATTCCCATTAAATCCATTGTTGTTTTTTTTAAATGTGAAATGCAAAATTACTCTTTTGTAGCTTGATATTCAATTTAATTTTTTAACTAAAAATAGGCTCGTTTTATAGTGGTTTGTGTATTTTTGTGGTTAACACAATATAAATAGAAAGATTGCAATATGTCTAAAAAAATTCAACCACCAATCGCTAAAATAATCCCTAAAAAATTAGAAAAGTTCGGCGATGTTCGAATTGATAATTATTATTGGTTGAATGATAGAGAAAATCCAGAAGTTATTGATTATCTGAATAAAGAGAATGCCTATTATAAAAAAATGACGGCTCATACCAAAGCATTTCAGAAGGAATTATTTGAAGAAATGAAGAGCAGAATCAAGGAAGATGACGAGTCGGTTCCGTATTTGTATAACGGTTATTATTACATCACCCGATTCGAAAAAGGAAAAAATTACCCTATTTATTCCCGAAAAAAAGAAAGCCTTTCGGCCAGAGAAGAAATTTTATTCGATTGCAATAAATTAGCCAAAGGACAATCTTATTTTCAATTAGGTGGTTTGAGTATTAGTCCCGACAATAAATTGGCTGTTTTTAGTACGGATGTTGTTGGACGTAGAATTTATGATATTCAAATCAAAAATTTAGAAACAGGCAAAATTTTATCAGATAAAATCGAAAAAGTCTCTGGAAATGCAGTTTGGGCGAATGATAATAAGACTATTTTTTATTCCAGTCAAGACGAAGTGACTTTGCGTTCGGATAAAATTTTAAAACATAAATTAGGTTCAACTCAAGCGGATGATGTATTAGTTTATTTTGAAAAGGACGAAACTTATAATGTTGAGGTTGCCAAATCAAAATCCAGAAAATACCTTGCGATAGAATCTGGGAGTACATTAACTACAGAATATCAGATATTAGAAGCTGATAATCCTGATGGAAAATTTAGAGTTTTTCAAAAAAGAATTCGAGGTTTGGAATACAGTATCAATCATTATGGTGATAGTTTTTACATTATGACCAATGCAGATAAAGCCACGAATTTTAAGTTGATGAAAACTTTAGAAACAGCAACTTCTAAAGAGAATTGGACAGAAGTTATATCGCATAGGGACGATGTTTTATTAGAAGATATAGAAATTTTCAAAGATTTTTTGGTTCTTGAAGAGCGTACCAATGGTTTAAATAAAATCAGAATTATGCCTTGGAGTGGAGAAGGGGAATATTATTTGCCTTTTGATAGTGAAACTTATACGGCTTATACTTCAACAAATGTAGATTTTGATACTGATATTTTGCGTTATTCCTATCAATCGATGACAACTCCTTCTTCTGTGATTGATTTTAACATGAGAACTAAAATCAAGGAAATCAAGAAGGAGCAACAGGTTTTAGGAGGTAAATTTGATAAAAATAATTATACCGAAGAGCGAATTTGGGCTACGGCAAAAGATGGAACAAAAGTACCAATTTCGGTAGTTTACAGAAATGGATTGGAGAAAAACGGAAAGAATCCGTTGTTGTTATATGCCTATGGTTCTTACGGACATTCGATGGATGCTACTTTTTCATCTACACGATTGTCATTATTAGACAGAGGATTTGTTTTTGCCATTGCACACATCCGCGGAGGCGAAGATTTGGGAAGGCAATGGTATGAAGACGGTAAATTGTTAAAAAAGAAAAATACGTTTACTGATTTTATTGACTGTTCTAAATTTGTCATTGAACAAGGATATACTTCGTCTGAACATTTGTATGCCGAAGGTGGTTCGGCAGGAGGATTGCTGATGGGGGCAATTGTAAATATGGCTCCCGAATTGTATCACGGAATCATCGCTCAAGTACCTTTTGTAGATGTTATAACCACAATGTTGGACGAAAGCATCCCACTTACGACAGGAGAATATGACGAATGGGGGAATCCAAATGTTAAAAAATATTACAAGTATATGGCTTCTTATTCGCCTTATGATAATGTTAAAAAACAGAAATACCCCAATATGTATGTTTCAACAGGACTGCATGATTCGCAGGTACAGTACTGGGAACCAGCTAAATGGGTGGCTAAGTTGCGAAGTGAAAAAGCAGATGATACTGTTTTATTTCTCGATACCAATATGGACGCAGGTCACGGAGGAGCTTCTGGAAGGTTTGAAGCTATTAAGGAATTAGCAAAAGAATATTGTTTTTTATTAGATTTAGAAAAAATTGAAAAGTAATTAGATTATTTTTGTTAAATTTGCAGGGATTTGGAGTTGAATAAAAAAGAGTCCTTGATTAACTATTTTTTTATGAAAGAAGAAATAAAAGCTTATAATAATATTTTAGAATTAATAGGCAACACACCGCTCATTAAATTAAATAAAGTTACCCAAGAATTAAAAGGAAATTTTTACGCTAAAGTAGAAGCTTTTAATCCCGGTCATTCCACAAAAGATAGAATAGCTCTATTCATTATTGAAGAAGCCGAAAGAAGAGGAATTCTTACTCCAGGAGATACAATAATAGAAACTACTTCGGGAAATACTGGTTTTAGTTTAGCAATGGTTAGTATCATCAAAGGATACAATTGTATTTTGGCTGTTACTTCCAAATCTTCTAAAGACAAAATCGATATGTTGCGTGCCTTAGGAGCAAAAGTTTATGTTTGTCCTGCACACGTTTCTGCCGATGATGAACGTTCCTATTACAATGTTGCCAAACGTTTACACGAAGAAACTAAAGGATCTGTTTATATCAATCAATACTTCAATCAGCTTAATGTTGATGCACATTACAAATCTACTGGACCTGAAATTTGGAATCAAACTAATGGTAAAATTACCCATCTTATTGCTTGTAGCGGGACAGGAGGAACCATTTCTGGGACGGCAAAATTTTTAAAAGAAAAAAATCCAAATATTAGAATTTTAGGCGTTGATGCTTTTGGTTCTGTATTAAAAAAATACCACGAAACTAGAGAATTTGATAACAGCGAAATCTACCCCTACAGAATTGAAGGTTTAGGGAAAAACTTGATTCCTTCTGCAACAGATTTTGACGTTATCGACAAGTTCATGAAAGTTACCGATGAAGAAAGTGCACATTCTACTAGAGAATTAGCCAAAACGGAAGGCTTATTCGTGGGTTACACATCTGGAGCAGTTCTTCAAGCTATAAAACAGTATGCCGAAGAAGGAGAGTTTGATGAAAATAGTAATATAATTGCAATTTTCCCAGATCACGGTTCTCGTTATATGAGCAAAGTGTTTAGTGATGACTGGATGAACGAACAAGGTTTCTTTGACAGCATCAACGAAGAAGAAGCTCAAAAAATCGAATTTATAAAATAATTCTTAATTAATTCTAATAATTGCCTCTTCTCTTAAACCTTGGATCATCTCTTTTGATGAATTCGGTTCTTTTTTTAGGTGTTTCTGTTTTCTCAGGTTTTGGTAAACTTGCTTCTTCGGTTTTACTCGAAGGTTCGATAAGTTGATTCAATTCCTTGATTTCTGCCTCGGTTAAATCACGATATCTTCCTACTGGAATATCCAATGAAATATTGATGATTCGAATGCGTTTCAAAGCAATCACTTCATAGCCCAAATACTCACACATTCTACGAATTTGACGGTTCAAACCTTGGGTCAATATGATTTTAAAGGTCGTCGAACTGATTTTTTCTACCTTGCATTTTCGAGTAACCGTGTCCAAAATTGGAACGCCATTGCTCATTTTTTCGATAAAACGATCGGTAATAAGTTTGTTAACCGTTACGGTATATTCTTTTTCGTGATTGTTTCTGGCGCGAAGAATTTTGTTGACAATATCTCCATCATCGGTCATAAAAATCAAGCCTTCACTGGCTTTGTCCAATCTTCCAATCGGAAAAATTCGGGTTGGGTAATTGATGTAATCTACAATATTATTGCGAACATCTAAATTGGTCGTACATTCAATTCCCACAGGCTTGTTGAAAGCCAGATAGATTGATTTGGCTCTTTTCACTCGAATTAATTTGCCGTCAATTCGCACTTCGTCGTCTGGCGCAACTTTAGTTCCTAGTTCTGGAACAACCCCATTGATGGTTACTCGACCTTCTTCAATAATTTTATCCGCTTCACGACGCGAACAATAGCCCGTTTCTCCAATGAATTTATTGAGACGTTTTAGATTTTCTTCCATAGTGCAAAAGTAGGCAATTTGAAAATGTGATAATTTGGAAATTTGAAAATGTTTATAAATGAAAGTTTAAAAAGGTGTAATTTATTCATGTTCAAACAAAAACTTGTTGATTTTTTGATACAATTCATCATCGTGAAGTTTGTGTCCTAAACCTTTAGTTTCAATAAGTTGAACATCTTTCCAAGATTCAGCTATTTTTTTTGCTTCTTTAAATAATACCACAGTATCATCAATATCGTGAGCAAGAAGACCTTTTGTTTCTATTTTAGAAGCAAATTCTTTGGATGAAAATTGTGATAAATCCAGATTCAAAAAATGGGTGTATTTGTTTTCTAACGCTTTGGTTACTTTACTATTTATACTTAATAAATTGGTGAAGTTGTTTAGAATAATTGTAAAATCACTTGGAGCACCTAGAATTACCATTTTTCGAATATTGGAATTTTGGTATTTGTATTGATAGTACAAACAGGTTTGCCCTCCCATTGAATGGCCAATAATATAATTTGGTTGGTATTTCTTGGCAACAATATCCATAAACTCGGCATATTTTGGAACGGTAAATTCTTTGCCACTAGACAATCCCTGAGCAGGACCATCGATGGCAACTATTGTGCTTCCTGATTTTGTTAAATAAGGAAGCATTTTTTTCCATCTAGAGGAATTACTTTCCCAACCGTGAATAAGCAAAATTACAGTGTCATTTCCCTTCCAAATATAGGTTTGAATTACATCTTCGTTATGAAAGATTGTTTCTGAATGAGCTCCTTGTAAGGTTTTAGGAAGTTTGTTTTGGGTGATTTTTCCTTTTCTAGGTTCACTAAAATAGCCGTGAGCCATTTGAATAGCTTTTTCTGGAAATATGAAACTCATTAGGTTGATGTAAGACCCAATCGATTTGGTTAGCAAAAAATAAAATGTTTTTTTCATAAACAAAATAATATGATTACGACCCTATTGCCTTAAAAAAATAAAGTCCGCATAGCGGACTAAATATAGTATAAAAAAAGTCCCGATTTGTATCGGGACTTAACTATTTTTAGAATTTAGCAAAAAGCTGTTCCATTTTTTCTTTCTCTTCATCGGCCAATACACTGTCAACCAAGATTCTTCCAGAATGTTCATCAGTGATGATTTTTTTTCTAGCAGCAATCTCTACTTGAGTTTGTGGCGGAATAGTGAAAAATGATCCTGCAGAAGCTCCTCTTTCGATAGAAACAACAGCCAATCCGTTGCGAACGCTTGAACGAATACGATCATAAGCTGCTAGTAAACGAGGTTCGATAGAGGCTCTATATTCAAATGATTTATCGGACAAGAATGTTTCTTCTTTTGCAGTTTCAGACATAATATCGTCTAATTCTGATTTTTTATGTTTTAAGTGATTCGATTTAATCTCTAATCTCTCTTTTGATTCTGCAATAATTGCTTTTTTATGTTCGATAGAAGCTTTCATTTCTTTGATTTGCTTCTCGGCCAATTGAATTTCTAATTCTTGAAATTCTACTTCTTTGGTCAAAGAGTTGAATTCTCTATTGTTACGTACACTTTCTTGTTGCTTGGTGTATTTTTTGATTGACTCTTTGTGCTCATCAATAGCGTTTTTCTTCACTTTGATTTGCTCTTCAATAGTTTCGAGATCTTTTTTCAATTTCTCTGAACGTGTGCTTAATCCTGCAACTTCATCTTCTAAATCTTCTACTTCAAGAGGAAGTTCACCTCTCACGTTTCTAATTTCGTCAATTCTTGAGTCAATCAATTGTAAATCATAAATTGCTCTTAATTTGTCTTCAACACTCAATTCTTTTGTAGTCGCCATATTCTATTGTCTATAAGTACTTAACTGGATTTGTATTTTCTTCTGATAAAACGATTGCAAAATTAAGGATTTTTTTCCGAAGAAAATCAACAATATAATTTTTTGTATAGCGTTCGCTTTCAAAATGACCAATATCGGCTAAAATTAACTGATTTTCGGCTTCATAAAACTGATGATACTTCAAATCGGCGGTCAAAAAAGCATCGGCTCCAGCCTGAATAGCATTTTTTATAGCAAAACTTCCTGAACCGCCCAAAACGGCCACTTTTTTTATCGACTTGCCTAAAAAAGAGCTGTGTCGAATCCCATCAGCCTGCATTTTGTCTTTTACAAAATGTAGAAAACTTTTTTCTTCCATTGGAACGGCTAATTCACCAATCATTCCTAATCCCAGATTTTGATTTTTGTTCTGCAAATCATAAATTTCATAAGCCACTTCTTCATAGACGTGATTTTTGAAAAGTGCTTTCAGGATTTTGTTTTCCAAATGTTTTTCGAAAGTGACTTCTATTTTTATTTCCTCATTTTCTACAAATTCAAAGCGTTCTCCAATTTCGGGATTGCTGTGTTCATTGCCCATATAGGTTCCAATTCCTTTGGAGTTGAAACTACAATTTTCGTAGTTGCCAATATTTCCTGCTCCAGTATCAAACAAGGCATTTCGGAGTTTTTCAGCATTTTCTGGAATGGTATATGTGACTAATTTTCGAATGAAATTCGACTTAGGAATTAGAATTTTAGTATTGGTTAACCCCAAAGCATCGCAGAATATTTTGTTGACGCCTTCTTGATGATTGTCCAAGGCGGTATGAACGGCATAAATAGCAATGTCATTTTTTATGGCTTTGATTATAGAGCGTTCTACATAGTTTTTGCCCGTGATTTTCTTCAAACCGGAAAACAAAATAGGATGAAAACAAACCACCAAATTGCAATTTTTTGCAATAGCTTCCTCAATTACACTTTCGAGCGCATCGTGACAAACCAAAGCTCCCGTTGCTTCCCAATTTTGATTTCCAACCAATAAACCTACATTGTCAAAGTCTTCGGCATAAGCTAATGGTGCCATTTCTTCGAGTACGGAAATTATTTCTTTGATTTTCATTGTTTTTAGGTTAAAAGTTTAAGGCTTGAAGTTTTAATTTGAAAAGTTCAAACATTAAACAAAAGAAACAAAATTTTAATTCAAAGATAAATTATTATACTTTCGTAGTATGAATTTAGTTCGAAAAATATTCTTTCCTTTCGCCATTTTGTATGGAATCATTACCAGTATTCGGAATTTTCTTTTTGATAAAGGAATTTTGAAATCTTATTCATTTGATATTCCCGTTATTGCCGTTGGAAATCTCAGCGTGGGCGGAACCGGAAAAACACCCCAAATCGAATATTTAATTCGGTTGCTTTCTTCAAAATATAAAGTGGCTACTTTAAGTCGTGGTTACAAAAGAAAATCCGAAGGTTTTGTTTTGGCCAATGCTACTTCGAATGCTGAAATTTTGGGAGACGAACCATTTCAGTTTTATCAAAAATTCAAAAACATTCAGGTTGCCGTTGATGCCAATAGAAAAAATGGAATCGAGCAATTGCTTTCGCAACCTGAAAAGCCCGATATTATTTTGCTGGACGATGCTTTTCAACACCGAAAAGTAAAAGCAGGTTTCTATATTTTACTGACTTCGTATGGTGATTTGTATTCGGATGATTTTATGTTGCCAACAGGAAATCTGCGAGAAAGTAGGAGCGGAGCAAAAAGAGCCAATTTGGTTATTGTTACAAAATGTCCATCCCATCTTTCGCTTGACGAACAAAATATAATTAAGGACAAATTGAATTTGGTTTCGAATCAAGAATTGTATTTTTCTTTCATTGATTATGATGACTCTATTTATTCGGAAGAAAAGTCAATGGAAGTGAGTGAAATTAAGTCTGTAGATAAATTGCTTGTGGCAGGAATTGCCAAACCGGAGCCGTTTTTCAATCATTTGCAAAGCCAAAATGATGAGAAATTGGTTTTTCCAGACCATCATCATTTTTCGGAAAATGATTTATTAGAAATTAAGAACAAAACACAAAACAAGATAATCCTTACCACCGAAAAAGATTTTATGCGTTTGAAAGGGAAATTGCCCAAAGAGCAACTTTTCTATTTACCCATTCGAAGTTCTTTTCTTTCTAATGGTGAAAGCTTTGATAAAACTATTACTGATTTTGTTCAATCTAAAAACTAGCGGGTTTAAATCTCAAAATTAAACCCTTTTTGGCTGAGTTTTTTGTAAATAGCATCGTCAAATTTGTATAAATTGGCTGCGCGATGAGATACATCTTGTTGTTTTTCGTCTAGGGCTACAAGTAATTTCATTTTCAAAATTTTTCTACGAAAGTTTGATTTGTCTAATTCTTTGCCAAGAATTTCTTCATAAAGATGCATTAATTGCAATAAAGTAAATTTTTCAGGCAATAAATTAAATCCTATTGGGGTTGATAGAATGCGAGTTTGCAACTTTTTCAGACCAAAATCTAAAATTTCATTGTGGTCATAAATTAATTTAGGAATAGAATCTATTTTATACCATTTGGCTTCAGATACGGTAATTCCTGCTTTTACATCATAATCGTCAAAATTAATTAAAGCATAATATCCAATTGTGATGACTCTTCCCAAAGGAATTCGATTGGGTTCTCCAAAAGCTTTTAGTTGTTCTAAAAAAATATTATCTAAACCCGTAAGTTCTTTCAGTGTTCTTTGAGCAGCAGCATCAATTGCTTCTTTTTTCAAAATCAAACCACCAGGAAGTCCCCATTCGCCTTTGCTGTCACCAATGGCATGTTTTACCAAAAGGACATTAAGAATACCGTTCTTAAAACCAAAAATGACACAGTCAATAGAAATTTCATTCATAGTTGTTAGAGTATTTTAAATTATTGATTCTTTGTTTGGATTTTATTGGACTTCATTCTATTTTTTTTGAAATTGAATTTAATGTTTTCTCATGGTAAATTAATTTTCTTTCAAAAAAAGACTCTTTAGACTTCAATATTAATAAATAAATATGCTATTTAAAAATGTAAAATGTTGTAATTATTGATGATTTAGTAAAAATGTAAATAATATATTATTACATACATAAATATATGGCTAATCATATTGCAAATGTAAAAATAAAACAGTAAACTTGTTGTCAAATTTACCATAAGTATAAAAGAGTGTATTCGATAAAAAAAATATAATTAAAGTGTCATGAAAAATAACATTTTCGCATCAGTTTTGCTAATCTGTCTGACCAATGTTAGCTTGTTTGGGCAAATTTCAACAGAAAGAATCATTAAGGTGAATTCGAATCAATCGGCAGGAAAATTCAATACCATGTTCAAAGAATGTGTTGGAGCAGGAAGAGCCAATGAAGGATTGCGTGCCGATTGGCAACAGCAATTGGCTATGGTCAAGAAAGAATGCGATTTCAAATACATTAGAATGCACGGTTTATTGACCGATGATATGGCGGTTTATCGTGAAGATAGCAAGGGAAATCCAGAATACAATTACCAATACGTGGATGTTTTATTCGATTTTCTTATAAGTATCAAGATGAAACCTTTTGTCGAATTGGGGTTTATGCCTAATGCTTTGGCCAGTGGAAAAGAAACCATTTTTTGGTGGAAAGGCAATGTAACTCCACCCAAAGATTATAAAAAATGGGAAGACCTTATTCGCAATTTAACCCAACATTTTACAGAACGCTATGGAGCTGATGAAGTAAAAACTTGGTATTTCGAAGTTTGGAATGAACCCAATTTAACTCCAGGATTTTGGACGGGCACTCAAGCAGAATATTTCAAACTCTATGATTACGCTGTTAGAGGAATAAAAAGTGTAAATCCAGATTACAAAGTAGGTGGCCCTGCAACAGCTGGAGCGGGTTGGGTTCCTGAAACGATAGCATTTTGCGATAAAAATAATGTGCCAATAGATTTTATCTCAACCCATACCTACGGTGTTGGACAAGGTTTTTTAGATGAATTTGGACAAAGCGGAACGGTTTTGAGTAAAGAAACTTCGAGCGTAAGTGGCGATGTTATTAATTCTCGCAAACAAATTGCAGCATCAACAAAACCCAATCTCGAATTGCATTATACCGAATGGAGTTCCTCTTACACACCAGCCGATCCCATTCACGATAGCTACCATTCTGCTGCTTATATTCTTCAAAAACTGAAACAAGTGGGGAATGCCGCCAACTCGATGTCGTATTGGGTTTTTACTGATATTTTCGAAGAACCAGGACCACGATTTACCCCTTTTCACGGTGGTTTTGGCTTGTTGAATACTCAAGGAATTAAAAAACCGGCTTATTTTTCGTATTCATTTTTGAATAAATTAGGCGAAATTGAACTTCAAAATACCGACACTTCTTCTTGGGTAACAAAAAATGAAAAAGGAGATGTGCAACTGCTGTTTTGGGATTTCACCTACACTTTGCCAGAGGCTGTCAACAATCAACAATATTATATAAAAGATTTACCTTCAAAACAAAAAGGAACTGTGAAAATTGAAGTTGTTGGATTGAAAAAAGGTAATTATAATTTAGAAATTTACAAAGTAGGTTATAAATCAAACGACGCTTTTACCGATTATTTAGGGATGAATAAACCGAATCAGCTGACCAAAGAACAAGTAAAAAAGCTAAAAGAAAATAATAATGGATCGGTTTTTAAAACAGAAAAACTTACTGTAGATGCAAAAGGGAATTTTTCAAAAGAAATCAAAATGAACGAAAATGATGTGTATTTCCTCAATTTCATTAAACAATAAGATTCAAATTTAATATACAAAACCAAATGAAAAATAGACTTGCTAATCAAATAATATGTGCCATTTTGACTGTGGCTTTTTTGGGATTTTTTGCTTGTAGTTCAGATTCAGGCTCAACTCCAGTTGTAACTCCAGTAGCAAAAACGCTAACAGTAAATGTAAGTAGTGTTGAATTTCTAACTTCAGGAAATAGTTCAGGTATTAGCATCACAACCAATGTCGATGCTTGGACAATAAGCAGTTCTGATACTAGTTGGATTCAAATAAGTAAAACATCAGGAACATCAGGAACAACTTCGGTTTCTATTACTGCAACTGCAAACACCACAACTACGGCTCGCTCAGCAACAATTACTGTCAGTTCAAGTCAAGCTCCTTCGGTCTTAATTGCAATAACTCAACCAGGAGTTGTTTCTCCAGTAACCGATTTGTATCCTAGTTATAACACCAATCCAATCGCTGCCGATGCCACAGGAATGAGCAGTACAGCGGTTCAATTGGCAACAAAAATTAAATTGGGTTGGAATATTGGCAACACACTCGAAGCCACTGGCGGAGAAACGGCTTGGGGAAATCCAAAAGTGACCAAAGCATTGATCGATTTAGTCAAAGCCAATGGTTTCAATGCCATCCGAATTCCTTGCTCTTGGAATCAAAATATGTCTAACTCTTCGACAGCACAATTAAAGGCTGATTGGCTTGCTCGTGTAAAAGAAGTCGTTCAATATTGTGTTGACAATGATATGTATGTATTGGTCAACATTCATTGGGACGGCGGATGGCTCGAAAATAATTGTACCAATGCCAAAAAAGCAGAAAATAATGCCAAACAAAAAGCATTTTGGGAACAAATCGCCACTAGTTTAAGAGATTTTGACGAGCATTTGCTTTTTGCCAGCGCCAATGAACCCAACGTTGATGATGCTACACAAATGGATGTTTTGAACTCTTATCACCAAACATTTATTGATGCTGTTCGATCTACTGGTGGCAGAAATGCGTACCGAACATTAGTAGTTCAAGGCCCTTCTACAGATATTGAAAAAACAAACAAATTGATGACTACTTTGCCAACAGATAAAGTGGCAAACAGAATGATGACCGAGATTCATTTTTATCCATATCAATTTACATTAATGACCAAGGATGAAACCTGGGGCAAAATGTTTTATTATTGGGGAGCCGGAAATCACTCTACTACCGATACTACTCGTAATGCTACTTGGGGAGAAGAAGCTGACATAGATAAATTTTTCCTTTTAATGAAAAATCAATTTGTAGATAAAGGAATTCCAGTTATTTTGGGCGAATTTGGAGCCATTAAACGCACCAATTTGACAGGTAATGATTTGACTTTACATTTAAAATCAAGAGCTGATTTCTTGAAATATGTAGTTAAAAGTTCCAAGCTTAATGGTCTGATTCCTTTTTATTGGGACGCTGGAAATTTGGGAGTAAACACAATGTCTTTATTTGATAGAAGCAACAATACTGTTTATGATGCACAGGCTTTAACTGGTTTACTGGACGGATTAAAATAGTTTATTAATCAGATTCAAATTTGTAAATAATTTTAAAATGAAAAAAAGTGTCCTAGTCCTTGCTATACTGTTTAGTATTTTTTCGAATGCCAATGTCCGAATGCCGTTATTATTTTCGGATGGTATGGTTTTGCAACGCAACAAACCCATTCCGGTTTGGGGTTGGGCAGACGCCAATGAAAAAGTGGAAGTTCGTTTCAACAAACAAATCAAAACCATCACTGCCGACCAAAACGGAAAATGGATGCTGAATTTAGATTCCGAAAAAGCAGGAGGCCCTTTTGAATTGACCATTTCGGGCAAAAACAAAATGGTCATTAAAGACGTTTTGGTGGGCGAAGTCTGGATTTGCAGCGGACAATCGAATATGGAATTTCAAATGTCTAAAACAATGAATGCCAAAGCCGAAATCGAAGATTCTAATTATCCAATGATTCGGCATTTTGGTGTTGCCCAAGATTTGAGCGGTACTCCCAAAGAAGATTTGAAAGCTGGAAAATGGACAGTTTGCAACAAAGAAAATCTTCCTGATTTTACGGCAGTAGGTTTCTTTTTTGCCAAAAAAATATACGCCGAATTAAAAATTCCAATAGGAATCATCAATACTTCTTGGGGAGGAACTTGCGTAGAAACTTGGACTAGTCGAAAAGCATTCGAAAAAAGTCCCGAGTTTAGGGACAGAATTGCAGCCATTCCTGCTGTAGATATGGAAGCCATTTTTGAAACCTACAAAAAATCGGTTTTAGATAATCTTAAAAGAGTACAAGGTTTTGATGTGACAATGACCAACGAAAACCAGTTCAAAGAACCCAATTTTGATGATAAAAATTGGCCAGAAATAAAAGTACCTTCACTTTGGGAAAACCAGCAAATTGGTAATATTGACGGAATAGTTTGGATCCGAAAAACCATTATTCTAACAGAGGAACAAGCTCAAAAAGAAGCTGTTTTGCATTTGTCGAAAGTGGATGATGAAGATGAAACCTATGTCAATGGGGTTAAAATAGGAACTAACAATCTCTGGGATGCAACAAGAATTTATAAAATTCCTGCGGGAGTTTTGAAAGAAGGCAAAAATGTAATTGCTGTTCGAATTTCAGATTACACAGGTGGTGGCGGAATTTATGGCGATGCAGCCGATTTGAAAATCGATTTCAAAGATTCGAATATTCCGCTAGAAGGACTTTGGAAGTTTAATGTAGTGAAAGTAAAAATAGAAATTTCTCCCAATAGTTATCCTTCATTATTGTTCAATGCAATGGTCAATCCATTGATTGCTTATGCTTTTCAAGGCGTTTTGTGGTATCAAGGCGAAGCCAATGTTTCCAGAGCCAAACAATACAAAATTGCGTTTCCCTTAATGATAAACGATTGGAGAACCCAATGGAAGCAAGGTGATTTTCCTTTTTATTTTGTACAATTATCCACATTTGATGAGTATGGCGGTAATAGTGAAAAAGGAAGTCGTTGGGCAGAACTTCGCGAAGCACAAACTGAAACGTTGAAATTGCCCAACACGGGAATGGCTGTAACGACTGATATTGGCAATGCCAAAGACATTCATCCTACCAATAAACAAGATGTTGGGAAACGATTGGCAGCTATTGCTCTAAACAATGTTTATGGTAAAAAAATGGTTTACTCGGGACCTATTTTTAAATCTCAAGAAGTAAAAGGAAACCTAATCGTTTTAAGCTTTGATAATATCGGTAGCGGATTGTTAACCACAGGCTCAAACGGAATCTTGAAAGGATTTGAAATTGCTGGTGCTGACAAAATTTTCTATCCTGCAAAAGCTATTATCAAGGATAATAAAGTAATTGTATCTTGCGATAAAATTCAAAATCCTGTTGCAGTTCATTATGGGTGGGCAGATGATGATACGGAAATCAATCTTTTCAACAAAGAGAATTTTCCCGCATCTCCCTTCCGAACCGATGATTGGGAAATGATAACTGCCAATGAAAAATATAAAGTAAGTAAATAATTTTTAGCAATTATGAGGCAATCCAGCAAACTACTTATTTGTTCCTTTTTTTTATTCTTTTTCGGAAAAATAGCTGCTCAATCCAATCACATTTTGTGGTACAAACAACCAGCAGAATTTTTTGAAGAAAGCCTTGTTTTGGGAAATGGAAAAATGGGAGCAACCGTTTTTGGCGGTGTTAATTCAGATAAAATTTATTTGAACGACATCACACTATGGTCGGGAGAACCTGTCAATGCTAATATGAGTCCTGAAGCTTATAAAAATTTGCCAGCTATTCGCGAAGCATTGAAAAACGAAAACTACAAACTCGCCGAAGAATTGAACAAAAAGATTCAAGGCAAAAATTCAGAGTCTTATTCGCCGTTGGGTACGATGAATATTGAAAGTCATCATAACGGAAAAGCCACCAATTATTACCGAGAATTAGATATTTCTAACGCCATTTCGAAAGTAAGTTATGAAATTGAGGGAGTGAAATTCACTCGTGAATACTTTGTTTCTGCTTCGGATAAAATTATGATTATCAAACTGACAAGCAGTAAAAAAGGAGCATTGAATTTTGACATCAATTCGAATAGTCTTTTACAATTTAAAACTGAGGTTAAGGATAATGTGCTTTCAATGAATGGTTCTGCGCCCATTCACGAAAATCCGGGTTATGAAGTTGTGCCAGCCTTTCTTTTGGAAAAAGAAAGAGGAACACGATTCAGCAGTTTGATAAAAATTAAAAACGCGGATGGTAAAATTGTAAGTTCTGATTCAAATTTAGGAGTAAAAAATGCCACTGAAGCCTTGATTTATGTTTCTATAGCTACCAGTTTTAACGGTTTCGACAAAAATCCAGCTACTGAAGGTTTGAATGACAAATCCATTGCCTTGGAAAATTTGAACAAAGCCTTTGCTAAATCATTCGATAAATTAAAACAAAATCATCTTGCTGATTATCAAAAGTTTTATAATCGGGTTAGTTTGAATTTAGGAAAAACAGAAGCTCCGAATTTGCCAACTGACGAACGTTTGTTGCGCTATTCCGAAGGAAAAGAAGACAAGAATCTGGAAGTTTTGTACTTCAATTTTGGGCGTTATTTGCTCATCAGCAGTTCCAGAACGATGGGTGTTCCTGCCAATTTGCAAGGACTTTGGAATCCGTATCTCAATCCGCCTTGGAGCAGTAATTACACGACCAACATCAATTTGGAAGAAAATTATTGGTTGGCCGAAAACACGAATCTTTCGGAAATGCACTTGCCGCTTTTGAGTTTTATCAAAAATCTTTCGGTTACTGGAAAAATTTCAGCCAAGACATTTTACGGAGTGGATGAAGGTTGGTCGGCTTCACACAATTCGGATATTTGGGCGATGACGAATCCCGTTGGACAATTTGGAAAAGAAGAGCCAATGTGGGCGTGTTGGAATATGGGAGGAACTTGGTTGAGTACCCATATTTGGGAACATTATGCGTTTACTCAAGACAAAAATTACCTCAAAAACGAGGGTTACGAAATAATGAAAGGTGCATCACAGTTTTGTTTGAAATGGTTGGTCGAAGATAAAAATGGTAATTTAATCACTTTGCCGTCAACTTCTCCCGAAAATCAATACGTTACTCCCGATGGTTTCATTGGAGCCACAATTTATGGAGGAACAGCCGATTTGGCTATGATTCGAGAATGTTTCGACAAAACCATCAAAGCCTCAAAAGTGTTGAATGTGGATGTTGAATTTAGAACTAAACTTGAAACGGCACTTTCAAAATTGCATCCCTATCAAATTGGAAAAAAAGGAAATTTGCAAGAATGGTATTTCGATTGGAATGACAAAGATCCCAAACACCGCCATCAATCGCAGTTGTTCGGACTTTTTCCGGGCGACCACATCACGCCATTAAAGGCGCCAGAATTGGCCAATGCTTCTCGAAAAACATTGGAAATAAAAGGCGACGAAACCACAGGTTGGTCCAAAGGCTGGCGAATTAATCTTTGGGCAAGACTTTGGGACGGCAATCGTTCTTATAAAATGTACCGGGAATTGCTTCGTTATGTTGATCCTGATGGAAAGAAAACCGAAAAACCAAGACGAGGAGGAGGAACCTATCCCAATTTATTCGATGCACATCCACCTTTTCAAATTGATGGAAATTTTGGTGGAGCGGCAGCCGTTGCCGAAATGTTGGTTCAGTCTAATGAAACCGAAATCAGGTTACTCCCAGCTTTGCCCGATGCTTGGGAAAGCGGTTCTGTAAAAGGAATTTGTGCCCGAGGTGGATTTGAAATTGCGATGGAATGGAACGCCAAAACTTTAAAAAAAGTGACTGTTTTTTCTAAAAAAGGAGGACAAACAATCCTTATTTTCGGTGATAAAAAGAAGTCAATTCTTTTGAAGAAAGGACAGAAAATAGAAATGATTTGGTTAAGTAAGAATTAGAATTATTGCAATAAAATAAGTTCATTCACTATTCCATTTTTCACTTCAACGGCGCGATTGGCGTATTCATTGAATCGGGAATCGTGATTTAAAATGACTATTGTTTTTCCTAATTTTGCCAATTCTTTCAATTTTTCCATAACGAACTCGGCCTCTTGTCTATCCAAAAATGCTGTTGGTCTATCGCATACAATAATTAAAGGATTGCTAACTAAAGCTCTGGCAATTAAAGTTTTTTGTTTTTCTAATTTCGATAATTGTTTGGGCATTTTTTTTCGTTGCTCATACATTTCGACCATTTTAAGGGCTTCTGTAGTTCGTTGTCTGATTTCGTCTGATTTTGAGTTTTGAAATTTTAGCGGATAGGCTACATTTTCTTCGGCGTTTATAGATTCTAATAAATTGTGTTGGTGAAATACAAAGCCAATGGTTTGCGATTTTATTAAAACCATTTCTTCATAACAGGAAAGATTGATGTTTTTTCCGTTGATTTCCAGAATACCTTCATTAGGATTAATAAGGCATCCCATCAAAGTGAGTAATGTTTTTTTTGAATATTCAGATTTTCCGGTAATTAATAAAATTTCGCCTTTGTTGAGATTAATGCAAGTTTCTTCATCCCAATTGAATGTTCCGGCACTCGTACAGAAAGTTTTGTTGATGTTTTCAAATTTTGCTACCATTTTATATACTTATTAGAATGATTTAAAACGTTTTAATCGTATTTGCGTTTGACAAACCAAATGGCTTCTAAGCTTAAATTAATGCCAATCATATGATAATTTTCCTTTACTAATTGGTTGCCTACAGTTCCTTTTATACCATAAGAATAATTAATATTTAAGGCCGATTTTGTCGATTCTATTGGTATTCCAACTCCAAGGCTAAATCGCATATTGTTTACATTTTTGTTATTTATAGACAAAAAACCTGTGTCATAATTGAAGCCTGAGTAGTAACGAATTTTATCTAGATAATAAAAACTTTGCTCTTTTTTTAAATAAGATAAACCCAATGCAAATTTGTCTTGATTTTTAAATTCGCCATAAACACTATTTTGATTGGTGTTTTTCCAAAGACTTTTTTCGTAATCTAGGGTTAAGTTGAAATTTTTATGGATTGACTTACTCAAACCCACGCCAAATTCAAAAGGTAAATAATAATCATCCACATTAGAAGCAACATTATCTTCAATATATTGGGTTTCGGTATCATTAATTGTAGTGACTGATTGGGTTTTTGAACCTGTAATTTGTGAAGGAATTTTTAGGGTTAAACCAATATTGAAAGTGGAATCGATTTTGATTTGATTTCCCAATGTTACTCGCATTCCGCTATAAAAACTCTTTTTATTGATGTTGGTTATAGAGTTAGCAATCGTAAAATCTTTGTTGTTTGTGATGCTTCCAAAATAAAAGGAAGTTGTAAGTCCAAAAGTGATTCCTTTTTGAATTTTATAGCCGTATGAAAGGTCAAAAGTATTGAGTCCTCCATAGCTAGCAGCGTTTAAATTATAAAATTCATTGCTATTACTTATTGGTAATTGAAAATTTGAAATCACATAACTAGCACTAGAGTAAGGCTTTAATGATGCACTAACTCCTGATTTTGAATTTAAAGGGAATGCAATGGCAATGTGTGAAAATTGAAAATTATTTCTCTTTTCGCTAGAGTTTTCGCTCTTGTAATTGGTTTCAGTTCCTTTGAGACCAGTGTCAAAAAAGAAGCTGTGTTTGCCAATAAATCCCAACGAGGCAGGATTTAAATTGTTGATGAATGATGTTGAAGGCAACGCAATTCCTGATGAGCCCAATGCAGAAATTGGACCAAAATCAGTTTCAAACAAGCTTCCCAATCCGTAAATAGAATAGGGAGATGTAGCCACACTTTGTGCATATAAACCAACAGATTGACTGGCGAAAAATAATACAAACCAAATTTTGTTTTTCATTCTAATAAGAGATATAATAAATTTTTAATTTTAGTTTATTCTCGGCGTTTTTTTGATTTCCCAAAATAATTCGGTTCACTCCTTTTGAAATATTGGGGAAAGCCAAAATCAAATTAGATTTGGCACCAGTTGTTTTAAGCATTTCTTGGTGTAAAAAAGCACCAATATTGACTTTATAACCAATGTTTTCATTGAATTCATCGGGTGTTGCATTGAGTAAAGCTAATTTTTGAGAGCCATCAGAATTGGTTAATACTTTGGAAATTCGGTTTAAATTATCGCATTCATAAACTTGTAACGAATCTTTTATTGGAAATAAGTTCGAAATACTCGACCTGTTGGGTTTGATAACTAATTCTGCATCTACGATTATTCCTTTCTCGGATATGTATTTTAATTGTTTAATAAATGGAAAATCAATTCTACAAGCAAGACCCGTTCCCGATTGAATAAAGGCATTATTATTGGTTAATTCGCTGGATAATTTATTCTTAGAATCGGGTAAATTTTCAATAATTGTTCCTGTTCTATCCAATGAAATATTGTTGAATTGTTTGGTGAGATCGGTTAGAGAAAAATCTTTTGTCAGCGAATTTTCTGAATCGGAATTGTTTTTTTTGTAATAAAGTCGCAATACACTACTGGTCTTAAATCCTATCATATTTGACGAACTAGTTGTAGAAGGTTTGATGACAATTCCTTTGAATAAATCTTCAAATTCATTAGCATCGGTTATCTCATTATTATAGAGTTTATTGAACAAGTTTTTCCCGAAATTGGCATCTATTTGAATGTTTATCGAATCTTTTCCAATGGGTTTGGGATGAAAAGTTTTTGTGCCAATGCTTTTGCTGTCATAGGTTAATGATGAAATATTGTAAAAATTAGTATCATCAGTATTGGGTTTTACCTTTTGAGTTAGTTGATGAATGTTGATTGTTTGGGTCTTGGTAGTATCTCCATAATAGTAGCGATCATATTTCAAAATCATAGCTATCGAATCAAAAACATAAGTCACCGTTTGAGTATCCGATTCAGAGCTTCCTATATAGAAATTGTCGGGTGTTAATTTCATATAACTTTCAGATTTTACAATTCCAAGAATTGGATCAGTATAATTGCCTATTAAAATGCGACTTTGATTGGAGGTAATTAAAGAGTCCAGATTTATAGTTGACACATTTACGGTCAAGGTGTCAATCATTATTACTTTATTACTGATGCTTAAATAATCAGAACCTACCACAAAATCTCCTTCGGCATTATCAGTTTGGCAAGAGGAAAAAAATGCAATTACAAGGATTAGAAACCAAATATACTTCATGATTTTTTTTCACAAATCTAATGGGAGCACTTGTATTTTGAACTATAATATATACTAGTAGCCTGATTCTATCTACTAATTTCGGATAAAACACTACAACGGGATTATATCAATAAATTAGGTATTTAACGACCATTTCTACCCATTCATCTATCAAAAATGGGTGTCTATATATATTCTTTTTTTATGATTTGAAATCGAAATAGATTTGTTCCAATATTAAAATAATGAAGATAAGTAAAGCAGTAAAATGGATGTTTTTATTCACAATTTTTAATCTCAGTGCACAAAATAAGTATTCGATAGATTTTGGAGTAAACACACAACCAACCAAAACTATAAAGATTAATGACATCAATTTTGGAATTGATTATAGTAAAATAGTGCATTCTAATTTGAAAATTGCCAATGAACTTACCCTTAATTCAAAGGAAATTAATTATTTCAATACCCATGTTTTGAATTCTTTATCTAAATACAATCAAATGAGTAACAAGTTTACTTTTAGTTATTTAAAGAGTGAAAAAACGCAATTTAATTTTGAAATAGAGCCTTTTGTAGCTAGTGAAAACAATTTGAAATGGAATGATATTGATTGGCTTGGAGGATTCAATTTTGATTATAAATGGAATAATAATTCTAGCATCAATTTAGGAGTAAACAGAAATGTGGTTTTTGGAAAACCAATGATACTGCCGGTTTTTACATATAATTATCAATATAACGAAAAAATTAATTTCAGTATTGGATTTCCAGAAACGAAAATTAAATATTCGAATAACGCTAGAAATGCTTTTTATATAAAAAATATTTTTAACGGAAGTGTGTACAATTTAGACGAAGCTTCGAAAACTTTTTCTGCAAATAGTACGAAATCTAGTTTTTCTCAGCAAACGGCATCATTTGAATATGAAAGAAATATGGAAGGCAATTGGTTTGTGAATTTTAAGGCAGGATATGATTTCAATCGAAACTATCTTTTGTTGGATAACGATTACAATACTACAACCGATTTTAATATGAAAGACGGGTTCAATTTGGGCATAACAATTAAATATAAACATTAAAACAATACATTATGATTAAATTAAAAAAGGCATTGGCTACAATTCTAATAGCACTATTCTTTGTGAGTTGCAGTAATTCTGATGACACTGTTGAATTAGTAGGGAATTGGATTAAAAAATCGTCTTTTGATGGGCCAGCTCGATCTAGTTCGGCTAGTTTTGTAATTGGGAATTATGCTTACGTTGCAACAGGATATACAGGCGATGTTTACCTAAACGATTTGTGGGCTTATAATTCTGATGGTGATTATTGGGAACAAAAAGCCGATTTTATTGGGGTGAAACGAAGTGCTGCTTCGGCATTTGAACTGGGTGGCAAAGGCTATGTTGGACTTGGATATGATGGTTCAAGCCGTCTTAAGGATTTTTATGAATATGACCCAACGACCAATGCTTGGACACAAAAAGCCGATTTTGCTGGTACAGCAAGATATGGAGCTGTTGGTTTTCAGGTGGCAGATAAAGCTTATTTCGGAACGGGTTATGACGGAAATTATTTGAAAGATTTTTATCAATACAATCCAACTACCAATGCTTGGACACTTTCTTCTGGTTTTGGTGGAAATAAAAGAAGGAATGCAACTGTTTTTGTAATTAATGACAAAGCTTATCTAGCTACTGGAACAAGTAATAATGTTTTGCAATATGATTTTTGGGAATTTAATGGAGCCACTGAAGTTTGGACTAAAAAGAGAGATATAGATAAAGCAACTGACGACGATGACGACAACGAATATAATGAAGATTATCAAATTATTCGAGCAAATGCAAGCAGTTTTGTATTGAATAATTTAGGTTATGTCGTTTGTGGTGATAATTCAACAACAATTTGGCAATACAATCCAGGAACCGATTTGTGGACGGAGAAAACATCTTTAGAAGCTTCTGGAAGAATTGACGCTGTTGGATTGGCCATCAACAATAGAGGATTTATAATGTTAGGTCGTTCTGGAACCAGCTATTTTGATGATTTATGGGAGTTTAAACCTAATGACGAGCAAGTCGATAATGATTAATTTTTTTGACCATTGCCCACGGTTTTAATCGTGGGTAATCTAATATATAATCAAATGAAATTCATAAAAATAGTTGTGGTTTTTTTGCTCTTCATTTCTTGTGAAAATAAAGAACAATATCTCGTAAGATCATTCAAAAGTAATAACGGTTGGGGATACACCATTGCCATAAATAATAAAATTATAATCAAGCAAACGGTGATTCCAACGGTCTCCAAACAAATGAGTTTCAAGAGCGAAGCTGATGCGCTAAAAGTGGGTAACTTAGTACGAGATAGAATAAAACAAAATTTATCTCCCACGATTGCAAAAAAAGATTTAATTTTATTAAAAATAGCTCTTTAAATGAATTTAGTATCGACCAAAAATAATTCTAAAAACCAAATAATCTTGCATGTTTTTATTTGGTTTTTTTTCATTCTCGCCTCTTTAATGCAGTTCTACGAAAGTCCATTTAAGATTGGGAATGATTTTTTTGTACAATGGGCGACAGGCATCATACTCTTTTATTTGAACTATTATTATTTCGTTCCCAATATGCTTTTGCAAAAAAAACATGTTGAATTTTGTGCAATAATAATTTTTTTGATAGCTCTTTTTGTGCTCTTTAGAAGCTATTATTTAATGCCAGAATTCCGCGATCTTCCTCGTCCTAAAATGTTTGATGCAAACGGCAAGGAAATTCTAGAGAACAAAATATTTCACAAAAACAAGCCTCTTTTTTTTAGAATTATGCCCGCATTTTTCTATCTTTCTATTATAGCTATTAGTACTATTATCAGGATTTTATCGGAGTATTTTAATAATCAACAGCATAAAATGTTCGTTGAGTCACAACGGACGACCGCCGAACTTATTTATTTGAGAAAACAAACCAATCCTCATTTTTTGTTCAACACTTTGAATAGTATTTATTCTTTGGCTCACAAAAAATCCGATTTAGTTCCCGAAGCCATTGTAACCTTATCTGAATTAATGCGCTATATGCTGTATGAAACTGATAATAAGACGGTTTTGTTAGAAAAAGAAATCAATTACATCCAGAATTATATCGAATTACAAAAACTACGGTTGAATAATGTCGAAAATATCTACGTAAACATTCACGGCGAAACCAAGAATAAGTATATCGAACCCTTGTTGCTGATTTCGTTTATAGAAAACGCATTCAAATACGGAACTGATTATAAAGGAAATACTCGCGTGAAAATCAAAATTCAAATCGAGGATAATACTTTAGATTTTTGGGTAGAAAATAGAGTGGAGAATAATGTTCCTGATCCCGAAAATTCAGGCATTGGAATCAGTAATATTAAAAACCGATTGAAATTATTATATCCCGATTCGCATACGCTTAGTATCGAACAAAAAGACCAAAATTATTCGGTACATTTGAATCTCAAATTAGACCAAATTCAAACATCAATTAATTAAAAATAAGTAGCTCGATATGAAATGTATAATTATTGATGACGAACCATTAGCAGTTGATTTACTCAAAGATTTCGTTAGTAAAATAGATTCATTAGAACTCGTAAATACCTTTAACAATGCTATTGATGCTATTTCAGTAATCAATAAAACCGAAGTCGATTTGATTTTTTTGGATATAGAAATGCCCCATTTTTCGGGTATCGATTTTATTAAAGCCATCGATAAAAAACCATTAATTATTTTTACCACCGCCTATTCTAATTATGCTGTCGAAGGATTTGATTTTGGTGCTGTCGATTATTTGATAAAGCCTATTCCGTTCAATCGATTTTTAAAAGCTGTTGTTCGAGCTGAGCATGTTTTTTCGCCAATAGATGTTGTACCTGCTGCAATTCCAGCCACTATTGCTGAGGAAACCAATAATTTTATGTTTGTTAGAGCCGAATATGAAAATGTCAAAATCAATTATTCTGATATTTTATTCGTCGAAGGATTGAAAGATTATGTCAAAATTTATACTACTGATGGTAAATATGTGTTAACCTTGATGAGTTTGATAAAATTAGAAAATGCATTATCTTCTAAAGGATTTTCTAGAATTCATCGTTCCTATATTATCAATTTAGAACACATTAAATCCATTCAAAAAAACAAAGTGATTATCGCTGATAGACGTTTGCCTATTAGTGAAAGTTACAAAGTTCCTTTTTTCAATAAAATTCATTTATAGCTTTTTTGACATCATTATTTTAAGTTTAAAAGTTCGAAAAAATTGATTTATCATAAGATCAATTATAATAAATACCTGTTTTTAAATTACAAATCCTAAACTAGTTTTTATACTAGCCTTCAAAAACTTCTTGAAGGAAATAATCAAAAGCCATACTCTCTAAAAGGCTATTGGATGCAATATTTTGATTGTTGCATCTTAACTATTCTTTGAATTATCACGATAATTTAGAAATTATATTTTATCTATTTTAATCATCTTTTTTTAATTGATTGTATAATAATATACATTTTTAAACAGAATACTTCAAGTTTAATCCTAGTAAATTAGCACATCGACCAAAATTTAAAAGTAATTGACTAAAATTTAATAGGCATTGTTTTTTTATTGAAATACTTTTGAAGACTATTTTTTTTTATTTCAATAACACAAAATAGTTTGACTGAAACAAAGCAATATTTAGGATTTTAATTTATGAAATTACAAACAAAAAGGGGTATTCTTTTAGCTCTATTATTTTTTGCATTATGTGCATTTAATTCAAAAAAGAAGTTCACCACTGTCTATTTAATTGGCGATTCGACGATGGCAGATTATAGTAAGAATTACGAACCGGGTAAGGACTATATGAAAGTACGATATCCAGTTACTGGTTGGGGACAAGTTTTTCAGCCATTTATGAGTTCCGACAGTTTGTACAAAATTGAAAACGTCATCAAAAAGAATAGTGTTTTTGTCGATGATAGAGCTCGTGGAGGTAGAAGTACACGAACTTTTTTTCAAGAAGGACGCTGGAGAGCTGTTTATGAAAATCTAAAAAAAGGAGATGTGGTTATTATGCAATTTGGACATAATGACGCCTCAAAAGAAAAAACAGAGCGTTATGTGGATGTTGAAGGATACAAAGAATTTTTGAGATTGTTTGTTTCTCAAGCAAGAGAAAAAGGGGCTTTACCTATTATTCTAACGCCTGTTGCCCGAAATTATCCTTGGGAAAAAGGAGTATTGAATGATGTACACGGCGACTATGACAAAGCGCCTAAGGATGTTGCTGAGGAAATGAAAGTACCATTAATAGACTTAAACCAACTATCCAGAGATTTTTTCACTAAAAAAGGCAAAGACTATGTCACAGAAAAATACTTTATGAATTTACCAGCAGGAGTATATGAAGCTTATCCTGATGGTCAAAAAGATAATACTCATTTTCAACCCGAAGGAGCAAAAGAAGTTGCTAGACTAGTCTTTGAAGGCTTGCAAAAAATAAAACTAACAAATAACTAAACCAACCATTCTATGAAAAAACTCAACTTTTTAGTCCTTTTAATTGTAGGATTATTATCATTTAATCACTCTAAAGCACAAAGTTTTACTCCAGATATTGTGGTAGATATTAACGGAACAGGGGATTTTACTTCCATCCAAGCAGCTTTTAATGCTGTTCCTGCTGGTACACCTACTATTATTTATGTTAAAAAGGGACTGTATGACAAGGAAAAATTAATCATTCCTGCCAACAAAACCAATATTACTTTAATTGGTGAGAGCAGAACAGAAACCATTATTTCGTATGACATTTATAACTGTAATGATGGTGGAGATGGTTTATGTCCAGATGCTAAAGTGGCTCTTTGGAGTAGTAATTCTGATTTAGTGAGAACAGCGGGAACACTTACTATAATGGCTAATGATTTTAGAGCTGAAAATATAACCATAAGAAATACAGCAGGAAATGTAGGTCAGGCGCAAGCTCTTACCATTCAGTCAGACCGAAATGTATTTATTAACTGTGATATAACTGCTTATCAGGACACTATTTATTTTTGGATGGCAGAAACTTCTCGTGCCTATTTTAAATCCTGCTTGATTACAGGACGTACAGATTATATTTATGGTAGTGGAGTAGCTGTTTTTAACGAATGTGAGATAAGAAGTTATGGAGGCGGATGGATAACAGCCCCTTCTACTGGAATTGCTCAAACTTATGGATTTGTATTCTATAAATGTAATTTAACTTACGATCCTAATAGTCCAAGTACTGGAGATAATAGTACGGGTGCACTAATTCGATTGGGTCGTCCTTGGCATAATTATCCAAAAGTGGCTTGGCTGTATTGCGCTATGACTAGTCAAATCAATCCACAAGGTTGGGGAGATAAGTGGAATATGAATTATTCTGACACGAGTACTGATCTTCATTTGTATGAATGGATGAATACTGGACCTGGTGCCGATATGAGTGGAAGAGCCAATTGGGCAGGACTAAGAGCAATGACAGATCAAAATGAAGCTAATTTATATGAACCAAAAACTGTATTAAAAGGTTCAGACAATTGGGATCCTACAGCAATTCCTCCAGCAGTAACTGTATATAATTGGGACGGAGAAGCGGCTAATAATGATTGGCTTCAAGCTAACAATTGGAACCCAGATGGAGTGCCTGTGGTTGCTAATGTTGCTAATGTTGACGGTAGCGTAACTCTAGCCTCTAATGGAGGAAGTTTTCTAGCAGATTTGAATTTAACTAATGGAGCAACTATAGATGTTTCGGCAAATAGTACAGCATCTTTGCTTACATTAAATCAAGCTACTATTTCTTCTTCGGCTACTGCTTCATTATCAGGAACAATTAAAACTAAAGGAACAGTAAATATCAATACTACTGGAAATCTTAGCGTTGCTGCAGTAATTAGCGGTGTACATCAAATTACTAAAACAGGTACTGGAATTTGTCAATTGAACGGCAATAATTCAGGTTTTACAGGTAATTTAATTATTACAAATGGAGATTTACAAGCCAAAATAGCAAATTCTCTTGGGAATACAGTTAAAATTACTGTTCAAACCAGTGGAAAACTAACTATAGACGTTAGCAATGCCATTCAGCCCAAAACCCCACTTTATACCGAAGGAGCGGCATTGTTAGTACTTAATCAAGACATAACAATTAGTGAATGGTATGTTGATGGTGTTTTGAAACCATTAGGAATATATGATGCAACTACCAATCCAACAACCATTAGCGGTACAGGAAAAATAATTATTGGAAGACCAAGCCAATTTAATTTTGTTGGTGGAACTGCCAATAGAAACTGGGACAATCCAGCTCATTATTCGCCAGCGTTGTTGCCAGAATTAGGAGAAAAAGTAACCGTAAAAGACAATTATATTGAAGCTATTGCCGCCGCATTTAAAGGAGATATGTATTTAAGTAATGGTAAATATATCTTATTAAGAACCACCTCAACTTTGGCCGAGTGTAAAGGCCCTGTTAGAATGGAGCAAGGCACCTCAATTAATTATGCTACAAGCGGTACTGGTTTTTATTTGAAGGCAAATGTTATTTTGAATGGCGATATTACACTTTTTATGAGTAGCGCCAATACAGCCGGTAGCACTATGGATTTGCCTGGAACTTTTACGGGTAGTTACAAGGTAAAAGTATCAAACAATAGAAGCAATGGACCACTAACTGCTAATACTGTTAAACTTGGTGGTGATAACAGTAATTTTACTGGAATATGGGATTTAACAGCAGCCGCAACAACCGTTGGAGCATCTACTCAAATCAATGGAACTGTTGAAAATGCTTTCGGAAAAGGATTGATTAGCCTTGCGTCGATTAATAAAGCCCTTTTTAATCACGCAAAGTGTGCTGGCGATGAATTAAATATGAACATAACCGGAACGGCTTCGGCGGTATTGAACGTTGCAGTAGCGGTTAAAAAATTCACATTAAATGGTGTTCAACTTGCCGATGGAGTTTATAATGCAACCACGCACCCGGGTTTGTTTTCAGGCACAGGTTCAATTACCGTAAACAGTACTTCTTTAGGTTTAGAGGAAAAAGTGTTTTTAGTTAATGGGAGTTTAAAAGTCAACGGAAATCTTGAAAGCATAGAAATATTCAATCTTTTAGGTCAAAAGATGTATCAAACTAAATCAACAAAGGAACTTGATTTAAACGAATTGAAATCAGGTGTTTATATTGTTCGTTATAAAATCGATGGAAAACAAGGGGCAACTAAAATTTATAAAAACTAAAATGAAAAAAACAGTCGCAAAATTATTTTTAACAGCATTTGTTTTTTGCAGTATTATTTCTGCGAATGCGCAAATTACATTGCATACCATTGGCGATTCTACTCAAGCTATATATGACCCAAATGTGTCCGATATAAGAGGCTGGGGAATGATGTTACCGCAATTTTTCAATTCAGGTGTTGTTGTCAATGATCGTGCAAAAAGTGGTGCTAGTAGCAAGAGTTTTTATCTCGAAGCACCTTATTGGACAACTGTAAAACAGCAAATTAAAGTTGGGGATTACGTCTTGATTCAATTTGCACATAATGATGAAAAAAACGGTGGACTTGACGGAGGAACCGATCCCGCAAATCCCATAAATGGTACCGATTATCGAGGTACAACCGCACAAGGAACCTATAAAGATTATCTACGAAAATATGTAAACGAGACCCGTGCCTTAGGAGCTACACCACTTTTGGCCTCTGCAATGTGTCGAAAATATTTTAGCGGTGCTACTATAACTCGCAAAGGACAACACGATTTAGGAGATGATTTTGGTGTTCCAGCAACTGATAATACGTATGACTACAGTTTTGCAATGCAAGAAGTTGCTACAGAAATGAATGTGAAATTTATTGACTTAACCGCTTTGACAAAGACTCTTTTTGAATCTTATGGCGATGCCGCTTGTACAGCTCAACTTTTTACTTCTGCTGATTCTACTCATCCTATTGCCTTAGGCGGAACTTTAGTAGCCAGATTGTGTGCTCAAGAGATGTACAAACAAGGTATTCTTGCTTCATATATAAACACATCAACCGATGTTTTGATTAATCCAACCAGTTGCGATTTTGGAGATGCTTATACAGGTCAAACACTTACTAAAGAAGTAACTATTACGGGTTTTGACTTGGTTCCAGCTTCAGGAACATTTACCCTATCGGTTGATAATGGTTTCCAAATTGCAGCCAATAAAACAGATACTTTTGCTTCTTCAATCACTATGAATTATACAACAGGAAGTCTGGCTTTTACAAAGTTTTATATTTCAGCAACCCAGTCTGTTGGTGGAACTAATACAGGTACACTTACTGTAACTAATGGAGCAGTAACCAAAACGGTGCCACTGACGGCTAATTTTATTACCCTAACTGGTGGAACTGAAGTTAGTCTTTTATGGCCATTAATCACAAATAACACTCCAGTTTTAGTTGGTCCAGCCACTGTTGTTGATCAATCTTATAGTGGTATGACTCTTCAGAGTTATGCAGCTCCAAATGGTACTTCTACAGTTTGGCCCTCGGGAAGCGGGTATGATACTACTAGAAAAACACAAAGAAATGTAATTGAAGGAGGAACTTGGCCTGCTGGCGAAATTGATGAGGTATCCACTCGTTATATTCAGTTTGGAATTAAACCGTCGGCTGGAACAGAATTAAATATAGACTTGATAAGTATGTATATTGGGGGAGCTGGTGGTAACGGTATGCGTTGTCGTATTTCGTATTCAAAAGACGATTTTGCTACTACTTTTGTGGCAGGAGAATTTCAGAGTATGGTTGCCAATACAATGAATACTGTTTCAAAGATTCCTGTACTTAAACTTGTTGCAGGTGAAACATTAAAAGTGCGTGTTTATCCTTGGTATAATGGATCCGCAACTGGGAAAACAATTTGTCTTGCAGATATGAAAATTCACGGAGTAGCGCTTCCAGCATCTAGTTTATCTGTAAATCAGTTTTCAGAAAACAAAATGATTTTGACTGTCGAAAATGGTTTTATTAAAATAAACAAAGCTCCCGAAAACAGCAAAATTTCAATTTATGACTTAACAGGGAAATTGGTTTTAAAATCATCAATTAATGCTAATGCAATTCCAGCACCTAAAACAGCAGGTCTTTATATTGGTAAAATTGAATCGCAAGAAGGCACAAATACAACAAAATTTATCATACCTTAAATTAGGTTTATTCTATACCAAATTATTTTTCAAACACTTGCAATTTTATTTTTGCAAGTGTTTCTGTTTTATAAGTTGGTTGTTTTATATTTATAAAAAAAACAGAATTTCTAAATGAAAAAAAAACTATTCCTTACATTTTTATTGGCACTTTTAGTTCTTACGTCAACTAATGAAGTTTTAGCTCAAATAAAATGCAAAATCGAAAATTATTCTACCGAGGATGGGCTTTCGCACGATGTTATTCGAGATATAATTAAGGGAAAAGATGGTTTTATGTGGTTCGCCACCTGGGATGGTATTAATCGATTTGATGGTAAAAACTTCATTACTTACAAAGCAATTGCTGGCGATAATAGTAGTTTAGGAAATAATCGTATTGATGAAATTAAAGAAGATGCCTCAGGATTTATTTGGCTCAAAGCCTATGATAATCAAATTTATAGATTCGATAAAAAAACAGAAAAATTTCTTTCGATAGCTACACTTTTGGGGACTAATAAAATTGAATTTAGAGCTATTTTTCCAGATTCGAATGGGAATGTTTGGCTAACAACAACTGAAAAAGGAATATATCTAGCTCAAAAAAGAGATAAGAATCAAATTAAAATTACTCATTTCGAACAAGGTTTAAAAGCCAATTTTTCAATAGCCTCTAATAAATTAAATTTTGTATTTCTAGATAGCAATAATAGGTTTTGGGTAGGTTCTGACAAAGGATTAGATTGCGTTTTTTTATCTAAAAATAAGGGGTATAAAAGTGTAAGCATTCTTAAAAATAGCAATCTAAACTCTTTTTTAATAGATAGTAATCTATTTTGGTTTGGTACTTATGCAGGCGAATTAATTAGGTACAATCCAACTCATAAAAAGTATTCAAAAATAATATTAGCCAAAACAAGTATTAATTCGATAATCAAATTAAGAAATGAAAACGCCTTGTTGTTGTCTACTGCTGAAGGAGAACTGATAACTTTTAATCTGAAAACCTTAAAAACGACATCAATACTTAAAATCGCCGATGCTCCTGTTTACAAAATTTATCAAGACAAACGAGGTTTACTTTGGGTTGAGCCCGATAAAAAAGGAGTTTTTATGATTAATTTAAAAACAAAAAGCATTCAATCTTTTTCTCAAAAAACCGATGTATCCATAGTGCAACTCAAAAATAGTTACGGCATTTTTGAAGATAATTTCAATAGAGTTTGGGTGAAATTAAAAGGTGGTGGTTTTGGTTATTACAACCCTAAAACCAATGCGTTTGATTACTTCTTTAACAAACCTGGAGATGAAAATCAAAAATTTTCAAATACGGTTTCCAGCTACTATTTTGACCCGTCAGGGATTCTTTGGATGAGTACTAATGACGGAGGAATCAATAAAATTATTCTTCAAAAGAATAGTTTTCAACAACAACTTTTAGTCCCTGATTCCAAAAGCCAATTGGAAAATGAAATTAGAGCCGTTTATAGCGATCGTTCCAATAGATTGTGGATGGCATCAAAAGCAGGTGAATTAAAAGTTTTTCAAAATAATCAGGAATTAAAAAACCTGTTTATCAATTTTAAAGTTGAAAATATTGGTTTAATATACACCATTATCGAAGATGCAAAAGGCACTATTTGGTTAGGCACAAAAGGGAATGGTTTGTACAAAGTAACTCCTGTCAATGTACAACATTCTCAATACAGTTTGCAACAATTCAAAGCGGATAAAAACAACCCAAAAAGCATCAGTAGCGATTTGATCTATTCCGTTTTAGAAGATAAAAAAGGAAGAATTTGGATTGGAACTTATGATAAGGGAATTAATTTAGTGGAAGAAAATCAGGGTAAAATTAGTTTTACGCACCATTTCAAAAATTATCCTTTCGAGGAATCAAGCAAAGTTAGGTATTTATCTGAAGGGTATAAAG
>ERZ1034361.324-NODE-324-length-33574-cov-10.680270_pt1 | contig 33574 bp, 29 predicted proteins | sample MGYA00520617_ERZ1034361 | MGnify/ENA primary metagenome ERZ1034361 (study PRJEB33736, sample SAMEA104284507) | Azolla filiculoides | biome: Urban; feature: Water surface; material: Ditch water | place: Netherlands | collected 2015-10-28 | depth 0-0.1 m ...
ATGAGCCCGGCTGAACTGTGGTGTAACGAAGCGCAAGAACGTTACGTGCTGGCTATTGCTGCTAAAGATATTGAACGCTTTGCGGCGCTCTGCGAACGCGAGCGTTGTCCGTTTGCGGTTGTTGGTACGGCTACTGTTGAAGGCCAGCTCATCGTGAGTGACAGCCTGTTCAACAATCATGCTGTCGATATGTCGATGCATGCCTTGTTGGGTAAACCGCCACGCATGACGCGTGATGTGACCCATACAGCAGAGCAGGCTGCTGCACTGGATGCTGATGCGATTGAATTGAAGGAAGCGGCTTATCGCGTCATGCGTCTGCCAGCTGTTGCTGATAAATCATTCCTGATCACCATCGGTGACCGCAGCGTGGGTGGGTTGACTGCGCGTGACCAGATGGTAGGTCCGTGGCAAGTGCCCGTGGCCGACGTCGCTGTTACGGCGATGGGTTACAACACCCGCCTGGGTGAAGCCTATGCCATGGGTGAGCGTACACCTGTTGCCGTACTCGATGCACCAGCCTCCGGTCGTATGGCGGTGGGTGAGGCGCTGACTAATCTGGCAGCTGCCCGCGTAAGCACGATGGCAGACATCAAACTGTCGGCCAACTGGATGGCGGCTGCTGGTGCACCGGGTGAAGATGCACGCCTCTTCGATACCGTTAAGGCCGTCTCTGATTTGTGTCAGGCGATTGATGTCGCCATTCCTGTGGGTAAGGATTCTCTCTCGATGCGTACGCGCTGGGATGAGAACGGGAAGCCACAGGAAGTGGTGTCACCATTGTCACTGATCGTTACGGCGTTTGCCCGCGTGCCGGATATTGCCCAGACGCTGACGCCTGAACTGAATCGTGATGAAGCAGATACTGAACTGGTTCTGATTGATCTGGGTAATGGTAAGAACCGCTTGGGCGGTTCAGCGCTAGCGCAAGTGTTTGATGCTACCGGTGATGATGCGCCGGATGTGGATGATCCACAGCAATTGAAGGCTTTCTATGCTGCCGTTCAGTCGCTGAACGAAGATGGCCTGCTGTTGGCTTATCACGACCGTTCGGATGGTGGCCTCTTTGCTGCTGCAGCGGAAATGGCTTTTGCCTCCCGTTGTGGCGTGACGCTGAATGCCGACATCCTCTGTTATGACCCAATGGATCAGGACGTCGATTACGACAAGAAGCCAGGCATTCTGCTAGGCCGTCGTAATGAGCGCCTGCTACGCGTGTTGTTTAGTGAAGAACTGGGCGCGCTGATCCAGGTGCGTCGTACTGATCGTGAAGCGGTGATGGCACGTCTACGCACGCATGGCCTGTCGCGTTTCTCTGAAGTCGTGGGCTATCCGAATCAGACTGATGAGATCCGTGTCTCACATCTGGGTAAAACCGTTCTGGCTGAATCGCGTATCGAATTGCAGCGCGCCTGGTCAGAAACGTCATTCCGTATTCAGTCGCTGCGTGACAACCCGGATTGCGCACAAGCTGAATACGACCGTATTCTGGACACGACGGATCGTGGCCTGTTTGCAGCACTGTCGTTTGATCCTTCAGAGAATGTGGCCGCACCATTTATCAATAGTGGTGCCCGACCACGTGTGGCCATTCTGCGGGAGCAGGGTGTTAACGGCCAGGTAGAAATGGCCGCCGCATTTGATCGCGCCGGCTTTACCGCGATTGATGTTCACATGAGCGACCTGCTCACCGGTCGTGTCGCGCTTGATAAGTTTGCCGGTCTGGCTGCGTGTGGTGGTTTCTCGTACGGTGACGTATTGGGTGCGGGCCAGGGTTGGGCACGTACGATCTTGTTCAATGAACGTCTACGCGAAGGCTTTGCAGGCTTCTTCCAGCGTAGTGATACCTTTGCGCTGGGCGTATGTAACGGTTGCCAGATGATGAGCACGCTACAGGATCTGATCCCGGGCGCTGATCATTGGCCACGCTTTGTCCGTAACCTGAGCGAGCAGTTTGAAGCGCGTCTGGTTATGGCCGAAGTGCCGAACTCGCCATCGCTGTTTATGGCCGGGATGCAGGGCAGCAAGCTTCCAGTGATCGTTTCTCATGGGGAAGGCCGTGCCAAGTTTGCCAAGGCCGATGATTTGACAAAGGTGCCGGTGGCATTGCGTTACATCGATAGTCAGGGCGCTGCCACCGAGCGCTATCCGTTCAACCCGAATGGCTCGCCGCAGGGCGTTGCTGGTGTGACGACACCGGATGGTCGTTTTACGGTGATGATGCCGCACCCGGAACGCACATTCCGTACGCTGCAAATGTCGTGGTACCCGGGTCAGTTCGGCGAAGTCTGGGGCGAAGATGGCCCATGGCTGCGTATGTTCCGCAATGCACGTAAATCGCTGGGCTGATGTTGTACGCAGCCTAAATAAAAACGGGAGGCCTAGGCCTCCCGTTTTTATTGGCGTTGATTCAGATTATTGAATCTTGGCGCTTTGGCGTTGCTTGGCGATCTGTTGCTGGAACTCTTGTTCCTGAATCGCTTGTGACAGTTGACCCTTAACCTGGTCGAATGGCGGCGGCGTCAGTGGACGACGGTCTTCCACCAGAATGACGTGCCAGCCGAAGTCCGACTTAACCGGTTCGGTTGTGTACTTACCCTTGCCCAGTTTGGTCATCGCATCGCCGAAAGGCTTTACGAAATTGGTCGGCGCAGCCCAACCCAGATCACCGCCGTTATCTTTAGAACCCGGATCAACTGAGTTCTGCTTAGCCAGGCTATCAAAGCTATCACCGGAGTTCAACTTACCGATAACTTCTTTGGCCTGTGCTTCGCTAGAAACCAGAATATGGCGGGTCTTGAATTCTTCTTTGCCCATGCCGGCATTGATCTGCGTATAGGCTTGCTTGAGCTGGGCATCCGAAACCGGGTGCTTCTGCGCAAAGCTAGCCATGTAGGCACGGATCAGTACGTTCTGCTCAGCGAGTTTCATGGCAGCCTGGATGTCTGCTTGTGAACCGATGCCGGCTTTCTTGGCATCTTGCAGAATCAGTTCGCGCTGGATCAGTTCTTCACGTACGGCATTGCGTAGCTCAGGAGTATCTTTAGCGCCTTGGGCAACACGCTCACCGACGAGCAGGTTAGCCAGCGATTGTGGAATGGCAGTGCCATTAACTGTAGCAACCGCGTTACCTGCAGCCATAGCCGGGGTAACCGACAGAATAGCAGCAGCGATCAGTGTAGAAACCAGCGTAGTCGGGCGCAAAGCTTTCAGATTCATGTTTTATTCCTAATGTCAGTGAGGCACGCTCGATCAGAGCGTTACCTATTTGTGCAGCATAAAGCGTGATAGCTTTCTTGGCTAGTCTTTTTGTGCTTCTTAAGACGGGCTTAAGGCTTAGGCGGGCAGTACCTTTTTGAAAGGACGAACCACAACCTTGCTGTAGACGCCGGCAGCGACGTAGGGATCTGCCTCAGCCCAGGTTTGCGCATCGGCCAGCGAGGAAAACTCCGCGACAATGGCGCTGCCCGTAAATCCGGCGGGGCCGGGATCTGGTGAATCTACTGCAGGGAATGGGCCTGCGAGTACCAGGCGACCTTCAGCCTGCAAGGCTTGTAGACGCGCGACATGCTCCGGGCGGACGGAGAGTCTTTTTTCTAGGGAGTTTGGTGTGTCTTCGCCAACGATCAGATAAAGCATCAGTGTGTTCCTTCCTTAGGGAGATGTTTAGCCATATAGAGACCTTGGGCCAACACAAAGAGCAGCATGAGACCCATGCCGCCGAAAAGTTTAAAGCTAACCCAGGTGTCTGTATCAAAGTTGTAGGCGACAGCCAGATTGAGGCAGCCCATAACAGTAAAGAACACAATCCACAGGTTATTGAGGCGAGACCACATAGCGGCTGGTAGCTCAACCTGGTGTCCCATCATGGAACGTACCAGGTTCTTCTTCATGAACTGGTTCGACACCAGAAAGACAATAGCGAATAGCCAGTAAAGAATGGTGGGCTTCCACTTGATGAACGTTTCATCCTGTAGCCAGATCGTTGCACCACCGAATACGACAACCAGCCCTAAGCTTACCCATTGCATGGGATCGACCTTCCGGGTTTTAAACCATGTCCAGGCGATAAGGGCTGCTGTGGCCACAATGGCAACGCCTGTTGCCACATAGATACCGGCAACTTTGAAGGCGACAAAAAAGAGCAGGATAGGCAGGAGGTCGAAAAGAATTTTCATGGATGAATTATTGGGGGAGAGAGAGGGGGCTGGCAAGTGATGCATCTGCCGCTGTATTTTGAAAGGGTAGGATGCCAAGGCAGGGAGCTTCCAGGCGTTCTTTCAATGTTTGGATGTTGTCATCCATTGCCTGAAAAGTCGGATCCATCTGATTGCCGATCCAACCTGCAAACCTGAGGCCATGTTGTTTAATAGCGCTTGCGGTGAGCAATGCATGGTTAAGGCAACCGAGACGCAGGCCGACAACAAGGATAACCGGTATATCGAGTATCTGGATGAGATCGGGTTGTGTGAGCGAATCGGAAAGCGGTGCATAAAGACCACCAACGCCTTCAACCAGAACGAAGTCTGCCACTGATTGGGCAGATTTAAAGCTCTGGAGGATAGGCGCGGTGGTGATTTCAACGCCAGCCAGACGCGCTGCAATATGGGGCGAGAGGGGTTCGGAGAGCAACCAGGGGTTTACCGTACGAGTCGGCAGCACAACATTACTTGCCGCCATGAGACGTACAACATCATCATTCTGGCCGCTCGCATCGGTGCCGGCTGCTACAGGCTTTAAGCCGATAGTACGTAAACCCTGCTGCGCAGCTGTGGCAAGTAACGCGCAAGTGGCATGAGTTTTGCCAATCTCGGTATCGGTGCCAGTGATGAAGAATGCTTGGGCCATGGTGAATCGCTTAGCGTTTTCGGGCATGAATCGTTAGCACTTCGTAGCTTAGCGGTAAACCGCGCGAGGTTCTCAAACCCTCATAGGCTTCGACGAGTTGCGTTAGGGTCTGACGAGTTAACACGGGTGTTGTGTGGTTGGGCAAATGGTTGGCGCCAACACCCCGAATGGAATGGCGCAAGGCTTTAAAGTTTTCGTGCCATGTCGTGATCTGCGTCGAAGCCAGCGACAGAATCTCTATATCAGCAGCGGCTAACGCTGATTGTATTTGTGCACTCGATGTGCAGCGTAGCAAATGCTGATCCGGATTCAAGCCACAAGCCTGCAACCCATGGGCGAGTTCCTGAAAGGTGCCACTAAGCAGTGTGCTAACAAAGAGGTCGCCTTGGGGCTTGAGTATGCGGGTCGCTTCTTTAGCTGCTAAGGCCGGGTCACACCATTGCCAGGCAAGGCTGGAAAGATATGCGTCGATTTTGCCGGTGCAGACCGGAAGATTTTCGAGATTGGCATTGATGCCTAAGGCTTGTAGATCTACCGGTAATTGGTCCAACATGCGCTCGGCAAAATCCACGGCAATGAATTCTGCAGCGGGATAGATTGGCACTAGTTGTGCCAGGCAGTAACCCGTGCCGCAGCCTGCATCGAGTAAGCGCCCATCAAAGTTTGCTGATAGTTTCGTTTTGATTAACGCTGTGAGTGATGTGGCAACCTGATGCTGTAGCGTACCAACGGCATCGTAAGATGATGCAGCACGATTAAAACTCTGACGAACCTGGTTCATAAGGTGCTGACCAGTCTATCGGCAATTTGCTCGGCGTGCGTTAAAGGTAACGCATGACTTGCTTGTTCAATGGTCGTAAGCGGCGCCTTGAGCTCGCTGGCTAACCATTGTGCTGCTGCCAAAGGCACGACATTGTCGCCAGATCCGTGAATGAGTGCGATGGGCGGCAGTTCGGTTTGTGAATTGCATGTCGCTCTTAAGTCGATCGTGCGTAAAAACTTGAGCCCCGCCGTCAGGCGTTCAGCCTCGGGTTCGGACTGGTTCTGTAAAGCTTCGGTGAGCTTGCGGTCACGTACGGCTGTGTTGTCACCAAGACGGATGAGTGAAGAAAAGCGTTTCAGTAGTGCGGCAGGACTTTCAATCAGTCTCTGATCAAAATCATCTAAAAGCGTAGCCGGTTGACCGAGTTCCCAATCCGGACGATTCATAAAGCAGGGTGTGCTGCTAATGAGCGTCAGCGAAGAGACCCGCTCCGGGAAACAGAGCGCATAGGCTAAGGCGAGCTCGCCACCCAACGACCAGCCGACCAGATGGGCGGTGTCCGGCAAGGTTTCGAACAGCGATTCAATGGCAGTCAGTTGTGAGATGTTGCCGTTAAGCGGTAGTGCCGGTGTTTCTATCGGCGCAGTGATGCCACGTTGTCGAAGTTGTTCGATAACCAAGCCCCAGATGCCTGGCAGGAAACCCCAGCCGTGGAGCAGTACCATGGGCGCTTGCGTGGTCATGGGCAGGATCGTCCGATGGCATTCACTAGACCTTGTATGTGGTCAGGCGTATGTGCTGCAGACAACGAGATACGTAAGCGCGCCGAACCGGCGGCAACCGTTGGTGGCCGAATCGCAGGCACCCAATAACCCTGGTCAAGCAGGCGTGATGCAAGCTTCAAAGTGGTTTCATTGTCGCCGATAACGAGCGCTTGAATACCAGTGCGCGAAGGCAGCAGGCTGTAAGGTAAATTGAGTGCAGCAATGCCCGCTCTGAACGCAGCAATGTTGTCGTTAAGCTGGGTGCGGAGTTCATCGCCCTGGATGATTCGTTGCAACGAGGCAAGCAAGGCACCGGCAACCATTGGGCTGGCACCGGTGGTGTAGATATAGGTACGTGCGCGCTGAATTAGCCATTCCACGAGATCCCGACTGCCCGCGACAAAGGCACCGGATACGCCAGCGGCTTTGCCCAGGGTGCCGATCATAATGAGATTCGGATGAGCTGGCAGTCTGGCATCAGCAATGCTGCCACGCCCTTGAGGCCCTAATACGCCCAGGCCATGGGCATCGTCAACAACAAGCCAGGCATCATATTCAATGGCGAGGTCTAGCAATGCTTGCAAAGGTGCTTCGTCTCCATCCATGCTGAAGACGCTATCGGTAACAATTAGACGCGCACTGCCTTCAGCAACTGGCGTATTTGCCAGTTTGCGAGCCAAATCGTCCATATCGGTATGTTGATAGCGCACATGTTGCGCGCGTGACAGCAAGGCGCCATCGATCAGTGAGGCATGGTTGACACGGTCGGCAAAGATCACATCATGCCGGTCGGCCAGCGTAGTTAGTACGCCCAAGTTGGCAAGAAACCCGGATGGAAAATAAACGGCGGCTTCGCGTTGTGCAAAGTCAGCGCAGGCTTGTTCCAGCGTTGCAAAAATACCGAGACGTCCGCTAACCAGTTGTGATGCGCCAGCACCAACCCCCCATTGTTCGATGGCTGTCATGGCCCCCTGTTTGAGTGCGGCATCATTGGCCAGGCCGAGATAATCGTTGCTGGCAAACGCAATCAATTTACGACCATTGAGCAACATCTCTGGCCCGCAGGGGTTTTCCGGGGTCTTGCGTTCCCGTTTCAGAAAGTCGGCTTCAAGTTTGGCTAATGCCGCGGAGAGATCGCTCGGTTTCATAGCTCGTTCTTGTCGCGATCAGGCCAGCGTTGCATTGAGCGCAGAGTGCATTTGCTCGGCAAGCCATTCGGCATCTGATTCACTCAGCACATAAGGGGGCATCAGATAAATCGTGTTGCCGATGGGGCGCACGAGGATGCCGCGTTCCATAGCTGCTGCAAAGTAGCGCCGACTGAAGTCGGCTTGCGTGGTATCAACATCCATCGCCCAGATCATGCCGGTATTGCGGAAATGGCGGACGGCGGAATGGGTAGCCAGTGGCTGCAATGCTTTAGTGATGGCGCTACTTAAGTGGCGATTTTGTTCGAGGGTGTCGTCCGTGTCAAAAATATCCAGTGTGGCCAGTGCGGCGCTACAAGCTAACGGGTTGCCTGTGTACGAATGTGAGTGCAGGAAGCCGCGCCGAACATCGTCGTCCCAGAATGCCTGGTAAATGGTGTCGCTACTTAACACCACGGATAGTGGCAGATAGCCACCGGTAATGCCTTTGGATAGACAAAGCAGATCAGGGCGAATGCCGGCTTGTTCATGTGCAAAGAAGGTGCCGGTTCGGCCAAACCCCACAGCAATCTCATCGCAGATCAGATGCGCCTGATATTGATCACATAAAGCGCGTGCCCGCTGAAGGTAGCGCGGGTGATGCATGGCCATACCTGTAGCACACTGAACTAGTGGCTCTATGATGAGGGCGGCAATTTTTCCCGCGCGTGCAACAAAGAGTGCTTCAAGTGCGTCGGCTGCTCGGTTGGCAACATCTTCTGCACTCTCGCCGGGTTGTGCCAGGCGGGTATCGGGCGAAGGGGCCAGGTGTACGTGTTCATTACGAATGAGTGGCGCGTAGGCGTCACGGAAAAGTGCGATGTCCGTTACGGAAAGTGCACCCACGGTTTCACCGTGATAGCTGCCCTGTAAGCAGACAAATTCCTGCTTCTGGGTTTGACCACTGTTCTGCCACGCATGGAAGGACATCTTGAGCGCGATTTCAGTTGCGCTGGCGCCATCAGAGGCAAAGAACGCATGGCCGAGTGCACCACCGGTTTTAGCTGATAGACGTTCGGCAAGTTCAATGGCGGGCTGGTGTGTAAAGCCAGCCAGCATGACGTGCTCTAGCTTGCTGAGCTGATTAGTAATGGCGGCATTAATGCGCGGGTTGCCGTGACCAAATAGATTAACCCACCAGGAGCTGATGGCATCGAGATAGCGCTTGCCTTCGAAGTCTTCGAGCCAGACACCCTCTGCGCGCGCAACAGGCACCAGAGGCAGTGCCGGATGGTGCTTCATCTGTGTGCACGGATGCCAGACCGCAGCCAGGCTTCGATGGAGCCAGTCGGTATTGGCCGTCATATCAGTGCAGGATGCTCGGCTGTGCCGCAACCGATTCTGGCATTTCCAGATGCGCCAGTTCGCCATCGGCGTTGGCATACATGGGTGAGCCGCAATCGTCGCAGTACTCCATCGGGAAACGATGATCGTGCGACACGATATCGGTGACGCCGAGGGAACGGAGTACCTGTTCTATTTCTCCGGGCATATCGCCTTGTTCATCTTCAATGCCGAGCAAGGGCCAGACGACGCCGTGATAAAGCACATCATCGTTATGTGGCCCGAGGCCAATCCGGTACTCTTCCAGGCGCTGTGCGTAGAAGGGTCCAATGACGGCCCGTTGTTTTTCCGGCGGCAGATCAATCGCTTCTGTGAGGAAGCGCACGCAGGCTTCTATGGAGTGCGGACGAGAGGCCCGGTCGGCATCTGCGCAAGCCGCATGAAATGCCTCAGGTAATAGAACGGTGACGCGGCAGCCTGCGAGCAGCGGTTCGAGAATCTTCAGCGTTTGGGCGGACCAGACCTGGGCGATTTCGCCACGTTCATTCAGCTGCAATGATGTGCTGGCGGCACGTGGTTCTTGCCAGCGGAAGATAGCTTCTCCGCGAGGCACTGATACGGCTGCAATCAGATAACGGGTGTCGGACAGAAAGCGGCTGGTTTCTTCCGTGGCCTGTGCGTGAAGTGGCGTTGCTTTGCTGGTCACGAAGGATTCGGCCAGATTACGCGTGAGTTGCGCTAACTGGGTGAACTCTCGTGGAATCTGATCCGGACCTACCAGCATGCCCAATAGGGCGACATCCGCATGGCGGGTCAGCACTATCGTTTTGAGCGCATCGGCGAGGGCTGTCTGATCTTTAGCTGAGAGCACTGGAGCAGGAATGGCATAGCGGGACCAGGTGAGCAGCGGGCACGCGATGAGCAGTACATCCCGTGCTTCACCCTTGATGGTCATCACGGTGGATTCCACGGCAGATTCAATGGTGTCCATTAGGGCATCGTGAGCTACGGGCTCGCCTTCGCTCAGCCGGTTGAGCACTGTATTCAGTGCATCATCATCCCCATCGGCCAGCAACTGTTCTACCAGGCTTTGCAAGCGGGCATGCCAGTGGGTCCGTTCAATACGGCTTCCTGCCTGGGCAAGTCCGGTTGCAAGCCAGCTAAGCTGAGCCATTTCTCGGGACAGTCGAGAGCGTGAGCCATAAGGGGGTCGTTTCATCCCAGTATTTTACCAAGCCTGGGTCCTGTGGCGGTCAGCAGGGAAAGAAACAGTTTGGTGCCATAATTTGCCCTAGCCTGTTTTATGGAAGAGGGTCATGCTTTTTTTACTGTCACCTGCTAAATCTCTGGATTTCGAGCCTGTTTCTGCTGATATTGCGCAGACTCAACCCCGTTTTCTTGATAAATCGGCACCGCTGATCGATATTTTGCGTAAACAGTCGCCGGCCCAGATTGCCGAGTTGATGTCGCTGAGCGACAAACTGGCGGTGCTGAATGTGACCCGTTATGCCGATTGGTCAGCAAAACACGAGCAACCAGAGGCAAAACAGGCCATCCTGGCTTTTAATGGCGATGTTTATGAAGGCCTGGATGCCCCCTCGCTCAACAAGAAACAGCTGGCTTATGTGCAGGATCACGTCCGTGTATTGTCCGGCCTTTATGGTGTATTGCGCCCCCTGGATCTGATGCGGCCTTACCGCTTGGAAATGGGGACGAAATTGGCTAACCCGGCCGGCAAGGATCTTTATGCCTGGTGGCGCGAGAGCAATACCGCAACGGTGCTGGCTGATCTCAAGGCAGCGGGCGAACCATTAATTAACACGGCCTCGGATGAGTACTTCAAATCCGTCGATCGCAAGGCTTTGGAGAAGGCCGGTGTGCCGGTGATTGATTGCGTCTTTGAAGACTTTAAAGATGGCAAGTTCAAGATCATCAGCTTTTACGCCAAGCGTGCCCGCGGTTTATTTGTAAGGGCAGCTGCTGAAGGTAGCTGGAAAACACCGGCGGATCTTCAAAAATTTGATGCCGAAGGCTATGGCTTTGTGCCAGCATCCTCGACAGAAAATAAATTAGTCTTCCGTCGCCGCGTTGCCTGAATGCGCGCCGAATAAATGAATCATCGCAGCATCGGGCGTCAGGATGGCAAAGGGGCAGGGGCGCTGTCGGGCTCGAGCCAGTTTGAGCACCAGATTATCTCGGCTAATCAGCAGATCGGCCTGGCCGTATTGAGCCAATTCCAGAAACATCTGATCGTCAGGGTCCCGGCATTTGGGCAGCGCCGGCAATGCCGGGCTTTCATCGCTGGGGATTGGCAACACGGTGAGATGCGCTTGGTATCGTTGCAGCAGATCTTGACGTCCGGTGGCATCCAGCCTGAATTGCGGATAACCGGTAACCCGTTCCAGCTCGCCCAGGGTGCTGTTGTTGGCGAGGCAGATGACACGGCCATCTTTAATAGCTTCAGCCAGTGTTGCCAGCGGTGGGGCTTGGAAATGAAACAGATCCATCACGACATTGGTATCGAGCACCAGTCGAGTCGGGGATGTCATGGCTGAACCGGTCGACATGTCATCACTTTCAGTGTGTGAACGTTGCGGCGCATGCTGTGCGGCCTATCGAGTGGATTTTCATCCCTCTGAACTGGCTCGAAGTGCAGATGCTAGCGGTGTTCCCGCAGCAATGGCCATTACGCTGACCCCGAAACTGATGCGTATGAAGGGTACCGACGAAGCGGCGCCACGTTGTATTGCGCTGACGGGCAAAGTTGGTCAGCGGGTGGGTTGCAGTATTTATGCTGACCGGCCATCGCCATGCCATGAGTTCAACCCGTGGGCAGCGTTGGGTATCGTTGATGATGCCTGTGACCGGGCGCGTCAGCGTCATGGCCTGCCGCCACTGCCTAAAAACTAAGCGCAATGATCAGACCAGTTTGAGCAGATCGGCATACGCCGTTTCAAACTGGGCCAGCCCGGCAGTCTGTAGATCTTGCCCCACCTGTTCCAGATCAATGCCCAGTGCACTAATGGCGATCAGTTGCTCATTCGCTGTATCCGTCGCTTGATCCAGACGTTGTTCAGCAATGCCGTGATCACGGAAGGCGACAAGGGTGGCGTCAGGAACGGTATTCACCGTTTGTGGGCCGATTAACTCCTCGACGTATAGCGTGTCGCGATAGGCTGGGTTTTTAACAGAGGTCGATGCCCAGAGCAGCCATTGTGGTTTAGCGCCAGCGTCTTTGAGGTCCGACTGCGAACCCGCTTGCTCATCAAGCCAGCGTTGGTAGGCGGTTTTGCAAAGCGCGATAGCAGTTTTGCCTTGAAGACTTTCTGGAAGCTTTGAATCCAGGGTGTTGTCAGTCCGGCTGACGAAAAAGCTGGCGACCGATGCGACATCGCCGATACGCTCCGGAGTGCCTTGCTGTTGGCAATGAGCGATCCAGCGGCGCAACCCAGCTTCGTGTGCGGCTTGTACTGCTTCGAGTTGCTCCAAGGAGAAAATCAAAGTGACGTTGACGTTAATGCCCTGGGCAATTACTTCGGTGATTGCCTGGCAACCGGCGGTGGTGGCCGGAATTTTGATCATGGCATTCGGCCGGTTGATCGTTTTCCATAAACGTAGCGCCGCTGCCGTTGTGCCAGCCGCATCATGGGCTAGCGTGGGGGAGACTTCGAAACTGACATAGCCTTGGTGTCCCTGGGTCTTTTTCCAGAGCGGCAGAAAAAGATCGCAAGCGGCCTGGATATCGGGCAGGACGACTGTTTCGAAACGGATCTCCGGGTTGTTTTCTGTGCTGCGGGCGGCAGCAATCGCCGGTTGATAGGTGGCATCTTTGCTCAGCGCTTGCTGAAAAATGGCGGGATTGGAGGTTAAGCCGGCAACAGCATCTTCATTAATCCAGCGAGACAGGGTGCCGCTTTCGATGAGTTGGCGCGAAAGGGTATCGAGCCAGATTTGCTGACCGAGTTGTGCAACCGCAGCAATGCGGCTTTGAGATCCGGTGGCTTGAGATGTTTGCAGGGTCATGGCTGGCTGATGGTCAGTTTCATGTAAGGGAAGAGGCGTAATTATGATGCCTGACCTGTGAAACCATCGCCCATTTTAATCGGCGGTGATGACCGGCCTGACACCATTCAGGAAGCGGCAGGGAGTTTTTATCATAAAAACAGATGCAGTTATCACTGCATCGTGACAAGTAAGCCAGAGGAGGCTGAGGAACTATGGGCAAGTATCAGGATTTTCATAAGCGTTCCATCGAAAACCGTGATGACTTCTGGGCCGAGCAGGCGCAGCTAGTCGAGTGGAAGGAACCCTTCACCCAGGTTTGTGACTATTCACGCCCACCATTCGTTAAATGGTTCGTGAATGGCAAGACCAACCTCTGCTATAACGCGGTTGATCGTCATGCTGCCGAGCGTCCAAATGATCGCGCGCTGGTTTTTGTTTCAACAGAAACCGACGAAGAGCGTATTTACACCTGGGCTGAGTTGCAACGCGAAGTAGAGCGCATGGCCGCCATTCTGCAAAGTCAGGGTGTGGGCGAAGGCGATCGCGTACTGATCTACATGCCGATGGTTCCTGAAGCTATTTTTGCCATGCTGGCAACTGTACGTATCGGTGCTATTCACTCAGTCGTGTTCGGTGGCTTTGCGGCGGGTTCGCTGGCAACGCGCATTGACGATGCCAAGCCTAAAGCCATGGTCACGGCTGATGCGGGGATGCGTAATGGCAAGCCAGTTCCATACAAGCATCTTGTTGATGAAGCACTGAGCCTGGCTGAATTCCCGCCGGCAAAGGTGATCATCATTGATCGTGGCCTGGATAAGGGCTTCCCACGTGTTGCTGGTCGCGATGTCGACTACGCTGAACTGCGTGCGCAGCACATGGATGCACAAGTACCGTGTGTCTGGGTTGAGTCTTCACATCCGTCTTATATTCTGTATACATCAGGTACGACTGGCAAGCCTAAGGGCGTGCAGCGTGATACCGGTGGTTATCTGGTCGCGCTGGCAGCTTCTATGAAGCACATTTACCAAGGCGGTAAGGGCGAAACCTTCTTCTCGACTTCCGATATCGGTTGGGTCGTTGGCCACTCCTACATCGTTTATGGCCCGCTCATTGGCGGTATGGCGACGGTGGTTTACGAAGGTACGCCGCTGCGTCCTGATCCAGCTATCTGGTGGAAGCTGGTCGAGAAGTACAAGGTTAATGTGATGTTCTCGGCGCCAACGGCTGCCCGTGTTCTGAAGAAGCAAGATCCGGCTTACATGAAGAAGCATGATCTTTCGAGCCTGAAGCACATCTATATGGCGGGCGAACCGCTGGATGAGCCAACACACGAATGGTTCATGTCCGAGCTGAACAAGCCAGTGATCGATAACTACTGGCAGACCGAAACCGGTTGGCCAATGATCTCGGCCGTACCAGGTGTGGAAAAGACGCCAATCAAATATGGTTCGCCATCGTTCCCGGTTTACGGTTACGACCTGCGTATCTTCCGTGAAGACGGTACCGAGTGCGGTCCGAACGAGAAGGGTATCGCTGCTGTTGTGCCACCGATGCCACCGGGTTGTCTGTCAACCGTCTGGGGGCAGGATGAGCGTTTTGTCAGCACCTACTTCAGCCTGTTCAAAGATCCGCTGGTTTACTCCTCGTATGACTGGGCGATCAAAGATGACAACGGTTACTTCACCATCTTGGGCCGTACCGATGACGTGATCAACGTTGCTGGCCACCGCCTCGGCACCCGTGAAATCGAAGAAGCTGTCCAGAACCACAAGGCAATTGCTGAAGTGGCCGTGGTCGGTGTCGAAGACAAGCTCAAGGGTCAGGTGCCTATCGCCTTTGCCGTCGTCAAGGATGCCGGTGTGGTCGATACCCCGGAAAAGGTCAAGCTCATGGAGAAGGAAGTCATGGGCACGGTCGACAGTATTCTGGGTGCGATTGCACGCCCAGGTCGCGTCTACTTTGTAACCGCGCTGCCGAAGACCCGTTCGGGCAAGATGCTACGTCGTTCGCTGCAGGCGCTGGCCGAAGGTCGTGACCCAGGTGATCTGACTACTATCGATGATCCGTCGACCATCGAGAGCATTAAGAAGATGGTTGCCGCTGGTTAAGCGGTAGCTATCAAAAAAACGGCCTGTCGAAAGACAGGCCGTTTTTCTTTGGAGTGCAAAAAATATAGGGGTTACTCTGCCGCAAGGCTTTGAGGAGGCCCAGCAAGACTTTCGACTAAATCACCAAGACCTAAAGCAGATAGCGTGTGAGGTAAACGCACGGGATTCATCGTCGACATTAATCGAATCGTGCCATTACCGGTTAGGCTGTCACAGCCTGAAACTTTGCAGGCCTGGCGTGCCACAGCACCGGCAACGCCAACCAGTTGTGCTTTGCCACCAATGAGGCGGCTAAGTGTGGGCGCGAGGAAGTCGTAGTGCGTACAGCCCAGCACCACTTGATCAACGCCGGCATCGATAAGTGGGAGCAGTTTTTCACGGGCTTCGGCAATGATGGTGGGGGCTTCTAGATTAAGCGCTTCAACTTCGGTTGCCCAACCATGGCAGGGGATAACGTGAACGACCCGATGCGGCGCGTGCCTTGCGATAAGCTGTGCCAGACGCTGGCTCTTTGCGGTAGCGGCCGTAGCGAGTACGGCAATCTTGCCGGTTTGTGTGTTGAGTGCAGCGGGCTTGATACCCGGCTCTACACCAACAATAGGAATGTTGGGGTGTGTTGCACGTAGGGCTTCTATGGCTTCGGCGGTAGCAGTATTGCACGCGACAACCAGCGTTGTGCACCCTTGATTGATAAGCGCCTGGCCCATAGCCAGCACACGTGCCCGGATTTGATCGGGTGTTTTATTGCCGTAGGGAACGTGGGCAGTGTCTGCTGCGTAAATCAGGTTGGCAGATGGGCATTCAGCAGCGAGGGCGCCCAGCACAGACAGCCCGCCCAGACCGGAGTCAAAAACACCGATCGTGGGCTTCGGTTGTGTGGTCACCCTGGCTGTATTCCGTGAAGGCTTATGACTTGACCGGAATCTTGCCGATTTTGATCTGCCATTCTTTCGGGCCTGTTTCGTGAACCGAGGTACCTGCTGAATCAACCGCTACCGTTACCGGCATGTCTTCGACAGTGAATTCGTAAATGGCTTCCATGCCCAGATCGGCAAAACCAACAACCTTAGCTTCTTTGATCGCTTTAGAAACCAGATACGCAGCACCACCAACAGCCATGAGGTAAGCGGCCTTGTTGTCGCGGATGGCTTCAATAGCAACTGGGCCACGCTCTGCTTTGCCCACCATGGAGATGAGGCCTGTTTTTTCCAGCATCATGCGGGTGAACTTATCCATGCGGGTGGCGGTTGTTGGACCCGCTGGGCCAACCACTTCGTCACGTACTGGATCGACTGGACCCACGTAGTAGATGACGCGGTTAGTAAAGTCGACTGGCAATTTCTCGCCACGGGCCAGCATGTCCTGAATGCGCTTGTGAGCAGCATCGCGGCCGGTGAGCATTTTGCCGTTGAGCAGCAGAATATCTCCTGGTTGCCACGCGGCAACTTCTTCTTTGGTTAGGGTGTCGAGGTTAACGCGCTTGGCCTTTTTAGCATCCGGCGCCCAGGTGATATCAGGCCAGTCTTCCAGTTTTGGTGTTGGCAAATGTGCCGGGCCCGAGCCATCCAGGTGGAAGTGAACGTGACGGGTTGCGGCACAGTTCGGAATCATGGCAACTGGCAGTGAAGCAGCGTGGGTTGGGTAATCAAGGATCTTGACGTCCAGCACGGTGGTCAGGCCGCCGAGGCCTTGTGCGCCAATGCCTAGCGCGTTGACTTTTTCATACAGCTCCAGACGAAGCTCTTCAACGCGAGTCAATGTATGACCTTCGGCTGCCTTGGCTTGGAGTTCGTGAATGTCACATGGGGACATTAGCGATTCTTTGGCCAGGAGCATGGCCTTTTCCGGGGTGCCGCCGATACCGATGCCGAGAATGCCGGGTGGGCACCAGCCAGCACCCATGGTGGGCACGGTTTTCAGTACCCAGTCGACGATGGAGTCTGAAGGGTTCAAGGCGTAGAACTTAGTCTTATTCTCCGAACCACCCCCCTTGGCAGCACAGATGACTTCCAGTTCATCGCCTTCGACGATTTCGTAGTGAACAACAGCCGGTGTGTTGTCTTTGGAGTTCTTACGGGCGCCAGCCGGATCCAGAAGGACCGAGGCGCGAAGTTTGTTATCCGGATTCAGGTATGCCCTGCGAACGCCTTCATTAACCATTTCCTGCACGCTCATGGTGGCATCCCATTTAAGGTTCTGACCAACCTTGAGGAAGACAACCGCAATGCCGGTATCCTGACAAATTGGGCGGTGGCCTTCAGCGGCCATGCGCGAATTGGTTAGAATCTGAGCAATGGCGTCTTTGGCAGCCGGGCTTTCTTCACGCTTGTAAGCCTCGCCCAGTGCTTTAATGTAGTCCAGTGGGTGGTAGTAGCTGATGTACTGGAAAGCGTCTGCGATCGACTGGATGAAGTCTTCTTGCTTGATAGCGGCCATGGTGGTTTCCCGGATGACTGTTAATGGGTTGAAAGCGTTATAAAGCACGGAATTATGCGCTTTTGGGATTGTAATGAAAACGGCATTATTTGGCACGATTTGATCACGATCAATAAATGGTGCAATGCCGCACAAAACCCGCACCCATAAAGGCTTTTATGTGTAAGCAGGGTGTAAGGCTTAGGTCATTAAATGATCACGTACCCAGCGTACGGCCCTTGATCTGATTCCAGCTCATGGTGTCCAAATGCCGGCCCGTAAGTCGAAAGGCTGAACGGATATAACCAGGCAATATCAAACAATAGCGAGGAGATGCAACATGTCGAATGAATCCGCAAAGGTCTATCAACCGTCCCCGGAGTTCGTTAAGAATGCAGCTGTGTCGGGCATGGATGGATACAAGGCCCTTTGTGCCGAAGCTGACCAGGATTACGAGGGTTACTGGGGCAAGCGTGCTAAGGAACTCCTCAGCTGGCAAACGCCGTTCACCAAAATTCTTGACGAGTCGAAGGCACCTAACTACGGCTGGTTTGTTGATGGCAAGCTGAATGCTTCCTACAACTGTCTGGATCGCCAGGTAGAGCGCGGTCTGGGCGACAAGGTCGCGCTTATTTTTGAAGCAGATGACGGCCAAGTAACCAAGGTTACCTATAAAGAACTGCTGGCTCGCGTTTCGAAGATTGCCAATGCTCTGAAAGAGCTCGGCGTTCAAAAGGGTGATCGCGTCATTATTTACATGCCGATGACCATTGACGGTATCGCATCGATGCAAGCTTGTGCCCGTATTGGCGCAACCCACTCGATCGTCTTCGGTGGCTTCTCGGCTCAATCGCTGCGCGATCGTATTAGCGATGCTGGCGCGAAAGTGCTGATCACGAGTGATGGCCAATTCCGTGGCGGCAAGTCGCTACCATTGAAGGCTATTGCTGACGAAGCATTTACCATGGGTGGTTGTGAATGCTGTACCAGTGTTCTGGTATTCAAGCGTACTGGCGTAGACGTTGCCATGACGGCAGGTCGTGACGTTTGGGCTGACGATATCGTTAACAAACAATCAGATCAGTGTGAGCCAGTCTGGGTTGAGGCAGAACATCCGCTGTTCCTGCTTTACACCTCGGGTTCAACGGGCAAGCCAAAGGGTGTTCAGCACTCGACAGGCGGCTATCTGCTGCACGCTATGCTGACTATGCTCTACACCTTCGACCTGAAGAAGGAAGATATTTTCTGGTGTACGGCTGATATCGGTTGGGTTACCGGTCACACTTACATCACTTACGGCCCATTGGCCTGCGGTGGTACCGAAGTGGTCTTTGAAGGTATCCCGACGTTCCCGAATGCCGGCCGTTTCTGGGACATGATCCAGAAGCACAAGGTCAGCATTTTCTACACGGCACCAACAGCTATTCGCTCGCTGGTTAAGGCGGCTGATACAGATCCTGCTGTGCATCCGAAGAAGTACGATCTGTCGAGCCTGCGTCTGTTGGGTTCGGTCGGTGAACCGATCAATCCGACAGCTTGGGAGTGGTACTACGACAACGTGGGCGGCGGTCGTTGCCCTATCGTAGATACTTTCTGGCAGACCGAAACAGGCGGCCACATGATTACGCCGATGCCAGGCGCTACCCCATTGGTTCCAGGTTCATGCACGCTGCCGTTCCCAGGCATTCAGGCTGCAGTGGTTGATGAAACGGGTAACGAAGTACCTTGGGGCCAGGGCGGTATCCTGGTCGTTAAGAAGCCTTGGCCATCAATGATTCGCGCTGTTTGGGGCGATCCAGAACGTTTCAAGAAGTCTTACTTCCCAGAAGATTTGGGCGGCAAGCTTTATCTGGCTGGTGACGGTGCAATCCGTGATGTCAATACGGGTTACTTCACCATTACAGGCCGTATCGATGACGTGCTGAATGTGTCGGGTCACCGTATGGGCACGATGGAAATCGAGTCGGCACTGGTTGCTCACCCGATGGTGGCTGAAGCTGCTGTTGTAGGTCGTCCTGATGATCTGACCGGTGAAGCTATCGTGGCTTTCGTTGTGCTGAAGGGTGCGCGCCCGACAGGTGACGATGCTAAGCGGGTTATCAAGGAACTGGCCGACTTCGTTGGCAAGGAAATTGGTCCGATCGCCAAACCGAAGGACATCCGCTTTGGTGACAACCTGCCGAAGACACGTTCAGGCAAGATCATGCGCCGTCTGCTTCGCTCGCTGGCTAAGGGCGAAGAAGTTACGCAAGATACTTCGACGCTGGAAAACCCGCAGATCCTTGATCAGCTCAAGGGTTAATCGGGATTCGGCGTGCGGTTGGAGAGCCGCACGCCGGATTGAAGGGCTACTAAAGATTCATGGAGGAGGGTGGCCCCTCACCGGGTTAAACCCCGGAATAAGAGCTGATCATATGAATCGGCCAGCAACCATGGACCTGCTGAAGCAGGTTCGGTTGTGACAGACAGAGGAGCCGGCGTGGGTTACTGCGCCGGTTTTTCTTTTAGAAGGGAGTCATCGTGCAGAAAGCATTACAGAAAACTCTGTTGAAGCTTGGGGTTGCCGGCTGCCTGGCGTTGATCGTCTTTAATTACCCGTTGCTCTCTTTATACCGAGGTTATCTCGGTGGTTTACCTACGTTGTATGTGGTGCTTTTTGGTCTGTGGCTTGCTTTGATTTTAATTGCCCGACGTTTGGCAGACCCATCGGTAGTGAATTCGTTTAAACGTACTGCCAATCAGGATTTCGAATGATTGCGACCTGGTTTGTTGGATTAGTGACCTTCGTTTATTTAGGGTCGCTTTTCGCTGTTGCACGATTCGGAGATCGGCGTGCTGATGCCGGACGGTCTGTGATGACCGCAACGGTGTATGCACTGGGCATTGCGGTTTATTGCACGTCCTGGACCTTTTACGGCAGCGTTGGTCGGGCCACCACAGGGGGATTCAGTTTTCTGACGATCTACCTGGGGCCAACCATCATGTTCTTGTTTGCCGCAGTCATCCTCAAGATGATTCGTGTCAGCAAAACACTCCGTTTAACCTCAATCGCCGACTTTATTGCTGCCCGATATGGCAAAAGCCAGCTGTTGGCGGGCTTTGTCACCGTCATCGCAGTCATCGGGATCATTCCTTATATCGCCCTCCAGTTAAAGGCGATTGCTTATAGTCTTAAGATCATTTTTCCAGATGATCCAGAAGCGCTTATTCCAGATGCGCTTGAAGCTTTGGCGTTCATGCCGGATTCGACGGCAATCATTGCCATCATTCTGGCTGTTTTTACGATCCTGTTTGGTACTCGCCATCTCGATGTCACTGAGCGGCACGAAGGCATGGTGCTAGCTGTTGCCTTTGAATCCGTATTCAAACTGGTTGCCTTTATGGCGATTGGCGCCTATGTCGTTTGGGGCCTGAATGATGGCTTTATTGATCTATTCCAGCGTGCTGAGGCGATTCCTAATATTGCTAAATTACTACAACCTGAATCGATCAATTTCGGGAATTGGTTCGCGCTGACTCTTTTGTCCGGCATAGCCATATTGATGCTGCCGCGGCAGTTTCAGATTACGGTAGTTGAAAACGTAGACGAAACGCATTTGCGCCGCGCTGTATGGCTATTTCCATTGTATTTACTGCTGATTAATATTTTTGTATTACCCATTGCGCTTACCGGTCTGATTCAGTTTAACGGGGGCGCATTCGAAGCAGACACCCTTGTGCTAACCATGCCATTGAGCGAGGGCAATGCGCTGATGACATTGTTGGCATTTTTGGGCGGACTATCGGCCGCAACGGGCATGGTGATTGTCGAGACGATTGCTTTGGCGACTATGGTTTCTAACGATCTGGTCATGCCTATCTTGCTACGCGGACGCTTTGATTTCGCTAACCGTAAAGATCTGAGCGGTTTGATCATGCTCATCCGGCGGAGCACGATTGTTGTGCTGTTATTTCTCGGCTATTTATATTACCGCAGTGCGGGTGAGGCCTACGCGCTGGTCTCCATCGGTTTGATCTCATTTCTTGCTGTGGCGCAATTTGCACCAGCTATGTTGGGTGGTTTGTACTGGAAAGAGGGCAATCGCCTAGGGGCGTTTGCTGGCCTGGGCTTCGGATTTGCCATCTGGCTCTATACGGCTTTGCTCCCTTCCTTTGCCAAATCCGGATGGATAGATAGTGGTTTCATCATGGATGGCCCGTGGGGAATCTCCTTGCTGGCAGCGCATAAACTGATGGGGTTGGACAGCCTGGACCCGATTGCACATACCCTGTTCTGGAGTTTGTTATTTAATCTGGGCGCATATATCGTCGTTTCAATATTGACCCGACAGGAGGCAAGTGAAGCTGCTATTGCCAGCCAGTTTGTCAATATCCAGAAGGCCGGTGATTCAGTGCCTCGTATCTGGAGAGGTACGGCATCGGCGGAGGCGCTTATTGAACTGCTCAAGCGTTTCCTCGGACCTCGCCAGGCGCAGTTACGTCTGCAGCGATATGCTAGCAACCGGGGCATTAGCAAAATTACCAATCTGCAGCCTGATGCCGATTTCGTATTGTTTGCCGAAACCCAGCTTGCGGGCACTATTGGTTCTGCCAGTGCGCACGTGATGGTGAGTTCTGTGGTTCAGGAAGAAGAGCTTGGTCTCGACGAGGTGCTTAACATCCTGGACGAAGCATCCCAGGTGCGGGCCCATTCTAAAGAGTTAGAGCGCAAGTCCAATGAGCTGGAAGCGGCTACGCGCGACCTACGACAGGCAAATGAAAAGCTGATGGAAGTTGATCGGCTTAAAGATGACTTCATGTCGACGGTAACCCACGAGCTCCGTACGCCATTGACTTCAATCCGTGCGTTTTCCGAAATGCTGCATGACGATCCCGAGATGGGCGCTGAAGATCGTACAAAATTTCTGGGCATTATCGTTGGTGAAGCAGAGCGGTTAACCCGCCTGATTAACCAGATACTTGATTTTGCCAAGCTGGAGTCAGGGCGCGTCGATTGGGAGGTTGAACACCTTGATCTAAGCCCATTGCTTCGTGCGACGGCTGAATCGGTTGGCCAGTTGTTCCGAGATAAGGGTACGGTGTTCGTGCTTGAGTTACCGGAAGATCAACAGCCAGTCTGGGTGGACGTAGACCGCGACCGCCTGAAGCAGGTCGTGATTAATCTACTCTCTAATGCAGTTAAGTTTGTACCACCTGTTGCCGGCTTAATACGGATGTCGTTAAGCCTTGCTGATGGTTACGCACGCGTATCCGTCAATGACAATGGTCCTGGTATTCCTGAAGCGTATCAATCGATTATTTTCGAGCGATTCCGCCAGGGAGGTAACACCATGACCGATAAACCACAGGGCACTGGACTGGGTTTGCCGATCAGCCGGGAGATTGTGGAGCATTTTGGTGGCAGACTATGGGTTGAAAGTTTGCCGGTAGAAGCTTCTAACCAGGACGGCCAGGAAGTAGCATCCGGCTCAACTTTTGTATTTACCCTGCCGCTGGCTGGGGATGATGTTTTAGCGGTATAGCAGTACCTTCCATAGGAGTACAAGGTAATGACACACAAAATTCTGATTGTTGATGACGAACCGAATATCGTGATGTCGATTGAGTTTCTGTTGAAGAAAGAAGGATTCGCAACGGAAACTGCTGGCGACGGAGAGTTGGCGCTCGATAAGGTTCGAAGCTTTTTGCCAGATCTCGTTTTGCTGGATGTAATGATGCCTAAGAAGTCAGGTTTTGAAGTGTGCGAGATTCTGCGTGCCGATACGACGATGAAACAACCGCGCATCATCATGCTCACCGCCAAAGGGCGTGAAACTGAGCAAGCCAAGGGTTTGGCATTAGGGGCAGATGCTTACATGCTCAAGCCATTTTCCACCAAAGATCTGGTGGCCAAGATTAGAGAAATTCTCGCTGCATGCTGATTGTGCAACCGTTTGAGCAATTGAAGGTTTGAAGGTGGTCTGATGTTTCTACGTGATCTCACTGCGAAGTGGCGCTTTGTTTTAGCGGTAGCCGTGCTCGGTATGTTGATGACGGGCCCGTTTTTGCTGACATCGGTATTGATCTGGCTCGGCGCATCAACCGGCATGCGCGAGGTGTTAGTACAACATCTACTGCCACAAGTCCCGTTGGGTGGGGTGCTAACGGCTACAGGTTTTGTGCTGGGGTTGATGCTAATCCGCCGCTTATTCAATCGCTACGTCACCGGTATGGCAGCGATGGTTGAAGAGCTTCGACTCATGCTTGGCTCGAACCGTTCATTCAGAATTACGGAAGATGGACCACCAGAGCTGCGCGAGCTAGTACGGGCGATTAATGATCTGGCAACACAGCGTGATGCCTACATCGATGATGTGGAGAGTCAGGTTGCCAAAGCCAAAGCGAATGTCGAGGAAGAAAAGAATCGCCTAGCAGCGCTGATGTCAGAGCTTGCACAGGCGGTGGTTGTTTGTAATCTGGATGGTCGTATCCTGCTTTATAACAACCGTGCCCGCTATATGTTCGAGTCCTTAGCCAAGGGACCGACTTCAGTATCTAGTGGTGCGTTGATTGGCCTGGGGCGTTCGATCTCATCGATTCTGGAAACCAGCCAGGTTGATTACGCGCGTGAAACAATTCGCATCCAGTTGGAGCGAGGTAATCGGCACCCGGTGGCGAACTTCGTAACCACTACTGACAACGGTCAGTTGATTCGTGTGCAAATCGCCCCCGTGCTGCGTCAGCGCCCAGAGAGCGCAGATGTTCAGGTGGCATCAGGTTATATTCTTCTCATTGAAAATATTACCCGCGTATTAGAGCAAGAGTCTCGCAGAGACGCAGCTTTGGGCGAACTGACAGAGGGAAGTCGGTCCTCGTTAGGCACATTACGTGCCGCTGTAGAAATGCTCGCCGATAACCCGGATATGGATGCTGAGAACCGGGATCGATTTGTTGGGGTTCTAGCTTCTGAAGTAACGCGCATGAGTTTGCGCCTCGATAACACGTTAACGCTGTTGGCAGATACTTTGCGGCAGCATTGGCCGCTGGATGATATGTTGGCCGCAGATGTGATTGAGGCTGCAGGGCGCCGTATGCATGAGCGCTTAAAGTTGCCGGTAGATGTGAATACGGTGACATCAGATCCGCTCTGGATTCGTGCCGATAGCTTCTCCCTGGTGAGTGCCATAACCTTCCTGGCCTCTAAGATAGAAGAAGCTGGCGAAGTGCGCTCTTTTGCGCTTCGACTGGACTCAGGCGAAAAGTTTGTTCATATCGATTTGCTGTGGACAGGTTTGTCCATGTCTACCGAAACTGTTTTGTCGTGGGAAATCGAACCCATGCGTCAGGATCACGGCGTCAATCCACCAACACTGCGTGAAGTGCTGGATCGCCATGCGGGTGAAATCTGGTATCAGCGCCAAGGACCCACTGCCCAGGCTTCAATACGTCTTTTGCTTCCTAAAGCCACGCCTGAGCAAGATACTGTGAATGTAGCAAACCGTGCAGCTTCCAGTGAGCGGCCGGAATACTATGATTTCGATCTGTTTGATCGGCCGATGGGCCATGTCGATCTGGATCAACCGTTGTCAAATCTGGTGTATACGGTTTTCGATACCGAAACGACGGGTCTGGAACCTGCCAATGGCGATGAAATCATCCAGATCGGTGCGTTACGTATTCTGAACGGAAGGCTGTTGCATCAGGAGCATTTTGATCAGCTGGTTGATCCACGCTGCCATCTCAAAGCCGCTAGCGTTGCGATTCACGGCATTACGGACAGTATGTTGCTGGGACAGCCAACGATAGATCTCGTGTTGCCAGCCTTCCATGATTTCTGCGCAGATACCGTGTTGGTGGGTCACAACGTTGCCTTTGATATGCGCTTCCTGGAGTTGAAAGAAGCCTCATTGGGATTACGTTTTGATCAACCGGTACTGGATACCTTGCTTCTCTCTGCTGTGGCGCATCCGAACCAGCAAAGCCATAGTCTTGAAGCCATCATGCAACGTTTGGGAATCCAGATGGGCCAACGCCACAATGCGTTGGCTGATGCAACCGCAACGGCTCAGATATTCATGCGCCTGCTACCGGCATTGGCCGAACAAGGTATTGTGACCTTACGCCAGGCGCTTGAAGCGTCCCAGAAAACATATTTTGCTCAAGTGAAGTATTGATATGAACCAGTTTGGTGAGAACAGTTTTTCGGTAAATCGTGCCCAGGAGCTGGCTAAAAAAATTGAAGTCGCAGACAGCATGGAGACATTGCTGGTTTATGCGGAAGAAGCACGACGCATAGATGAATCGTTTTTAAGTTCGGGTCTGAGTGGTTCGCTCACAACTTACGGCATTTCTTGGCTCAATGACGCTCTGGCTGCACGTGTTGTTGCGCTGACTGCCGATGAGGCACGCTTGCCTGCGGCCAATTGGTGCTGGATTAGCCTGGGATCAGAAGGTCGGCATGAGCAAACCTTGGTGACTGATCAGGACAATGGCCTTATTTTCTCGGCATCCGATGAACACGAAGCAACGTTGTTACGTAATGTTTTCCTGCCCTTTGCGCAAAAGGTGAACCAGCGCCTGGCTGAGTGCGGATTTACACTTTGCTCTGGTGACATCATGGCGGGCAATCCGGCATGGTGTCGCTCTGAAGAAGAGTGGAAGGGATTGTTCTTTGATTGGATTCATAAGCCCGAACCCTCTGCCTTACTTAACGCCTCAATTTTCTTTGATGTTCGACCGTTATATGGTGACTTTTCTTTAGTGGCCCCATTGCGCGAGATGCTGAGCAAATGGGCACCTAATGCTGAAACTTTCCTTCGCCTGATGGCAACCAATGCCCTAGCAGCAGAACCACCGATCGGCTTTACCGGGGATGTGGTGATGGAGAAAGACGGCAAAGAAAAGTTTGTTGATATCAAGAAATACGGTATTCGAATCTTTGTTGATGTGGCACGGGTTATCGGACTCGCTCATGGTGTGAAATCTGCCAGTACACGTATCCGGTATTTAGAAGCGGGCGAAAAATTCGGCATGTCTGCTCTGGATGTTTCTGCAGCGCTGCAGGCGATGTCCGAACTGCAGCGATTGCGGTTGGGTCACCAACATTTTGCAATTGAGGCGGGCAAGAGCCCGGATAATCATCTGCATCCGGATGAGTTGAGTACCTATGATGAGGCAGTATTGCGAGAAGGTTTGAAGCAAGCTAAACGTTTACAGCAACGATTGAAACTCTGCTACCAGATATGACGAGCACTTCATGCCCAACCGTTTGAGGTTATTACTCGGCGCTTATGGGCCAGCCCTGTTTGTCATTCTGTTTGGGGTAGGGTTCACGCTCATTGTGCTGGTATTAGCCTGGCTGGAGCAGCGGGGCCTGAGCCAACGATGGATTGGTTATACCTTTCTCTTTCTGACCTTGCTGGTTTTTTCACTGGTAGGTCTATTTACCCGAACATCTGATGTTGCTGAATATTTTGTGGCAGGACGTCGGGTGCCAGCAGTGTATTCCGGTATGTCATCGGGCACGGATTGGTTATCTGCCGCCTCATTTATTGGCCTAGCAGGCGCGCTTTATCAATCCGGTTATCAGGGGCTTGCCTTTGTGATTGGCTGGACAGGTGGCTACGTGCTTTTGGCATTGTTGATGGCACCCTATCTACGCAAATTCGGGCAGTACACCTTGCCTGACTTTCTGGCTGCACGTTATGGGGGGCAAGGCATCCGTTTGATTGGGGCACTGGCCGTTATCCTTGCATCTCTAATTTATGTTGTTGCTCAGGTCTACGGTGTAGGGCTGATTACCAGTCGCTTTATTACGCTGCAGTTTGAGATTGGGGTCTATCTTGGTCTGGCGGGCGTATTGGTCTGTACTTTTCTTGGGGGTATGCGGGCGCTGCTGCATGCACAAGCCGCCCAGTATGTGATTTTGCTTATCGCCTACATTACCCCGATTACGATCCTATCTTTCGACCGTACCGGTATTCCTGCGCCACCCGTGCTTTATGCAAAGGCAATGCATCAACTCGTCGATCTTGAGAACGAAGTGTTTAATCGTCCGGAAGAAGTTGCAGTACGTGCTTTGTACGCAGAACGTGCGGACCGCCTGGCAAGCCAGATTGAAAAGCTTCCCGGCTCCCTCGCGGAGGAGCGCACCCGATTGAGTGACCAGATTGAAAGAATGAAGTCGACGGATGCCTCAGTGCGAGAGATTGTCCAGGTTGAACGGGAGCGCCGCTCACTCCCCGCTACGCCACAGCTAGCACATGCGAAATGGCGCGATGACCTGAAAGAAGCACGGCATCGTTCTGAACCACCGGTAACGGACCTTGAGTCCTTTGCGTTGCCCGAGGAGGGTAATAGCCGGGCAAACTTTCTGGCGTTAATTTTTTGCCTGACTATTGGCACGGCGTCTTTGCCGCATTTGCTGATGCGTTATTACAGTATTGCCAGTGTGAGTCAGGCACGTCGTTCAGTCTTCTGGTCATTATTCTTTGTTGCATTGGTGTATCTGTTGGCGCCGGCCTATGCGGTATTCGTAAAGCTTGAGGTGCTACAACACACCATCGGCGTTCCCGTCGAATCCTTACCGGCATGGGTGAATGCCTGGACCAAAATCGGTTTGGTTTCAATTGACGACATCAATCACGACCACCTGCTGCAATGGGCTGAATTAACGATCAATCCGGATGTGATTGTTCTGGCAACACCGGAGATTGCAGGTTTGCCCTATGTGATTTCGGGCATGGTCGCTGCGGGTGGTTTGGCTGCTGCCTTGTCGACCGCGGAAGGCTTGCTGCTCTCAATAACTTCGGCACTCTCGCACGACATTTACTTCAAGATGCTGCGCCCGGATGCCTCTTCTTCGTGGCGATTGATTGTTTCCAAGTCTGTGATGGTGGGCGTAGCGATTTTAGCGGCGTCTATTGCCGTGCAGCGTCCGGCATCTATTGTGGATATGGTGGCTTGGGCTTTTTCGGTGGCAGGTTCGGCACTGTTTCCTGCGTTGGTGCTTGGCGTTTTCTGGCCTCGTGCCAATTGTGCCGGCGCATTGGCTGGAATGATTGCCGGGCTTGCGGTGACTATTTTTTATATTGCCCGGGTTGAATTCGATAGCATTCCTTTGATGGGCTGGTACGGTATTGGTATGAATCCCTGGTTCGGTATCGATGCCGCTGCCGCAGGCATCTATGGCGTACCGGTGGGTTTGGTGACGAATATTGTGGTGAGCTTGCTCACAAAGCCGCCCGGTCCAGAAAGCCAGCAATTTATCGAACGCCTGCGTTATCCACGTATTCTGTATAACCGTGACGCGTCACCTGTGAGGTCGCCAGATGCCTGACCTTAGCCCTTTGCGCCTACAGCAAAAACGCTACTGGCAAAAAACACTTTGGTTAACCGGGACACTCCTGGTTATCTGGTTTCTGGTCACCTTTGCCGCGCCATTTTTCTCAGTGTCCTTGAATGAATGGACTTTTCTTGGCCTGCCATTGGGTTATTTCATTGCTGCACAAGGGTCGCTGATTATTTATATTGTGCTGATCGGCCTGTACGCCTACCTGATGAATCGCCTGGATCGTCAGTTCGGTGTGGATGAACAATGACAACACTAACGCTCATCATTGCTTTGCGTGGCCTGCTTGAGCTGGTGCTCTGGCTGATGATTGGGCGCAATGTTTTGGTTTTGTTAGCAGGCCGTTACGGTGCGGATAATCCGGTTGTCCGGATGTTTGATTTTTTATTGCGCCCCGTTCGCGCCTGTGCGGTCAGGCTTATGCCGGGTTTGCCGAGCTGCAAGCAGGATACGCTGACCTTTGTAATGGTATTACTTGTCTGGCTGGGGCTAGGGGCGGCCAAGCTGCTGGTGGCTGCAGCTTGATCTGGTACATGCCGGCTTCTTGCAAAACAGCTTGAAAGTCGGTATAGTCCTGCTCCTTGCAGTAGGCGCGTAGCTCAGCTGGTTAGAGCACCACCTTGACATGGTGGGGGTCGTTGGTTCGAGTCCAATCGCGCCTACCAACGAATTCAGAACTGAAAGCCAGAGTCAGATTCGCCGAATATCGCAATCAAAGCGACCCCGGCTACCTGCTCTGGCTTTTTTGTTGTCTTCTTTTTGCTCGCGAGTCCAAGATGCCAGTCATTACCTTGCCTGACGGTTCCCAGCGTGACTATCCCCAGCCTGTTACGGTGCTGGACGTTGCTGCCAGTATTGGTGCCGGCCTTGCCCGCGCTGCCTTGGGTGGCCGAGTAGGTACCAAAGACGGTGACAAGCTGGTCGATACCAGCTATCTGATCGAAACAGATAGCCCGCTCGCCATCATTACCGATAAAGACCCGGAAGGGCTGGACCTGATCCGCCACTCCACGGCCCATCTGCTGGCCTATGCCGTTAAAGAACTTTATCCGGATGCCCAGGTAACCATTGGGCCTACGGTTGAAAATGGCTTCTATTACGACTTTGCTTACTCGCGCCCGTTTACGCCGGATGATCTGTCCGCTATCGAAAAGCGCATGGCTGAGCTGGCCAAGAAAGACATTCCAGTCACCCGTGAAGTCTGGTCGCGTGATGATGCCGTGAAATTTTTCGAAGGACAGGGCGAGCGCTACAAGGCAGAACTGATTGCTGCGATTCCGGCCGATCAGGACGTATCGCTTTACCGCGAGGGCGATTTCATTGACCTTTGCCGTGGGCCACACGTGCCATCTACCGGCAAACTCAAACATTTCAAACTCATGAAGATTGCTGGCGCTTACTGGCGCGGCGATCCTAAGAATGAGCAGCTGCAGCGTGTCTATGGCACGGCCTGGGCGAAAAAAGAAGATCTCGAAGGCTACCTGCACATGCTTGAGGAAGCCGAAAAGCGGGACCACCGTCGTTTAGGGCGCGCCCTGGATCTATTCCACATGCAGGACGAAGCACCGGGCCTGGTGTTCTGGCACCCTAAGGGCTGGGCCGTCTGGCAGGAAGTAGAACAGTACATGCGTCGCGTTTACCGCGATAACGGTTATCAGGAAGTGCGTTGCCCACAGATTCTGGATCGTACCCTCTGGGAAAAATCCGGACACTGGGACCATTACCACGAGAATATGTTCACGACCGAATCGGAAAAGCGCCACTACGCGCTGAAACCGATGAACTGCCCGGGCCATGTTCAGGTGTTCAATGCCGGTATGCGCTCTTATCGTGATTTGCCGCTGCGCTATGGTGAATTCGGCTCCTGTCACCGTAATGAATCATCGGGTGCTTTGCATGGCCTGATGCGTGTGCGGGGTTTCGTACAGGATGACGGGCACGTATTCTGTACTGAAGACCAGATCGAAGCCGAAGTTACCGCCTTTAATGCGTTGGTGAAAGAGGTTTATGCCGATTTCGGTTTTAAGGAAGTCGCCGTTAAGTTGGCGCTACGTCCGGAAGGTCGTGTCGGCTCTGATGAAATCTGGGATAAGGCAGAAGCCGCCTTGCGCGCTGGCCTGAGTGCCTCGGGTCTGGAATGGACCGAGCTGCCGGGCGAGGGTGCCTTTTATGGTCCGAAGATCGAATTCCACATCAAGGACGCGATTGGTCGCTCCTGGCAGTGTGGGACGATGCAGGTTGATTTCTCGATGCCGGGCCGTCTGGGCGCCGAGTATGTTGCAGAAGACAATACGCGTCGTGTGCCAGTGATGTTGCACCGGGCGATTCTGGGTTCCCTGGAGCGTTTTATCGGCATCCTGATCGAAAACCATTCGGGCGCGTTGCCGACCTGGTTGGCGCCGATTCAGGCTGTTGTGCTCAATATCTCGGAAAAACAGGCCGATTACGCCGAAGATGTGGTGAATCAGCTACATGCAGCCGGCTTCCGAGCTGAGGCTGATTTGCGTAATGAGAAAATTACCTATAAAATTCGGGAACATAGCGTTAACCGGCTGCCTTACCAACTTGTCGTAGGCGACAAGGAAAAAGAAGCCGGTCTCGTGGCCGTGCGTACCCGTGGGGGTCAGGATCTGGGGCAAATGCCCGTTGCAGAGCTGATCGAACGTCTGAAAGCAGACGTTGCTGCCTACCGGTAAGCGCGGTTCGTTTTTTTATTGAATTAAGGAGTACTGGTCATAGCTCTTCCGAAGTCGAACCGCCTCAATGAGGAAATCACGACCCCGCAGGTACGCCTGCTGGGACCTGAAGGCGAACAGCTGGGCGTCGTTGCTATTCGTGACGCGCTGGCACAGGCTGAAGAAGCCGAACTGGATCTGGTTGAAATTGCACCGACGGCCTCACCGCCTGTCTGCCGAATCATGGATTACGGCAAGTTCAAATACCAGGAAGCCAAGCGTCAGCACGAAGCCAAGCTGAAACAGAAGCAGGTTCAGGTTAAGGAAATCAAGCTACGACCCGGTACGGACGAAAACGACTACCAGATCAAGATGCGCAACATGTTGCGCTTCCTGGGTGAAGGCGACAAGGTCAAAGTGACCTTGCGCTTCCGCGGTCGCGAACTGTCGCACCAAGAGTTTGGCATGCGCCAGCTCGAACGCGTCAAGGCGGATCTGGAAGAAATCGGCGTTGTAGAACAGATGCCGAAGATGGAAGGTCGTCAGATGGTTATGGTAATTGCACCGGCTAAAAAAGCCCCTGTAGCTGCCAAGCCTAAGACGAAGGAAGAGCAAACGGAAACAGCTGCAGTTTGAGTTAAATCAAACGGTATCTGTTTTCAGCAGGATTGATCGGGCTGCATTAGCAGCCGGGTCATTACAAGTGGCATCGGGTTAGCAAGAGTTTCCGTCGGGAACCACCTGATGACATGACATAAAGGAGCATATACATGCCCAAGATGAAGACGAAGAGCGGCGCGGCCAAGCGTTTCCGCGTTCGTGGCAGCGGCAGCATCAAGCGCGGCCACGCATTCAAGCGCCACATCCTGACCAAGAAGACGACTAAGTCCAAGCGTCAGCTGCGTGGTCCGGAAACCGTTAATGCCTCGGATGTAGCAGCTGTCCGAGCCATGCTGCCCTACGCATAAGGAGAATAAACTATGCCTCGCGTTAAACGTGGTGTAACGGCGCGCGCTCGCCACCAGAAAGTTTTGAAGCTGGCCAAGGGTTACCGCGGCCGTCGTAAGAATGTATACCGTATTGCTAAGCAAGCGGTGATGAAGGCTGGTCAGTACCAGTACCGTGACCGTCGTCAAAGGAAACGTCAATTCCGCACGCTGTGGATTGCACGTATCAATGCCGCATCGCGCGAACTGGGTCTGACCTACAGCCGTTTCATGAACGGTCTGAAGAAGGCCTCGATCGAAATCGATCGTAAGGTTCTGGCTGATCTGGCTGTGTTCGACAAGCCGGCATTTGCCCAGATCGCGAACCAAGCCAAGGCAAGTCTCGGCCTGTAATCGCTGCATGATCCGAAAAAGGAGGCGTTCCGCCTCCTTTTTTTTCGGATCATTGGTAAAAATCAGCGTGTCTGGTTTTTGCCGATGTTCTGACAGATTTATCAGAGGTGTTTATGTCGTCGCTGGATTCCGAAATTCGTTCCGAAGCCCTTCTGGCAGAATTGGCAGAGGCCCTGGCGGCTGTCAAAGATATCGATGCCCTTGAAGTGACCAAAGCCCGTTACCTGGGTAAAACCGGTGTGGTGACTGAAGCCCTCAAAGGGTTGGTCAGCTTGCCGGTGGAAGAACGTAAAGAGGCCGGCGGCCGAATTAATAAGATCAAAGTTCAGGTTGATGCAGCTATTAATGCACGACGTGATGCATTGAAAGAAGAGCAATTGGCCGCACGTCTTGCCGAAGAAGCGCTTGACGTGACGCTGCCGGGTCGTGGCAATGAACGCGGTGGTCTACACCCGGTTACTCGGAGTCTGCAGCGTATTGAAGGTCTATTTGCTTCGATGGGTTTTTCGGTTGCCGAAGGCCCAGAAATCGAAACAGATTATTTCAATTTCACCGCACTCAATACACCTGACGACCATCCGGCGCGCTCCATGCACGACACCTTCTATCTGAAGGACTCGCAAGGTAACGTTCAGTCGGATGTGCTCTTGCGTACGCACACCAGCCCCATTCAGGCGCGCTATATGCAAGCCCATGTGGCAACCTACGGTGGCAAGGAAGGTATGCCCGAGATTCGCATCATTGCACCGGGCCGTGTCTATCGTGTGGATTCGGATGCAACCCATTCGCCCATGTTCCATCAGGTTGAGGGCTTGTGGGTGGGTGAGCATGTCACCTTCGCCGGTCTTAAGGGTGT
>ERZ1034361.327-NODE-327-length-33378-cov-4.602324_pt1 | contig 33378 bp, 35 predicted proteins | sample MGYA00520617_ERZ1034361 | MGnify/ENA primary metagenome ERZ1034361 (study PRJEB33736, sample SAMEA104284507) | Azolla filiculoides | biome: Urban; feature: Water surface; material: Ditch water | place: Netherlands | collected 2015-10-28 | depth 0-0.1 m ...
GTTTGCTGCGGTGCAACATAACGAATTATAGACCCACAAAACACCCTGTCAAGAATTATTTGTGCAGGACAGCAAAAGCATTGCGCTATGCATACACTCCCCTGATTCAGACCAATAGCAGGGAGAAAATTCCCAGAAGCCGAACATTGGGGCATTATTGGCAAATGGCTCACGAAACTCTCAAATCCTTCCAGCGGCAACGCCTATCGCCTAAAGAGCGGATGTCTCTCGGCAAAAGCATCCGCCAGCAGACGCCTCGTGCGAACCTGGGCGATTATGTGGTTCAGGCAAAACGACTCAATGCCGTCAGCATTATCAATCGCCAGGCCGAATCACGGATTCCAGAGTTGATCCCTATCCGTCATGCCCGCATGGCCGCCAACCCCTTCGCCTTTTATCGCGGTGGCGCCGCCATCATGGCGCAAGATCTAGCAGCGCTCCCCTCACCGGACATCCAAGTGCAGCTCTGCGGTGATATGCATGTCAGCAATTTCGGCTTCTTCTCCACGGCAGAGCGGCGTCTGGTCTTTGGCATCAACGACTTTGACGAAACCCTACCGGGTAACTTTGACTGGGATCTCAAACGCCTCGCCGCCAGCGCCTTAATCGCAGCCGAATCCCTCGGTCAGGATAAAACCTACGGAGAAAACCTCATCCGTCGTATGTGCAGGAAATACCGGCAATATATGCAGATATATGCCGAAACGCCTTACGTAGAACTAGCACGTACGTATTTAGACGAACACACCATTCTGGAAAGCGCGCACATGCGCGGTGTCTCAGATGCTGCTCGGTCGTATGTCAAAAAGCAGATCTCCAAAGCCCGAGTCAATACCAATCAGGGGGTACTCGGCAAGCTGACCGAGCGCCACAGCAAAGGCACCCGGCTCATTGATACCCCGCCTTTTCTAACGCATCTCGACAAAACCATGTATGGCACCCCTCTGGTTGATGTGCTGGATGAAGGTCTCAAAAGCTACGCGCATTCACTCCCCTCTGACCGCAGAGACATTCTGGAAAAATACCGGATGGTTGATTACGCGCGCAAAGTCGTTGGTGTGGGGAGTGTTGGCCTCGGCTGCTGGATTCTCTACATGGAAGGTCTTGATTATTCAGACCCGGTCTTCCTACAAAATAAGCGGGCACAACGCTCTGTACTGGCGCCTTACTTTCCGGACAATCAATTCAAGTCGCAGGGTCAACGGGTTGTCTATGGTCAACGTCTCATCCAGGGTGCCCCTGACCTCTTTCTCGGTTATGGCGTTTCACATGATGCTGACTTTTATGTCCGTCAGTTACGCGACATGAAGGGCGGTATTTCCATTGGCACCGGCAAGGGTGAGATTGGCGTCAAAGAATTTCCGGACTACGCCTCTCTATTCGGTTGGGCGCTCGCCAATGCACACGCACGCTCTGGCGATCCAGCCGTTCTGGCGGGCTATTGCGGCAAAGGCGAACAGCTGGATGATGCCATGGTTCAATTTGCCAAATTTTATGCAGAACAGAACAACGCGGACTACGATACCTTCATCACAGCGATTAAAAGTGGCACCTTGAAATGCGCTGAATCCGGTTACTAATAACTACACACCATGAACAATCCCTGGATCATCCTCATTCTCGCCGGCATCTGTGAAATTGGCTGGCCCCTTGGTTACAAAATGGCACAGGCTAACGAAGGGCTGCGGCAAATCAGCTGGTTTGGTTTTTCCGGCCTTTCAATCGTGCTGAGCGCCTGGCTCTTGTGGTTAGCACAGAAAGAAATTCCGATTGGCACGGCCTACGCCGTGTGGACTGGTATCGGCGCCGCCGGCACCTTTATGCTGGGCATCATGCTGTTTGGCGAACAGTCATCCTTGATCCGCTGGATGGGCGCCGCCATGATTATTGGCGGCGTCATCATTCTCAAGACTGGTCAGTAATTTACTTGCCCAACGAACCCATTGCCCTCAGGTAGCCATAGATCTGGCGAGCCATTAACTGGCGTTCACTTGCAGGTCGCTCAGATGCAAGAGCTGGCATCTTGGTCAGGGGATTTTTACCCGATGGATCCAGCACCCAGGTTGCGAAGCGTGCGAAAGACTGGGTGGCTGCCCAGTGTCCCAGATCAATCGGCAACTTTCGCCCACCTACGCCATTAACCTGATGGCAAGACAAACAATATTTTTCGGTCAATAGCGCACCTTCTCGATATCGTTCTGGAAGCATGGCCGGAAACAGTTTTGCCTTGCTGGGCGCACTCACTAGACCAATCTTTTCAACCTGATAGGGCCAGTAGGTGGCGCCGTCACTCTGTAGTGTGGCGTGCAGTACGTTATCCCACACCAGATACCAAGGCCCAAGTTGTACCCGGTTGTTCAACGGCGGGGTTTCCACACTGAAATCATCACCATCGGCACGGGCATACACCAGATAGGCGGGGTAACGCAGGAATTGCGCAGCAGGAATCATGGACAAATAACCGTCTTTGGCTTCAAAGCCGATCAGAGCCTCACTAGTTCGCCACTGGGGGCCGAGCAAGCTATCCAGTACGGCAATCGCCGGATAGCCGTTATAGGTTACCTCAACCGGTTTTAACGCGGTGGAACGATGCGGTTCAATTACCGTAATTGGCGCTTCGTGCAAACCAAACATCACAGGATGCGGCGCTGGTATCGTTACGGCGGTATCAGCAGCAAGCGTTAAACCAGATACGCCCATCAACCAACTGGAAATCAATGCCATCAAAATTCGTTTCATACGCGTCAACCCTGTGTCTCGTTGGCTGAGATTATACTGACAGCATGAATGACGCGCTCTTTGAATTACCTAGCCCCTTTGACACAGAACTGGGCACCGTAAAACTGCTCGAACCTCCGGAGTCTGATGCAACCACCCTGCGTAATGCCCTACTGGCAGGCAGCTATGGCAGGCCATTTCTGATCGAACACGAAGGTCTCATCACCCTGTATTTCAGCCTAAGCCTGGTACAGAGCAGTATGAAGATCGCCAAGCCTGACGATCTTGATCTGGCATACACCCGCAAGATGATGTCATTTCTGCCCTTTTATCCAAGGCCTAAAGCCCTGCTGCTCCTAGGCATGGGTGGTGGTTCACTCGCCAAATTCTGCTATCGCCACCTTCCCCGCGCAGACATCACCGTGGTTGAAATCGATCCCGATGTCATTGCATTCCGCAGCGCCTTCAAAGTCCCTCAGGACAATGGCCGGTTCCGTATTTTCTACGCCGATGCTGCCGCCTATATACACACGCACACAACACGCACAGATATCATCATGGTCGATGCCTTTGATGGTCTCGGCATCGCCCCCGAATTATCCAGCCCGGATTTTTATGCAGAAGCACACCGGGCGCTCTCAGCTAACGGTATTCTCGTTATGAACCTGGCCGGAGATAAAGCTGGCTTTGATGATCCACTGGCACAGCTCGCTCACGTATTTGATGACCGGGTGCTCTCATTAAAGGTAAGAGATGGCGGCAACCAGATCGCTTTCGCCTTTAAAAACCCGGATTTCCATCCACAATGGGATCGATTAAAACCAGTGGCAATCGAACTTGAGAAGAAGCTAGGGCTTGAATTCAGTCGGTATCTACAGAACCTGGAAAAGAACGAACGCCGTTCCTTTAATCTGCCACGCAAGTCTCGCGGCCGTTAATCGTGGCTTCCTTACCCTTCACCCAGAACACGTAAGACTCATCTGAGTTGACGTAACGCGCACCACTAGCGCTCACACCCTGCTTCAGGTAACGCGTTGTGTTACCCATTTCCATTGTTGCAGTCTGCTGCGCGTTATCAAACACCACATAAACCCGACCTGCATCCGGGCAGGTGTAACGCACTGCAAACGGTTTACGGGGCTTTGCGGCATCGGCACGATACTGGGTTGGAATATCACTGACCTTGGTTCGAGATACTTCTACCTGTCCCGCAGTCGGTGCTACGGTTTCCTGAGCCTGCACAAACAACGGCATGCTCAATAAGGCCAGGAAAGAGAGTGATTTTAAAAACATAATTTATTCCGGATATTCAAGGGGAAGCCGTAAGCCCACCGGCAACAACGTGCCATGGATGCAACACATTGTCACACGGGCTCGATCGAGTCACCACACCGGCCGCATTTTGTGCTGCTAAAGATATGCCACCCGTAACGATGGCGAGACCCACGCCAACCGCTTGTTTTACAACACCCGCTTTGTTGATGCCCATACGGGGATTAGCCAGGGTACCCGTTACCTGAACCAGACCTGCCGCGCTCACACCCGTTGTGAGCCCGGATCGTTCTTTAGGCTGAAAATTGATATTCAACGCTTCCGTACCGAGATTAACCTGACCATCCAGCGTGAGGTCCAGGCTCTGTGTCCGCATACCCACACTCTGGTTGATATTAACCAGACCTTTATTCACGGGCAGATAAGCCACCAGGCAAGTTAGCTGAGAGGTATCGTTACTCTTGCGGAGTGGATTGACCGCATTGGCAAGCGTCAACAGAAAATCGCCCCCAAGGCTCACAATCGAATTATTAACCGTTGCCGAGCCTACCGAAAACTGCAACGCACCATTGGCATTGGCAGCAAGCGCTCCTAGTGAGCTGCCCTGGCTAGAGACATTGAATGCCGCCTGCGTGGGGCCACCGCTGACCAGTGTGCCTTTACCCAGCTGCGCCATCACATGCCCGAAATCAAATCCGGTGGCTGAACCGCGGGCTTGTAGCGCTGGCCTAGACGAATGAACGGCATTAAGACGTCCGTCGGCAACCACATGACCTGAGCCAACCCGGAAGGTAAGCGGTTGCAGGACCAGGGCATCGTCTGCAGTCGATGTGATTCCACCATTTAACGATTCCAGCTTAATGCCATCCGGCATAATCAAGGTACCGATAGTGGCTTTTATCTGGCCTTGCCATTCGGGCAATGCGTTGAATGGCAGTGGTTGAGATGAAAACACCCGGTTGGAAGAAATCGTTTTGGGGGCAACACCAGATTGGTCGCCCTGCGCCAAAGTAGCCGTGATCGTTTTCAGATCCAGCGCTGCAGAGTTGACCTTGAGATCAACCACAGGGCTCAAATTTGGCGCGAACTGGACTTGCCCTTGTAACTGCGCGGATTGCTTGTTAGCACCCAGATTTAAATCAAGCGCAAAGCTAGTAGGCTTGACCCCCCAGTTATTCACTAAGACTTCTAGCGAATCCGTTTCGCCGTTAATCGACAACGGTAGGGCACTCCACACAACATTGCTATCGATCTTTACCTTTGCGCCAGAACGAACAATGTCTAAGTGAGGCGCTGTCAGCGCATCCATTAATTGGCCGGTTGCATTTTTATAGCTAACAGTGAGCTGGTTCAAATGCACTTCTGACAAATCCAGGCCAAAATCACTACTCGACGCACTTTCATTGCTATCAGCACTTGCCGTTACGGCCCAATTCCCCGATACCTTTTGCGCTGACGGTGCGGACTGTAAGAAAAGCTGCAGCTGAGTGATCGTCACGTTATCAATCTGGATGCGCTTACTGAACAGTGGCATCCATTCCAGCGAAAAAGCCACCTGCTGCGCTTTAAGCATCGCCGGATCAGATGCCCAGGAGGCATTACTTAGTGAAACATCATTCGCTACAACGGCCAAGCGCGGAAAAACCTTGATAGACACAGCTCCATTAATGAGCAAATCCCGCCCTGTGCTTGCCTTAACCTGCCCTGCCACAACTTTGACAATGCGTGCGGTATCAATCGTTGATACCGCATAAGTCACCAGCAAAACGATTGCGAGGGCAATTCCCAGCAGAATGCTCAGCTTTTTTTTAATACGCATGTCCATTGTGTAAGCTTACCTCTTTCAGCGATGAAGCGCGAAACCAACGCACCGCTGATTGCCAAATATTTTCAAAACATACCCCAAAGAATGAATATTTTTCACAGCGCCAAAAAACTAACAAACTTAGCCTGCGTAATCAGTTACGATTCGTAACATCAGGTAACACGTGTCCGCTCGTAACCACTACATACAAAAGCAGAAAGATCCTAACGTGCAAGCACTTCTGTCCTTCTCGCGCCTTATAGACGCGATCAACACCAAGGTCGGCAAAGCTGCCGCCTGGCTGATTCTTGGTGCAGTACTGGTCAGCACAGTCAATGCACTGATTCGCTACGGCTTCAGCATGAGCTCTAATGCCTGGCTGGAACTGCAGTGGTATCTCTTCGCGGGCACGTTCCTGCTCTGCGCACCGTGGACACTGAAGTGCAATGAACACATTCGTATTGATGTGGTCACAGGGCGTTATTCACCACGTGTTCACGCCTGGATTGACATCGTGGGGGGCTTAGTCTTTTTGATCCCCATGTGTTTAGTAATCCTGTGGTCGGCCATTCCCTTTGCCTGGGACTCCATCGCCACGATGGAAAACTCCAGCAATGCCGGCGGCCTGATCGTCTGGCCAGCGAAGCTACTGATTCCGGTTGCATTTACACTCCTGCTACTCCAGGGTGTTTCCGAAGTCATCAAGCGCTTTGCATTCCTGCAAGGCCTGATTGATGGCAAGGAATTTGAAAAAGGTGGTGGTCATGGGGCCACGCCGGACGCTGTCGAAGTTGCCGAAGCAACAACCGGCAACAAATAAGGGAGCGCCTAAATGCCATTAGAATTTCTGACCCCAATCATCGGCGACTACATGGCGCCGATCATGTTTATCGGCCTCATCGTCTTCCTGCTTTCAGGCTACCCGGTGGCTTTTGCTCTGGCTGCCAACGGCCTCATGTTCGCCCTACTGGGTATCGGCATGGGGATGTTCACGCCAGACTTCCTGCAGGCATTGCCCAACCGCGTGTTTGGCATCATGGCCAACGATACGCTGCTGGCCATTCCGTTCTTCACCTTCATGGGGCTCATTCTCGAACGATCCGGGATGGCAGAAGACCTGCTCGATACCATCGGCCAGTTATTTGGCCCAATCCGGGGTGGCCTGGCTTTTGCTGTGATCTTTGTGGGCGCCCTGCTTGCTGCTACCACAGGCGTGGTTGCCGCCTCTGTAATCTCGATGGGTCTCATCTCATTGCCGATCATGCTGCGCTATGGTTATGACCGTCGACTGGCCACCGGCGTCATTGCCGCCTCGGGCACCCTGGCTCAGATTATTCCGCCATCACTGGTACTGATCATCATGGCCGATCAGTTGGGTCGCTCCGTGGGTGATATGTACGCAGGTGCGATGATCCCTGGCCTGGTTCTTACGGGGATGTATGTTGGCTATGTGGCCTTGGTCGCTTTCTTCAAGCCAAGCCATGCACCGGCACTGCCACTTGAAGCACGCTCGCTCACCGGCAGCAAGCTGCTGATCCGCTCGCTTCTGGTGCTTGTCCCCCCACTCTTTCTGATCTTCCTGGTACTGGGAACCATCTTCCTGGGCATTGCCACACCGACCGAAGGCGGCGCCATGGGTGCAGCCGGTGCCATGTTGCTCGCCATCGCAAAGAAGAAACTGAACTGGAGTCTGGTTCGTCAGGCAGTTGATTCAACGGCCAAGCTCTCTTCATTTGTACTTTTTATTCTGGTCGGTGCCACGGTATTTGGTCTGGTTTTCCGGGGCGTTAATGGCGATCTGTGGGTTGAACACCTGCTGACCTCATTGCCAGGCGGCGAACTGGGCTTCCTGATCGCCGTGAACATCATGTTCTTCTTTCTGGCCTTTTTCCTGGACTTTTTCGAACTGGCCTTCATTCTTGTGCCGCTCGTTGGGCCTGTCGCCGACAAGATGGGCATTGACCTGATCTGGTTTGGCGTGCTGCTCGGCGTCAACATGCAGACCTCATTCATGCACCCACCCTTTGGTTTTGCCCTTTTCTACCTACGCTCCGTCGCGCCAGGTAAAAAATACATCGACAAGATCACCGGCAAAACGATGGACCCCATTACAACCAAGCAGATTTACTGGGGCGCTATTCCCTTCGTTGTCATCCAGATCATTATGGTCGCACTGATCATCGCGTTCCCGGATCTGGTCTCTGTTGAGAAAAAAGAAGTCTTTGACGACAGCCAGGCAGAAATCGTGATCGACGTCGAAGAAGAGCTGCAACCGGCAGCACAGACTAGTGACAGTTCCAACAACCAATTCAAGATCTCAACCGATGAGCCCGGTGGGAAGAAGTAATTAGGCTCAACCAAAAAAACCTCAGGAGACACAACATGGATCGTCGTAATTTTCTTAAGAATGTCGGTATCGGCGCCGCTGCCGGCACGGCAACCCTGATCACGTCGGCGCCCGCGATTGCGGCCACACCGAAGGTCAAATGGCGCCTGGCATCAAGCTTTCCGAAAACCCTAGACACCGTCTATGGTGGTGGTGAAGACTTCTGCAAGCGTGTTGGCGAGCTCAGCGAAGGCAACTTCGAAATCCGTTCATTTGCTGGCGGTGAGATTGTTCCTGCACTTCAGGTGATGGATGCCGTTAAAGACGGTACGATCGAGTGCTGCCACACAGCACCTTATTATTTCTTTGGCAAAAACGAAGCATTTGCCTTCGATTGCTCAGTACCATTCGGCATGACGGCGCGCGCACAAAACGCCTGGTACTACTATGGTGGTGGTCAAAAGCTACTGGCTGACTTCTACGCCCAATACAACATCGTCAGTCTGGCTGCCGGTAACTCAGGTTGCCAGATGGGTGGCTGGTATCGCAAGCAGATCAAATCCGTCTCGGATTACAAGGGTCTGAAGATGCGCGTCGGCGGTTTCGCCGGTAAGGTGCTAGAGAAACTGGGTGCCGTACCGCAACAGATTCCGGCTGGTGATATCTATGCCTCGCTGGAAAAAGGCACCATCGATGCTGCCGAATGGATCGGTCCATACGATGATGAAAAGCTGGGACTGTACAAGGTTGCGCCTTACTATTACTACCCAGCGTGGTGGGAGCCAGCAACCCAGTTCTCGATCATGATCAACAAAAAAGAATGGGACAAGCTGCCTAAGAACTACCAGCAGATTCTGGAAGTAGCCGCAGCCGAAACCAACGTCCGCATGTTGGCCGAATACGACTTCAAGAACCCGACTGCCCTGGCTCGACTGCAAAAGGGTGGCGCCAAACTGAACAAGTTCTCCAACGAGATCATGGAAGCCTCCTTCAAGGCTGCCAATGAAGTTCTGGAAGAAACTGCCGCCAAGAACCCGGATTTCAAGAAGATCTACGAACCATGGCGTCAGTTCCGTAACCTCGAATTCTCGTGGTTCAACGTTTCTGAGCAGGCCTACGCACAGTTCGCCTTCCCGCGTAAGCTCGGCAAATAACTCTCGCTCTCCCTCTGGAGCATTTGGGGTCGCTTTGCGGCCCCATTTTTTTTAGAATGTACCCATGGACATACTATCTAATCCCATAGGCCTACTTCTAGTTGCCAGCGGTGCTTTTATGGCCGGTGCGATGAACGCCCTGGCCGGTGGTGGCACTTTCTTCTCTTTCCCAGCCCTGCTGGCAGCCGGCATTCCTCCGGTCACCGCTAACGCGAGTAACACGGTCGCGCTATGGCCAGCCAGTCTGTCGAGCGCCTGGGTCTACCGCAAAGAACTACAGAAACATCGGTCATGGGTGATTTCACTCACGATCATCGCCGCTATTGGTGGCGTTGCCGGTGGCTTGCTGTTACTGGCCGTATCCAATTCGGCCTTCATGCAAATGGTGCCCTGGCTCCTACTGCTGGCAACGGCGCTCTTTGGTTTCAGCAAACAGATCAGCGCCCTGGTCATCCGAGTCAAATCCCGTATGGGCATCGCACATACCGATGACAAACCCCATAGCCCGGGTGGGCTTGCCTTCCAGTTTCTGGTCACGGTTTATGGCGGTTTCTTTGGCGCAGGCCAAGGCATCCTGACCCTAGCCGCACTCTCCATACAGGGCGTAGAAAACGTCCAGGAGCTCAATGCGCTCAAGAACTGGATCTCCGGCGTCACCTACACGGTTTCGGCCCTAACCTTTATTGTGGCCGGTGCGATCAACTGGCCCTACACCATTCTCATGGTCGTGACTGCCACGCTGGGTGGTTTTGCCGGTGCGCATATTGCCAAATATCTGCCCGCCATCTGGCTCAAGCGATTAGTCATCACCGTTGGTAGCCTGTTAACCATCATCTATTTCTTCAAGACTTAATCAGGTCTCTAAAGCGTTTCTTTGCGGGCTTCATGGCCACATGATTAAGTGTCCAGCCAGCCTGTTTGGCCGGCGTGAGGAAGCGCAATCTCGTAGCACACCAGGTAAATAGGCGGTAAATCACGGGGTAACGATACGTCGCAGCCCAGCCGTGCCACAGCGCCATGGCCACCGACGAATAGGCTGACCCAGCCCCGCGCACGGCTTCATCGGCTGTGGCCGGGTTTTTATAAGCTTCCGTGCGTAAACGGATCAACAGGTCTGGAATCGGTATACGTACCGGACAAACTTCCGCACAGGCACCACATAAGGTTGATGCGGTCGCCAGGGCGTAAGTAGAATCAAGCCCAAGCAAATGCGGGGAAATAATCTTGCCGATCGGCCCCGGGTACGTCGTACCATAGGCATGCCCACCAATACGGGTATAGACCGGGCAATGATTCATACAGGCACCGCAACGAATGCATTGCAGCGTTGAGCGTAATTGTGGGTCGGCATAGGCCTGCGTTCGGCCGTTATCCAGCAGAATGAGGTGCACTTCATCCGGCCCATCCAACTCCCCTGCCTTGCGAGGCGAAGAGATCATGTTCACGTAAGTGGTAATGGCCTGACCCGTCGCCGAACGAGTCAGGAGGCTGAGTAGCGGCGGTACATGTGTGAGTTTTTCAACCACCTTTTCGATGCCGGTAATGGCAATATGCACCCGTGGCACGGTCGTGCTCATGCGTCCATTGCCTTCGTTCTCGACCAGGCACAAGGTGCCCGTCTCAGCTACCATCACATTCACACCGGATACGCCAATATCGGCCGTGGCAAATTTATCTCGCAATACCTTGCGACCGATCTGGATGAGCTCATCCACGGAATCGGTGTAATCCACACCCGGAATACGTTCGGCAAAGAGTTCGGCAATCTCCACTTTGGTTTTGTGAATCGCCGGCATGATGATGTGTGATGGCTTTTCATCGGCCAGCTGGACGATGTACTCGCCCATGTCCGATTCCAAAGCCTCAATACCCGCTGCTTGTAAGGCATGGTTGAGCTCAACCTCTTCGCTCACCATCGATTTGCCTTTGATCACGGCACGTGCATTCTTGGCCTGGGCAATGTCGATAAAGATCCTGTTGGCTTCTTCAGGCGTTTCAGCCCAATGCACCTGAATACCATTAGCGGTAAGCCTTGCTTCCAGCGTTTCTAGCAAGTCCGGTAATCGCGATAGGCTGTATTGGCGAATGGATTCACCCAGATCGCGCAAACGTTGCAAGGCGGCATCATCCGGAAACTGCGCCAGACGTTTGGTCTGCAAAAAATCCATCGCGCCACGAAAGCTTTTTTGTAGCGCCGGGTTTTCAACAACGGCCTGAGCCCGCTGACGGAATTCATCACTCGGCACAAAATGGAGTGGTTGGTTCATTTAGCGATCCTCCACCAGTACAACCACCAGTTGCTTCGGGCCGTGCGCACCGTAAGCCAGCGTTTGCTGAATATCGGCCGTTTTAGATGGGCTGGAAATGAGGATGACATTGGTGGGCAAACCCGCCGCCCAATTTTCTTTCACCATCAACGACATCAGCGTATCCACAACCTTGCTGGCATTGAGGATGGCAATGTGTACGGGTGGCACTAAGGACAATAAACGCGGGGATTCATTCCCGCTTTTCAGTACCAGCGTCCCCGTTTCAGCAATACCGCCCTGAGTGAGCGTTAGGCCGGCATCCACGGTGTTAAACAAGGCGGGTTGATCGACTCGGCAGGCCGTTACGGGCACTAACGACGACTGGCTACGCAATTGATCACACAACGTTTCATCGGCCAGAAGTTCTGGCCCTATCGCTACCGAGCTCAGCTGCTTCTCGTTAAAAATCGCAGCTAGGCAGTCAGCCAGCCCACTGGCTGAACAACGATGCGTTTCTGCCATGGCGTTTTTCATGTTCAGCATGAGGCGTTCAACACGGGTTGCCTGATCTTCAACAGCTGCAGGATAAAACGCCTGTGCATCCGGGCACGATAACGGTGTTGCGTGTGCTGCACGTAACTTGGTGAGAATGCGCTCTCGCGCGCTCAAGCCGCTCATGATGCCTCCCCTTCCCCAGCCGGTTTACCACCGGTGCGCTCCAGCAAGAATGTCGCCAGGTGCTTGCCGTTGAGCGGTTTACCGATTTTTGCCGCGTGGCCGGTAATGTTAAGCATGCAGCCACAATCCCCGGTGATCAGCGCATCGGCTTCCAGCGCCTCAATCGAAGCGACCTTGTCACGTACGATGCCTCCCGAGATTTCAGGGTGGCGCACACTGAACATACCTCCGAAGCCACAACATTCAGATTCGTGTTCCTGCACTTTCAGGGTGACACCTTCCAAACTCTGCAATAGATGTCTGGTAGCCGCCAAGGCTCCCGTTTCACGCCGAGCCGAACACGAGGTATGCAAGGCCACGCTACAGGTCTTGCCACAATCTGGCCGGTTGAAATTTAATGACTGCACCAGAAACTCACTGAGCTCCCAGACCCGATCAGCGACGGCCTCTGCTTTTGCAGCATCGGGTGTGCCGGCAAACATGGTGGGGTAATGGTGACGCATCATGCCGGCGCAGGACCCGGACGGCAAAACAATTGGCCAGGGCTCCGGAAACAGATCCAGCTGCTGACGGGCAACTGCTCGCGCCTCATCAGGTTGCCCGCTGGTATAAGCCGGTTGACCGCAGCAGGTTTGATCTTCAGGAAAGTGCACGCGCACGCCTTCTCGTTCGAGAAGCGCTACGGCATCTAACCCGGCTTCGGGCACAAAGAGATCAACCAGGCAGGTACAAAAGAAATATACATCCTGTGGTTTTGTGTTCAGGGTATCAGACATACCAATCCGCGCGTCCCCATAATAGTCGTCCATTGAGTAGAAAAATACACCAAAATCCCAGCGACTGGCGGCGCCACCGCACTGAAATCATTTCAACGGTGGGTTAAAATTGCTCAATCAAATATTCTGGCTAAACCACTAAGGGCATAACGGCATGAGTTTCATCGAGAAAGCAGCAACCAAAGCGATTGCCAATGGGCTGAATCATGAAGATGTGCAAAAAGTTGCCGATCAAAAAGCCAAAGCGGCCTTCGTGCTCCTCATCATTGCAATTGGCATGTGGTACTTTGCGCAAACCCCTTTTGCCGCACTACCCTTAATTGCCGCCGCATTTGTTGGGGCGCACGCCTATTTCAAATCCGAGGTCTCTTCGAAAATGATCGACCTCTCCATGAAATCGCGCCCCTAAACTTTATTTAGAAAATGCGTCCAGAGGGCGGCCGCAACCTACCCCAACGCAATCATTCTTAATACGCTTACGCACAGGCTTTTCTGGCTCCTGAGACACGCCCAACTCAGCCAGAAAGCTCTTTGCTTCCGGGTCACCGGCCGCTGCTGCTTTCTTAATAAGCGTCATGCCACCCTCTTCATCTTGTGCTGTACCCATCCCGGCGACTTTGGCCAATCCTAGTTGATACATACCCGCCGGATAATTCTGATCTGCCGCACGCCGGAACCAGCTCACCGCTAACTCGGAGTTTTTCAAGACGCCCACGCCCGTCATCAAGGCCATCCCTATAACGACCTGAGCTTTAGGTTTTCCGTCCTCAGCCGCAGGCAAACAATTCTTGTAGGCCCATGTCTCGTTACCGGCCCGAATCACGTTATCACAAGCCGCCATGGAATCTGCCTGAGCAGGCAGAACACCAAAGACCAGCATACAGAGCAGTACTGAAAGATGTCGGATCATTGCTTAGACTAACGCACCGAATGGCGGTTAAGGCGCTTATAAAAGAGGCCGCCTAAAAGCCCTACGATCAAGACAGCAATAATCCAGAATCGGTATCGGGCCAGGAAATAATCCACCCGATTGAATTCCATCCGCTTCTTGATCGACATAAGGAACGTCGACACCGTATCGCCACACGGAAGTTGCGCCATACGGGGTGTTTCAATATCCGCAGTGACACCACCTGCAGCATCAACGGACTTGGCGACAACCTGTTCATAGATCTCTGCAGCGATATAAGGCGACAAGTACTTCGTCGTATCGCTGGTGTCATCCAGCACCTGCTCTGACGCTATTTTGAGATTCTCACAGATGCGTTGTGTCAGCTCAGACTGCTTATCTAAAGCCAGCGCGTGTCCGCTCACAAGACACATCGTGGCAACTACCGACAAAGCCAGGTAGAACTTAATGCGCATTATTCAAACGCTTAACAGCCACAAGCGTTACAAGAAATACGATATGAATCGCTGCCGCACCCACCACCACATGAACTTCGGTACTGGCGATATCCGTCAGCACCTTCAGCAAATTAACACCTGAAATGGTCACCAGTGAAAAGCTGAGTTTCTCTTTAATGTAGGCACTGTCCTTAACGGCATCGCCCTTGATTTCTGCGGCTGCATTTCCGATAACCAAAGATGCCAAATCAATCACCAGCGCCGCATCAATAATGGTGAGCAGCAATACCAGCGCTTCTGATTCTGAAAGCCCTTTATGCAGGGCTTCGAGCGTGGCATGCACCAGTTCGACGGCAATAGCATAACCAAAGAGCACCGTGGCCAGGGAAAGACCCAGAAGAACGAATAGATTAGTTAGTTTTTTCATTATTATTCCTTACTGAATCGCGCAGCATAAGCAAGACGACGTAGAGCGACGAAGGTCTCACACTCTTTTAATCGCTCAGCAGGCATCATGCCCAAAGGGTAGACCCTTAGGCGACAGGCAACTTATTAATCCAGCTTAACGGTAACGCCGCTGCTGCTCAGGTTCAGCTGTAAACCTTCCGATGTGCTGGTCAGACGCATGATCACGCCGTTCTGATTCTTAAGAATCGTGCCGCCAACGCCACCACCCAGGGTGATACTGCTCTCAAGTTTGGTAAAAGTACCCGAGAACTTGGAGGGATCAGGCATGTCATATACCTCACCCGCCAGTGATACCTTGGAAATACCAACGTTAGCGCCCACGCTCATGCCGCTGATCTTGAATGGATAAGCCTTATCCTGGTATGTCAGTACACCATTACCTCGGCTCCCCCCCACAATCAGGGCAAACTGCGTTTCAGTAATGCTTACATTAGCTGACGGTACCTTGGGCGTATCTGCAGCGATGGCACCAAAACCAACAAAAGCAAGACAGAGAAAAATAACCGAAAGAACCTGACGAATGGTGCGTTGCATAATGTCTCCAAAATCAAAAAGTATTCGTAACAAGCCGCTGCAATCAAACTACCACACTCCCAAAACGGCATTAAACCACTGCAAAATGCGAGTATGTGACAGCTAAACAGTCTTGTCGGCTGGGGCAATCAATGCACGATAGGCATGCCACGTAGCATGGCCTGCTATAGGTGCCGTATAGATAAGCCCCAGAAACCCTGCGAGAAAACCAAATGAAATCAACGCAACCAGAATGCCTGCCCAAACAATCATCGTCACCGGATTTCTGGCAACAACAGCTAGGCTCATCAACACGGCTGTAATGGCGTCACTTTTCCTGTCATACATCAGAGGTACAGCAACGACGCTAATTGAAAAAATAAATGCGGCAAATACAAAGCCGATCCCAAAGTAGACCAGCAGAAACTCGATATTTTCCAGCGTTAAAACAGCATTCGCAAATTCACCCATACTGGGCAGGCCCGAGTTATAGAAAACCGCAAAAGTAACCGCCGATGCACGGGCCCAGATTAATGCAACAATCGTACTTACGAGCGCAAACAGCGCCAAGTTGCTCATATTGCCACGCCATACCGTAAGGGAAGCGCGAATGCTCGCCCTATTTGAACGTTGCAGCTGATCTGAAAGATTATAAAGACCGATCGCCAGCAAGGGGCCGAACAGCATAAAAGCACTCGTAGCGGCCAGAGTCATTACATAGGATTCGCCGTTGAAGAACGCAATAGTCCAGCCCATCAGGGCAAAACAGACCCCGTAAAACAGGCTAGCAAACTGTGCTTTTAATAAGTCACCAAAACCAGACCTCAGCCAGCCAAATGGGGCAAGCATAGAAACGTGATTAATTTTAGGCCAGCGAGAAAACTGCTCTGGCGCATTGCTATTATCATCGGCGTGATTTGGGTTGCCTGTGTTCATGGCCTTACCTATAAATTTGGCACACCGATAGATTAGGTGAAATTAGATGCGGTGTCTACGACAAATCGGTAACATTATTGGAGGGGATCAAGACGTTGCTTCTTGGTGCCCGCTGATAAACCTTGAACGCCCCATATCGGGGTTTCTTGGGCAAACTAAAAGACATCAGCAACCGCTTACAGTCTGAACAGGCAGAGGATCCCGGTGATCAAACGTTTGATACATCGCCTGATATTAAAGAAGTTTCGGGCACCTCGAATTTCACATCGGCGCTCACCCGTTGATTTTGGATTAGAAGCCGAACAAGTTGAAATACCCGCAGTGGATGGCGGCACTTTGTTTGGCTGGTGGATCACGGTCGCGGCATCGACCTCAACGGCGCCATCACCGGTAGCGGTAGTCATCCATGGATGGGGAGCGAATGCCAGTCTAATGCTGGACATGGCACCCTGGATCAAGAGTATCGGGTTTCATGCTTTATACCTCGACGCCCGATGTCATGGCCGGAGCACGGATGCTGATTTCAGCTCAATGCCCCGCTTCGCCGAAGATCTTGAAGCCGCCAGAGCCTGGGTACTGAAACGTCCGGACATCGACCCCGAAAGGCTATTTGCCATTGGTCACTCCGTGGGTGCCGGTGCAGTACTGCTAAGTGCTAGCCGGACACCCTGGGCTGGTGTTGTGAGCCTCAGCGCCTTTGCTCACCCTAAAGACATGATGTACCGATACATGAAGGAACACCGGATTCCCAAAAAATGGATTCAGCCTTATTTAATGGCCCAGGTGCAAAAGCTCATTGGTGCCTCATTTGATGACATCGCCCCTGAAAAAACCATTCAGCGCGTTAAATGTCCGATCATGATCGTTCATGGCATTGATGATCTGGATGTGCCTTACCATGAAGCGCAGCGATTAATGAGTCACTCACCCGATGCCAGGCTATGCCTATTACCGGGCATCGGTCACGATCTTCGACAAGCCATGGATAAATTGGCACCTGAAGTCACAGATTTTCTCAAGCACGTACCAAGCCAGCTGCATCGCTAATCTCGATCTCTGGCTTGATTTGTTGATGCGGGCTGGAATCTGATATCTTTAAAAAAACTCGGACTGACTCAGGACGCTAAAATGACCATAAACCCCCTGAAAGATTACAGATCCCTATTCGTGATTGCGGCCGCCATAGGTCTAACGGGCTGTGCCAGTCTGAATAGCCAAATCAGCGATGGCCAATACACTTATCAGGCCAAAGATGTTGACATCAAACATTTTGGCATCAACTACAGCATCAGCCTGCCCCTCAAAATCGGTGATGAGGATGTGATCTCCCTCACCCATGCCACGGATTGTGAGGCCGGCAAAGGCACGCTACAAATCCGCGCCAAAGACGGCAGCGAGCTCGCGAGCTATCCGGCAAGCACCCAAGGGCCAACAGGATCAGACAAAATTTTCAAGCACTTGTGTGAGCTGAACCCCAAGCTCGTTCGCATTGTTCGCGGCTGCAGCTAGCGCGTCACGATCCCACAAATAAAAAAAGCCCCTGAGTATCAGGGGCTTTTTCGGACATCTGGCGGAGACGAGAAGATTCGAACTTCCGATACCCTTTTGGGGTATGCTCCCTTAGCAGGGGAGTGCCTTCGACCACTCGGCCACGTCTCCATTCCGGCAAAACCGGAGGCTGAATTCTAACGGCTCAGCCCCGCCGGGTCAAACTTACTTTGCCTGATCGAGGCCAAACACGCGGTGCAGCACGCGCACGGCCAGTTCCAGATACTTTTCATCCAGAATGACCGAGATCTTGATCTCTGATGTCGAGATCATCTGCAGGTTGATACCCTCTTCTGCCAAAGCACGGAACATCTGGCTGGCAACACCTGGGTGCGAGCGCATGCCCACGCCAACTGCCGACACCTTACAGATTTTGCTGTCGCCAACGACTTCACGGGCGCCGATGTGCTTGCGCACGTCTTCCAGAATGCCCTTGGCCTTTTCGAAGTCACCACGACCAACGGTAAATGAGAAGTCGGTGGTGCCATCATGGCTGGTGTTCTGAATGATGATATCGACGTCAATATTGGCATCGGCGATTGGACCCAGCACCTGATAGGCGATACCAGGTTTATCTGGTACACCCAGAACGGTGAGTTTGGCTTCATCGCGGTTAAAGGCGATGCCGGAAATGATGGCTTGTTCCATATTGCTATTGTCCTCAACTGTGATGAGGGTGCCTTCGCCACCCTGACCGTATTCTTCAAAGCTCGACAGTACGCGTAGCTTGACCTTGTATTTACCGGCAAACTCCACCGAGCGGATCTGCAGCACCTTGGAACCCAGGCTGGCCATTTCCAGCATTTCTTCAAAGGTAATGGTGTCCAGCTTGCGGGCTTCTGGCACAACACGCGGGTCGGTGGTGTACACACCATCAACGTCGGTGTAGATCTGGCACTCGTCTGCCTTGAGGGCAGCAGCCAGCGCAACGCCAGTAGTGTCGGAACCACCGCGACCCAGCGTGGTGATGTTGCCCTTTTCGTCGACACCCTGGAAGCCAGCAACTACCACAACACGGCCAGCCTTGAGGTCGGCACGCATCGGTGCGTCATCGATCGAGAGGATGCGCGCCTTCATGTGGCTGTCATCCGTGAGGATCTTGACCTGACCACCGGTATAGCTAACTGCATCAACGCCGATTTCTTTCAGCGCCATACACAGTAAACCAATGGTGACCTGCTCGCCGGTGGACAGAATGACGTCCATTTCACGCGGATCCGGATTGTCTTGTAGCGCTTTAGCCAGAGCAATGAGGCGGTTGGTTTCGCCACTCATGGCGGAAACCACGACCACGACATCGTGTCCGTCTTTGCGGAAGGCCGCAATGCGACGGGCAACGTTCTGGATGCGCTCGGGGTTGGCGACCGAGGTGCCGCCGTATTTCTGAACGATGAGAGCCATCAGTAGGTCTTATAGATGTGATTGAACAAAGCGCTGAAATTATAGCCCATTTTAGCGGAAAGCCGCATGGATTAAGGCGCGGCGGCTTAATTCCACGCTGGCGCAATTATGGCAGCGCACCATTTTTGCGCATAAAAGTTTGACATTGATCAAAGTCTGCCTAAATTGGTAAGTGGGGTAGGAGAATAAAATGACAACATCAAATCGAAAGCGGTTGAAAGGTCAGGTTGATTCCATATCAAGTGCTGCGCCTTTAAAAGGTGCCCTGTCCCAGCCACCCAAAGAATTGCGTGTCAAACTGGGGCTGACCCAGGGTGGGTTCTGGGCGCCGGTCGGCGTTTCGCAAAGCGGTGGTTCTCGATACGAGACTGGTAGAAAGCTCCCCGCATCGATTAGTACCCTGCTTCACCTGGTTCACATTGAAGGTATTGATCTGAGCAAGCTCAAAGGCACGCATGCGCTCGTTGGTCAGTATTTAAGTGAAACGGATCCAACAACCTTTGAGCAGTTACTTAAAGCCGCTCAGGCGACTGATCGTTAGTTAGATACTGATCTGAACCTTAACGCCCGTGGCACGGATGCGTTCAGCCCACGCTGTCATTGCATCCGCAGCCAAGGCTTTTAGATGCGGTGCCTCTGGCTGTAGGGAAGGCCGCGCCAAACCATAAAGATGAACACCCTGAATCTGGTGTGCATTACGCGTCACAAAATCCAGATAAGCGGCTTCGTCTTCAACACCCGGTGCTTGTCCATCCCAGGCAACCCAACAAGTTTGCAACCATACCGGCGCCAGTGAGCAGACGATATCTAACCGATGCTGAATCTGTTCTGGCTTATAACTAATACCGTTGATCTGCTTCATGGATTCTGGCAACAAACGGTCGACCTTGAACCAGACAACCCCGCCTGCGTCATTTAGGGCTTGAATACCTGCCTGCACTTCCGGGCGGAGCATGAGACTGCCATTGGTAATGAGCACCAGCGGAATCTTGAGACCATGGGCATCTCGCTGGCGTTGGGCGATTTCAACAGCCTGCAAAAACTGGGGGGAACTGGTGGGTTCCCCGTTACCCGAGAAGGCAATGTCGCGAATCTCACGCATGGCCGCTGGCGTATCCGGTGGGATCATCGGGCTCAGCGCCGGGTTATCGAGTAAGCCTTTAAGCTCGGCTTCAAGCAATGGTAGGTTAACTTCCGGGGCATCACCCCGATGTAACCCCGGTACCTGGCAATAGGCGCAGGCCCAGTTACAGGCGTTATTGGTGTTGAGATTAATGCCGATCGAGATGCCCTGCATCCGTCGCGAAAGCACCGGATACACATAGGTGAGATTCAGAAAATCCGGATCATGGTCGCTAAAGGTGAGCCAGCGCACTGGTTGGGCACTTTTAACATCGGATGGATCATTCGGGGTCGTCATGCTGCAATGATACAATCTGCCACCTGTTTTAGCCCGGAAATCGCCCTATCATGCGTATCACCCGTCGGCTGGAGTTTGACGCCGGCCATCGTATTCCTGATCATCGTAGTCAGTGCCGTCATATGCACGGGCACCGCTATGCGTTGGAAATTACCCTATCGGGCGATGTAATCGAGCGCAATGGTGATCCGGCCAATGGCATGGTCATGGATTTCGGGGACATCAAAACCATTGCCCTGCGTGAAGTAGTCGAACAGTGGGATCACGCGTTTCTGGTTTACGCCGGTGATACCGAAGTGCGTTCACTACTGGACAAAATCCCCGGCCATAAAACCATCGTGCTGGATGTTGTGCCCACCGCAGAGAATCTGGCGACCCTCGCCTTCCGTCTGCTAGCACCGCATTACACGCATGCCTACGGCAACAATCTGCAACTGGTTCAGGTGCGTTTGTATGAAACGCCTAATTGCTGGGCCGATGCGATTGCCCCCATCGACTTCGTCGAACCCAAACCCTAAGTTTCGAATACGGGTTAAGTAACCCGCTGATAGACCCTGGCAAACCGGCTCTGGCCACACACCCCGAAATCTCCGGGGCCATACTGCATGAGCCAATCGCCTGCTTCGCCCCGCAATACATCACGACCAGCAGAACGGGCTGCGGTGAATGGTTCATTAATCTGCTTGGCCAATACCGGCACAGGTTTGGCGGTATAAGCGCCATCGACGCCTTCTTCCGTTGGTGCAACGGGCTGATACTTGGCATCGAACCGATGCCGATCCACACTCCAGCGATCCCCCGTGCAACCTGTAATAATGGCATCATCGGCCTGGAACTTATTCGGCCCTTCGAGGCTGATGAGCTCACCCGGCTCCCGGGCGAACATCACTTGTACCACTTCGGTTTTTAGGTAATGAGCGGCTTCCGGATCTTGTGTGAGATCGATGGTTTTTAATTCGAGCATGGGTCACTCAACGGTTCACATCAACAACAACACGACCACGTACTTTGCCTTCGAGCAACTGTGCGCCTACGTTAATTGCTTCAGCCAAACTGATCTCGGTGGTATTGGCTTCCAGTTTGGCAATATCCAGATCACGGGCCAAACGCTGCCAGGCTTCCATACGCTTCTCTGAGGGCGCCATCACGCTATCGATACCGTACAGCGTCACACCGCGCAGGATGAACGGCATAACGGTTGACGGAAAATCCGCGCCACCGGCCAGACCGCACGCCGCCAACGCGCCACTGTACTTCGTTGTGGCACAGGCATTGGCCAATGTAGTGCTACCGACAGAATCAACTACGCCTGCCCAACGCTCTTTGCCGAGTGGCTTACCCGGCTCTGACAATTCCTTGCGGTCGATAATGCCTGCAGCGCCTAGCGCCTTCAGATGCGGCTCTTCTTCAGGACGACCCGTAGAAGCAATCACCGTATAGCCCAGCTTGGCCAGCAACATGATGGCCACACTCCCTACCCCACCATTGGCGCCTGTTACCAGGATTTCGCCATCGGTGGGTTTGATGCCGTGCTTCTCCAGCGCCAGAACGCAAAGCATGGCGGTGTAACCCGCTGTACCAATGGCCATGGCCTGACGTTCGCTAAAACCCGGCGGGAGTGGCACAAGCCAGTTGCCATTCAGTCGCGCCTTCTGCGCCAGACAACCGCTATGCGTTTCACCGACACCCCAGCCGTTCAGCACGACCTTATCTCCGGCCTTCCAGCACGGATGGTTGCTTTCCAAAACAGTACCCGCCATATCGATTCCGGGCGTTAAGGGGAACTTCCGTACCACTGGGCCTTTGCCGGTAATCGCCAAACCATCTTTGTAATTGAGCGTACTCCAACCTACTTGAACGGTGACATCCCCCTCAGGCAAAGCGGATTCATCGAGTTCTTTAAGTTCGGCACGATAGCCGGCGTCATCTTTATTAATCTGCAGGGCACGGTACATGTTCTATCTCCGGGATCATTTGTTATGCCTGTATTCTATGACGACCCGTGATGATTGCAAGCACCAAAAGCAAACGGCCCGCCGATTTCTCGACGAGCCGTTTTTATTTGGCGGGTCCGGTGAGATTCGAACTCACGGTAGGCTCACACCTACGTCAGTTTTCAAGACTGATGCATTCAACCGCTCTGCCACAGACCCATTTTTATTTCAGGCGATATTCTATCAGCTTGCTTCGGGTTTGGGCGAGCGTGGACGACTAGGACCGGTTGGCTTACGCCGGAATGGTTTGCCACCCGCACTCTGTGGACGTGGCGCCAAAGGTTTACCATCTGCGCCGACTGGGCGTTTGGCGCCCTGGTAGCCACCACTTCGCGGTGGCTTGCTACCCAGAGGTTTACTCTGCCCTTTACCGAATTGGGATGATTTGCCAAAGGGCTTTTTGCCGCGATGGTTTTTGCGCAGGCTATTCAACGCTGGCATACCAGCCAGTTCACGGTGCAGATTGCGATCCTCACGCGCTTCGCGGCGGAATTCAGCAACGATATCCCGCACGTGGGCGTTCGCCCCCCGTGGTTGACGATCATCATCTTCCCAGGCTTCATCGTCATCGATGAACTGGAGCGCGGTGAGCGGATCGGTTTCGCCCGGTGCCAACTTGTTGCCGTTGTACATGGCATCCATCATGTAGAGCTTATCTTCTGGTAGATCGGCCCATGGGTCACGATCATCAGGGAAGTATGGCTGCGCATCAGGGTCACGTGGTTTACGGCCGCGCGGTGGACGCTGATTAGCTTGTTGACGGGTATAAAGCCAGGCCTCACCTTCGGCGCGTGCCTTGGCATCTTCGTCTAGTTCAACCGGTTGGCGATCTTCGTCAGACTCATCGAACTCAGCCGTGCTTTCGGTGTCACTGCCTTCAGCAGGCTCTTCACCAGTTGCGGCAGGCTGGTTACGGGCATTACGTGGGTCAGCGGCGTATTTTGCTGCCTGCTCTGCCTGATATTCGGCAAGAGCCTCTGGCGACATCGGTTCATAACCGGGAATAATTTCCGGATGAATTTCGGCACCCAGCAAACGCTCGATAGATTTAAGCAACACCGCATCATCGTGCGTTACAAAGGCAACGGTATCGCCGACGCGACCATCTTCACCATTGAGCACGCGATTCAGGCGTGATGGGTAATCATCGGGCACAGCCGGCAGATCGTAGTGAACGACCCGTTGCATGCCATCCATCTCGAATCCACGCAGTGCCATATCTGTTGTGACCAAAGCACTCAGCAGCCCGGTCTGGAATTCTTCCAGAGCGCGACCACGAGGCGTCTGCCCACGATGCGCATGCAAAGCATTAGCTGTTACGCCACCTTTAGCCAATTTACGGGCAAGGCCTTCGGCGCCAAACTTGGTGCGGGCAAAGACCAGCGAACGCGGCCAGGCTTCATCACGAAATAGCTGCGACATCAGATCGCGCTTCCGATGCGGATCGACCGCAATAAAACGTTGGTGGACACGCGTCGTGACATCATCACCGCGATCAATAACCACTTCTTCCGGGTATTTCAGCAGGCCATCGGCGAATCCACGGATATCATCGCCTATCGAACTTGCAACCACGATCGTTTGTCGTGTTGTCGGCAGCAATGGATAGAGGCGCTCGAGCTCCGCTGCCTGACCCATATCCATCATGCGATCCACTTCGTCAAAGATGACGACACGCACGCGATCCAGGTTAATGTGTCCCTGCCCTAAATGATCAAGCAAACGGGCCGGTGTAGCGATGAGCACATCCAATCCTCGCTCCAGCGCCTGCACCTGCGGATGCATGCTGACACCACTATAGACGGCGAAAGAGTAATAGGCATCATGGCGGCCATAGGTGCGGTACGCATCCAGCACCTGCAAGGCCACTTCGCGGGTGGGGACCAAGACCAGAATTCGTGGACCTCGACCCGGCTCCTGTGTCAGCGCCGCATCATCCTGTTGCAACAGATCAAGCGTAGGGATCGCGTACGCGGCGGCTTTGCCGGATCCAGCGGGCGCAGCCACGAGCACATCCTTGCCGGTAAGCACCAGGGGAATCAGTGCAGCCTGAACTGGTGTTGGCTCAGGCGTGCCAGAGGTGTCGGCATCCTGAAGGGCCTTGATACGTGGCTCGGAAAGTGAAAACTGTTCAAAAGACATATTTGTTGCCCTCAGGGGCTAACCGGCTAAAAATCAGAATAGGAACGGGCTTAAATTCGAACCGGTCTGGCAGCACTGCAATCAATTTGCAGAAAGGCCACGAGCCAGATCGTTACAGATGTCGTCTACCGCTTCCAGGCCTACTGCGATACGCAGCAGATTGTCATGAATGCCTGCGACTGCACGTGCTTCCGGGGTAATACGACCATGCGTTGTGGAAGCAGGATGCGTCAATGTCGTGCGGGTGTCACCCAAGTTACCGGTGATCGACAACAACTGACAGGAGTCTATCACACGCCAGGCGGCATCTTTGCCACCCTTCACTTCAAAGCTCACAATCGCCCCACCCGACTTTTGTTGCTGCATCGCCAACTGATGCTGCGGATGTGATGGCAAGCCCGGATAGAACACACGTTCCACAGCAGGATGCGCTTCCAGCCATTGGGCCAATTCAAGCGCCGAGGCCGATTGTGCTTTCATGCGAATCGACAAAGTTTCCAGCCCCTTACCCAGCACCCAAGCATTAAATGCCGATAGCGTAGGACCGGTGGTGCGCAGGAAAATAAAGATCTTCTCGATAATGTCTTTGCTACCGCAGACAGCACCACCGAGCACACGGCCTTGTCCATCCAGATACTTGGTGGCCGAATGCACCACAATGTCGGCACCCAGTTCCAATGGTTTTTGCAGAATCGGCGTGCAGAAACAGTTATCAACGGCTAATAACAGGTTGTGTTGTTTAGCAATAACGGACAGCGCACGAATATCGGCCACTTGCGTCAACGGATTGGACGGCGTTTCGCAGAACAACAGTTTGGTGTTCGGTCGCACGGCTTTATCCCATTCGCTGGCATCGGTCTGCGACACAAACGTGGTTTCAATACCAAAGCGCGGCATGATGGTACCGAGCAACTGAATGGTCGAGCCAAATAGCGAACTAGAAGCAACAATGTGATCACCGGCGCTGAGATTCGCCATCACCAATGAGGTAATCGCGGCCATACCGCTAGCCGTACCGATGCAGGCCTCGGCACCTTCCAATGCGGCTAAACGCTGTTCGAAGAGCGTCACACTCGGGTTAGTAAAGCGGGCATAAACATTTCCCTCTTCTTCACCCGAGAAGCGCACGGCAGCCTGAGCCGCATTGTCAAAAACAAAGCTGGACGTCAGATACAGTGCTTCACTGTGTTCGTTATGCGCACTACGATTCATCCCGGCGCGAACGGCAAGTGTTTCTGTGGCCAGGCCTTCCGGCAGTTTTTGATGCTTACTCATAATCGATGCAATTATTCCTGGCCCGGTCGCCGGACAAACATTTCGATCTGTTGGGCCGCATTGCCGCCTTCATCATCATCTTCCTGCGAAGCAGCAGGTGCACTCGGTTTCTGACGAGACTTCTCTACGGCATCCAGATAGGCAGCATCCACATCGCCGGTAATGTAGTTACCGGTAAAACAGGAGTCATCAAAACCCGTAATTTTCGGGTTGCACGCGCGCACAGACTCTTCGAGTGCAGCAAGGTCCTGATAGATCAGTTCATCCGCACCAATCAGCGCGGCAATTTGTGCATCAGTGCGCCCCGTTGCGATCAATTCACCACGCGTTGGCATGTCGATACCGTACACGTTAGGAAAGCGCACGGGCGGCGATGCCGAGGCGAAGTACACCTTCTTGGCACCGGCCGCCCGGGCCATTTCAACGATTTCATGGCTGGTCGTGCCGCGCACGATTGAGTCATCCACCAGCATCACGTTCTTACCGGCAAACTCCTGCACAACCGTATTAAGTTTCTGACGTACAGACTTCTTGCGCGTTGCCTGTCCCGGCATGATAAAGGTGCGACCGATATACCTGTTCTTAACAAAGCCTTCACGGAATGGAATACCCAGGGCATGCGCCATTTGCAGGGCCGCCGGACGCGAGGAATCTGGAATCGGAATCACAACGTCAATCTCGGCAGGATCAATGACTTGACGAACCTTGGCAGCCAGCGTTTCGCCCATGCACAGACGTGTTTCGTAAACCGATACATCATCAAGCATTGAATCAGGGCGTGCCAGATACACATACTCAAAGAGGCACGGCGAGAGGGTGTGCTTCTCTGCACACTGGGCACGCACCATCTTGCGATCAAGATCAACATAGACAGCTTCACCCGGCGCAACATCATCCACGCGCTCGAAACCCAAGGAATCAAGGGGTACAGACTCTGACGCCAACATCCATTCAGTGCCTGCCGGTGTCTCGTTTTTACCTAGCACCAGCGGACGAATACCGAACGGATCGCGGAAGGCCAACAAGCCATAACCGGCGATCATCACCACTACGGCATAAGCACCGCGCACGCGCTTATGAACGCCACGCACTGCCTTGAAAATCGCTTCCTGATCCAGGCATGTACCGTGTGCTGCTTTCTGCAATTCGTGCGCCAGCACGTTGAGCAGCACTTCGGAATCGGAGTTGGTGTTGATATGACGCAGATCCAGCTTGAAGAGCTGTTGCTTCAACTCTTCCGCGTTGGTCAGGTTACCGTTATGCGCCAACATTAAACCAAACGGCGAATTCACATAGAACGGTTGTGCTTCAGCAAAGTTGTAAGCCGAACCGGCAGTCGGGTAACGACAGTGTGCAATACCCCAGTTACCCGGCAACGCTCGCATGTTGCGCGTGCGGAACACATCGCGCACCAGCCCCGGGCCTTTGTGCATATGAAAAGTGCTACCTTCTGCCGTTGAAATGCCTGCCGCATCCTGACCACGATGCTGAAGCACCATGAGGCCGTCATAGAGCAACTGGTTAACCGGTGTGGTGGCTACAACGCCAATAATTCCGCACATGCTAGTCTCGATTACTTAGAAAGTGGATTCTGGGGTAGCAGCTGGGGAACCAACTGCGGTGCAAGTTGTGGTGCCATCTGGCTGAGCGTGTCGGCATAAGCAATGTGCTTGGCCAGATCATCGGGCAACCAGGGTTTAATGTAATTCACGCCCTGCTCGGTTAAGGGGGCAAGACGGGCCTGACGCCACCAGGACTCTTCCGGCAGATGGGTCATGCCGCCAATGGCGACCAACAGTAAAACCAGCAGCGTGCCTCGTGCCGCGCCAAACGCCATGCCGAGCGTGCGATCGAAGAAGCCCAGACCAATAGCATGTATCGTTTTGCGGATCAGCGCCCGGAAAATGGATACGGACAAGATCGACGCAATGAAAAGCAAAATCCAACCCCCGGCAATCTGCCAGAAGGTGACCGTAATATAAGGTGCTAGCAGCTGAGTACCCACAGCCTCACCCCACTCGCGCGCAACCAGAAAGGCAACGACCCAGGCACCGAGCGACATCACTTCACTGACCATACCACGCCAAGCACCCAAAAGCACCGAGGCAGCAAGTATGGCGATAACAGCGTAATCGAAACCGGTCATATCACCCAAGGCGCCCGGTTAAGCTCAGGATCATTTTTTGACAACCAGGCCGTTCAAACCGGCCTTGGAAATTTTTGCCAGGGCTTTATCTGCCGCTTCTTTGCTAGAAAACGGACCGGCCTTAACACGTGTCTTACCAGCCAGATTACCCGTAGCCGCTTCTGTCCAGCTAGAAACGCCCTGCCCGTTCAGCTTGCTGCGCACCTGCTTCACGTTGTCGGCATCAGCAAACACGCCCACCTGAATGTAGTACTGGCCGGCCTGGACAGGCTCTTTATTGTCTTTAGTTTCCTTCTTTGCATCAGACGGTTTGTCTGCAGGCTTCTTCTCTGCCGGTTTGTCCGCAGGTTTCTTATCAGCAGGCTTTTCGGCTTTCTTCTCAACCGGCTTTTCGACCGGTTTCTCTACCGGTTTGACTGGTTCAGGTTTGGCTTCCGGTGCCGACGCAACGACCACAGGCTTGGCATCAACCGGTGCGGCCGCAGGTGCTGTCACAGGAAGGGTTTCAGCAGGTTTGCTTTCTGTGGTGGCTTCTTTAATCACGCCGGGGGCTGCAGGTGCTGCGCTGGCAGGAACCGCTTCAGGCGGAGGCACAATCGCCGGTGCAGCAGCGGCCTGCTTCTCGGCTTCCGTCACAAGACGGAAGTCGTTCAGTTGTGGTGGTGGCGCCGTATCCATTACCATCGGCAACACCGCTGCCACGATAATGACAAAAAAAGCAGCCCCTAACAGACGGCGACGGGCGCGTCTTTTAAGATCCTGCTGGCTATCTGATTCTGGAGTGTCTGGCTTCATGCCGTTCTGCCCAAGTCCCTGAGGACATCCGCTACTGTGAGGAAAGAACCGAAGGCCACAATTCTATCACTCTCGGTCGCGTTTTTTCGTGCTGCAGCATACGCACTTCGAGGATTTTCGTAGCTTTCGATCAGGCTGTCTTTAACCCCAAGGCCGCATAGGATGTCACGCAACTGTGCCACGGTGGCAGCGCGCGGGTTGTCGAGCGGGGTGAGGTACCAACGGGTAATGCCTTTAATGAGCGGGCTTAGCACCCCCACCATGTCTTTATCCGCCATCATGCCGACGATTCCATGCTGGGTATGCGCAAAGGGCAAATGACTCAGATTGTTAGCCAACACCTTGGCCGCATCCGGATTATGCGCGACATCGAGTACCAGGTCAGGGGGGCCGGGAATGACCTGGAAGCGCCCTGCCAATTCGGTTTCCAGGAGGCCACGTCGAACGGCACCCATGGCGATCGGCAGTCGATCTTGCAGACAATCAATCGCCGTCATGGCCGTAGCGGCATTCAACAACTGAATCTTGCCGCGCAAGCCGGGGTACGCTAAACCACCCCGCCGCTGCATGTCTTCAGGTTTCGTGCCCGGTTGACGCAACCAGTAGCGCCACTGGATGCTGGGTAAACCCTCTTCACCCGGCAATGGCTCAAATCCAAACGCCTCACCAATCAGGTAAACCTTGGCGCCCACGGTAGCAAGTTGTTTGAGCGCAGGTAATGGCATATCGGGTTCGGCAATCACGATCGGTTTGCCAGCCCGGGCAATGCCAATTTTCTCCAGGGCAATCGATTCGCGAGTATCGCCCAGAAAGTCTTGGTGATCCAAAGCAACGCCCGTTACCACCGATACGTTCGGCTCATAAATGTTGACAGCATCCAGCCGTCCACCGAGCCCAACTTCCAGCACCAGCGCGTCAACCTGTGCCGTTAGAAACACCTGCATCGCAGACAGCGTCGTGAATTCGAAATAAGTCAGATCGACACCCACTGACTTGCGCGCAGTCTCGACCTGCTCAAAGGCAGGAATCAGCGCATCATCCGGGGCAGATACCCCATTGATGCGGACGCGTTCATTGAAATGGATCAGGTGGGGGCTGGTATACGTGCCGACTTTGTAACCGGCCCGATCAAGCATGTTTGACAGATACGCAACGACCGAGCCTTTGCCGTTAGTACCCGCCACCATGATGATGGGTATTCCGGCGGCGGTGAGCGCCGCTTGCTGGCCCAATTGCTCGCTAACAGCTTTAACCCGATCCAGGCCCAGCTCGATGCCGGCAATGCCACGCGGGTGCATGCCCTCTATTTGAGCCAGCCACTGATCCAGAGTTTGCATGCTTGCCTTAGGGAGAAGCTCAGGAGCTCACCGGTTCCTTACGCAGAATTCGCAGCAGCGATGACAGTTCATCACGCAGTGATTTGCGATGAACGATCATATCGATGGCACCTTTGTCGAGCAGGAACTCGGCGCGCTGGAAGCCTTCTGGCAGTTTTTCACGAACCGTCTGTTCAATCACGCGGGGCCCAGCAAAACCTACCAGCGCATTCGGCTCGGCAATCACGACATCACCCACAAATGCGAACGAGGCAGAAACGCCGCCCATGGTCGGATCGGTCAACACGGTGATAAACGGCAAGCCATGGCGCGCCAACTCAGAGATCGACGCGGTTGTCTTGGCCATCTGCATCAGCGAGAACAAACCTTCCTGCATACGGGCACCGCCCGAAGCAGTGATACAGACAAAACCGCATTTGTTTTCGATGGCAGCACGTACGCCGCGCACAAAACGCTCGCCCAATACCGAGCCCATCGAACCACCCATAAATTCGAATTCGAAACAGGCAACCACTGCCGGTTCCGCTTCAATCGTGCCCTGCATGACGACCAACGAATCGGTTTCGCTCGTCTGCTTCTGCGCTTCTTCAACGCGCACCGGGTACGGACGGCTATCTACAAACTTCAGCGCATCTTTCGGACGCACTTCTGCACCGATTTCTTTACGGCCATGGGCATCCATCAGCATATCCAGACGGGCACGGGCCTTAACGCGATGATGATGCTCGCATTTCGGGCACACCTGCATGTTGGCTTCAAGGTCTGCCGTATAGAGCACCGCTTCGCAATTCGGGCACTTGCACCACAAGCCTTCTGGTAAGGCGCTCTTACGCTGACCATCTGCGCGTTTGATCTTGGGGGGCAGCAGTTTGTTAACCCAATTCATCGCATGCTCCTAATAAACGTTAATTACTGTTTAGTGGCGGCTTTATCAACGCCGGCACGAATATCTTTCATAACCGCCAGCAAAGCGCCCCGCGCCTCACTTTGCGGCACACTGGTAAGGGCATCGATCAAACGACTGCCAACCACAACGGCATCGGCCATACCTGCCAGACGTTCTGCGGTGCTGGCATCACGGATACCAAAGCCTACGCCCACCGGCAAACCTGTGCGCTGACGAATTTGCGGGATGCGTTGCGACACTTCATGCAGATCCAGGTGACCTGCGCCGGTAACGCCCTTCAGTGACACATAGTACAGATAACCACTGGCCACCTTAGCCACCGCCGCTATACGTTCTTCGGTTGATGTCGGTGCCAGCAGATAGATCGGATCCATATCGACGGCGCGTAGCTGCTTGGCAAAGTCTTCAGACTCTTCCGGCGGATAATCCACCACCAACACACCATCCACACCCGCCGCCTTTGCCACTTCAACAAAGGCAGCCTGACCAATGCACTCAATCGGATTGGCGTAGCCCATCAACACAATCGGCGTCGTCTGATCTTTCTTGCGGAATTCAGCCACCATCGCCAGTGTCTGGTGCATACCAATACCCTGCGCAATCGCGCGCTCGGCAGCACGTTGAATCACCGGGCCATCGGCCATCGGGTCGGAGAAAGGCACACCGAGTTCAATGACATCGGCGCCGCCTTCAACCAGCGCATGCATCAGATCAACGGTTAGCGCCGGCGAAGGGTCACCTGCCATGATGTAGGGAATGAGGCCTTTTTTACCTTGTGCTGCCAGGGCGGCAAATGTATCGGTAATACGTCCCATTACTTGGCCTCCGCATTGCTGTCGTTGACGCGCATACCGGCTTTCGCAAATGCCGTACGGCAGCTCTGACGGCAATAAAACTCCATGCCACTGGCTTCAGAAACAATATGCAGATCCTTATCGCCACGACCAGACAGATTGACCAACAGGATCTTGTCTTTAGGCAAGGTCGGCGCCAGCTTTGCGGCGTAGGCCAGTGCATGACTGGACTCTAGCGCAGGAATAATGCCTTCGATACGACACAGGTCATGGAAAGCCTGTAACGCCTCTTTGTCGGTAGCGCCCACGTACTCGGCACGGCCACTATCTTTGAGCCAGGCGTGTTCCGGTCCTACGCCCGGATAATCCAACCCCGCCGATACCGAATGGGTTTCAATGATCTGGCCATTGTCATCCTGCAGCAGATAGGTACGGTTGCCATGCAGCACACCTGGTTTACCCAGCTGTAGCGATGCGGCGTGACGTGGCGTATCGATGCCATCACCGGCCGCCTCTACGCCAATCAATTTAACGTGTTCGTGCGGAATGTAATCGTAGAAAATACCCATGGCATTGGAGCCGCCGCCCACACACGCAATAACGGCATCCGGCTGACGGCCAACCATATCAGGCATCTGCTTCACACACTCTTTACCCACGACCGAATTGAAATCGCGCACCATCATCGGGTACGGATGCGGGCCCGCCACGGTGCCGATGATATAGAAGGTGTCTTCTACGTTTGTGACCCAGTCACGCATCGCTTCGTTCAGTGCATCTTTGAGCGTACGCGAACCGCTTTCTACAGGCACCACTTCAGCACCCAGCAGCTTCATACGATATACATTGGCCGACTGACGACCCACGTCTTCAGAACCCATGTAAACAACGCACTTCATACCGAATCTGGCGGCAACGGTTGCCGAAGCGACGCCATGCTGACCCGCACCGGTTTCGGCAATAACGCGCTTCTTGCCCATACGGTGTGCCAACAATGCCTGGCCAATGGTGTTGTTGATCTTGTGGGCGCCTGTGTGATTGAGATCTTCACGCTTCAGGTAGATCTGTGCGCCGCCCAGCAGCTCACTCCAACGCTTGGCGTGATAAATCGGACTGGGACGACCTACGAAATGCTTCAGTTCACTCTCGAACTCGGCAATAAATTGCGGATCGCGGCTGTAGTGCGCGTAGGCATGCTTGAGTTCTTCGAGCGCCGCCACCAGCGTTTCTGACACGAAAGATCCACCGTAGGGACCAAAGTGACCGCGGTTATCTGGCAAATCGTAGGGTTTCATGAAGCAAATTTCCTGACTACTGTGGGGCTGCCTGCATCAAATACCGCGAACGGCATCGACGAAAGCTCGAATTTTGTCGGCAT
>ERZ1034361.328-NODE-328-length-33272-cov-6.945172_pt1 | contig 33272 bp, 68 predicted proteins | sample MGYA00520617_ERZ1034361 | MGnify/ENA primary metagenome ERZ1034361 (study PRJEB33736, sample SAMEA104284507) | Azolla filiculoides | biome: Urban; feature: Water surface; material: Ditch water | place: Netherlands | collected 2015-10-28 | depth 0-0.1 m ...
AAACCTTGGAGCAAAGAAGTAGTAGAAAAATCATTTTACAATTCAGCAAATGACTTATTAAAAGAAATTGAAAACTATTCTTAATTATGAATTTAGACTTTAACGAACTTGAAAAGAATTTAGAATCAGTTTTAGAAATTGATTTTGAAAAAATAGAGCAAAGTTGTTTTGTTGATTTGTCAGAAGAAATGCAACACCCTGAAACTTTACTTTCAATAGGTCAACACGAATACAAAGGTAATTATTACCCAACACCAATAATGACAGCAGGAGAGTTTTCTGCAATTATAGCAACATCGAAAAGTAAAAAGACTTTTTTAAAATCAGCTTTTTTAGCTTCTTACATTGGTGGTAAAAGTTCAGTTTTATTTCCAAATATACAAAGCCACAGAGATAAAGAATATACTATTTTGGATTTTGATACTGAACAAGGTAAATACTACACACAAAGAACCTTTAGACGTGTTATTGAAATGGTAGGCGGTAATTACGATAGTTACAAAGGATATGCAACAAGACATTTAAGTAGTAACGAAAGACTATTATTGATTGACTATTGTCTAAAGAACCAACACAAATATAAACACCCTGTTAAATTAGTTTCTATTGATGGGATTGCCGATTTGGTAGAAAATACAAATGATATTGTAATGTCAAAAGAAGCAAGTGATTATATTATGAAATGGACTTACGAATATAACATTCACATTACAACCATTATACATAAATCAGCAATGACAAATAAACCTTTAGGACATTTAGGAACTTATGTTTTAAAGAAAGCAGAAACTGTTATTGATTTAGAAATACAAGATGACAAAAGTATAAAAGTAAGTAATCCTTATTCACGTGGTTACAGATTTGATGAATTTACTTTTGATATTAACAAAGACGCATTGCCTTATTTAATAGAAAATTTTTAATTATGAAAAACTTTGAACAAGAACTTGAAAACCTTGCAATGTATATTCAAGCCTATGAAGATACAAGCCTTAACGATGGCGAAGCACTTAACGAACTATTGCAAAAAATAAACGTTACACTTTTTTACTTAGAAAAAGAACGTGCAAATTTTAAAAAGTTATACGAAAATCGTATATTTGAACTTACAACTGATAAAAAAATGACAGTAGCACGAGCGGTAAACTTTGCAGAAGTAGAAGTTCCTGAACTATATTTATTGCGTAGAATAATGGATAGGGCGTCAAATTGTTGCGAAGCTATAAGAACGCATATAAGTTTTATAAAGTATGAAAAAAGGAATACATAACGTTTTATGGCTTAGCGATGGTGAAAACATTGTAAATACAAATTTAATATAAATTTATTTATTATAGCGAAACGTAGTAACTCAAATATTTTCACTATTGCTAAACCGCTGTTATAGCACGTTATTTAATTAAAAAAACAAATATGAATACTTTACAAAAAATTAAACACAGAAAAAAATATAGAAAATTATACAGAATAAGAAATAAAATAATATTAATATATTTAATAATTAAAGATGAATTTAGAAAGTTTTTTGGTTTGGTATAATAAATTTGATGAAATTGAAAAATTAAAATTAATTTCAAAAAAAGTTAATGAATGTAAACAATTATCATTAAGAAGAAAAAAAGCAATTGACGCTGAATTAAATCAAAATTTTAATAGGATTGGTAAAAGAGGTGGTAAACTTACTACAATTTATGCAAGAGCAGAAAATATAACAAGACAGACATTAGATAATCAAGAATTGTTAAAATTAATGGTTAAACATTTATAGACAATTTATATAATGTGCTATAACGTTACTCATGTTGTATAAGTTGCAACGATTAAAAAATTAAAACTACAAAAATTATGGATATTAAAAAAATAAAAGACATTGAAAACCCTGAATGTTTAAAAAAAATGAATGCAGAAAATGACCAAGCCTTGCAATTTATACAAAACGATGTTATAAGTAGGCTTTTTAATCAATTAGAATATTTACTTGTTCAAGGTTTGAAAAATAAAGGGTTTGAGTTTGAAAATGTAGCACAACTTGAATTTTTTATAAGAACACGATGCAGAAAAGAAGACCATATCGAATTAAAAAAACACATTTATTACGTTGATGAAATTCCTTTTTTCGTGCATTATTATGAAGTTGTTTTTGAGCCAATTACAGAAGATAATAATGGAATAAAAATGACTGCAAATTATGGTAGGTATTCTTTTCTGTAAAGTTCGGTTACAGCTTACTTATAACTACAATATAACACTATAAAAAGTAATACTTTTATTTGTAAACCCTTATAAAATATGAAAAAATATCAAAGAAAATGCGTAGTCTGTAAAGATAAATTCACACCGCAGAATAATACGCAGATAGTTTGTAATCCTGCGTGTGCGGTTGAGTATATGAAAAGACAACGCTCTAAAGAATGGAAGCGACAAAAAAAAGAAATTAAGCAAAAGTTAGAAACTAAAAGCGAAGTTTTAAAAGCTGCTCAAATAGTATTTAATACTTACATTCGATTAAGAGATAAAAATAAGAATTGCATTTCTTGTGATAAAAAGTTAATAGGGAATGATGTAAACGCATCGCATTTTTTTTCGGTTGGAGCATATCCTAATTTACGTTTTAATGAGGATAACGTTCATTCAAGTTGCATAAGGTGTAACAAAGAATTGCACGGAAACATAAAAGAATACGATTTAAGACTACCAAATAGAATTGGAATAGAAAGTTACAACAAGCTGTTAGAAGATAGAAATAAACCGCTTAAATTAACTTTAGACGAGGTAAAAGAATTAATTGCTATTTACAAACAAAAGATTAAAGAACTGAAAAATGTCTAAACCTAAACAACACAACTATTTTTTAGACGCAAATACTTTAGTCAAAGTAATAGCTTATCATAAATATTCAGATGAACAATTTGAACAAACTATGACGTTTGGAAAATGGCTTGAATTTAATAAGTCAAAAAATTATTTCTATAAATGTTTGCAATTAGAATAAATTTATTATATTTGTAAAAATAACTTTTTTGGATTGAGGTGTCCTTGGTCGGATTTATTTAAAACTGAAACGTTCATACAGCGCTATTTAAGAACAAAACCGCTTTTGTCAGTTTTAGCGGTTTATTTTAAATTATGTTAGAAAAATTATATAAACATCATAGCGAACTGATTAAAATGGCTTCTGTATTTTCAAAACAATACGCAGAGGATATTGTGCAAGATGCTTATATAAAATTACACCAATACTCAACGGAAGAAAAATGTTTTACAAACGATAATATAAACAAATCTTATATTTTTTTTGTAATACGTTCCGTTTTTATTGACAACTATATTAACAAAAATCAATTTGAATCGTTTTATAATTGTGGGGATATAGATGATGAATATTTAATTATAGACGAATTTAACGAAGAAGAAGAAATTGAGTGGTACAAATTTACTACAAAATGTAAAGCCGAAGTAGATTCATGGGATATGTACGATAAAAAACTTTTTACCTTATATCGTGAAAGTGGTAAATCAATGCGAAAGATTGCAGAAGAAACTGGTATAAGTTTTGTTAGTATATTTCACTCACTAAAAGAACATAAGAAAAGATTAAGAGAATTATTTAAAGAAGATTATCAAAACTTAAAAGAATGACATTAGATAAATTAATTAATTTAGCTTCTTTTTATCCAAATATTGATTGGTTAACTTTGACAAAGTTTGAAATAAAAGAAATGTTTAAAAGTGACGAGTTTAAATTTATAAAAGAAATAAACAACGCACTTCATTCGCTAAGAGGAAAAGAAGAAACAACAAAAGAAGATAAAGAATATTATAATAAATTTATAAAATTATGGAAAGAGAATTAATGGAATTTTTATTAGAAAAAATAGTTGATTTAGAAATTAAAAATAGAGAATTAAAATCAAGAAATAAAGAACTTGAAAATATGAATAAATCAGCTAATGAAATTATAAGAGATTTAAAAAACAAGTAACTATGGCAAGAGGAAGAAAGCCAAAAGGATTAGGCGATACAATAGAGCAAATAACAACTGCAACAGGAATTAAAGCGGTTGTAAATAAGATTTCAGAAGTAACTGGAATTGACTGCGGTTGTGAGGAACGAAAAGAATTACTCAATAAAATTTGGACATACAGACAGCCAAATTGCTTATCAAATGAATCAATTGAATGGCTAAGTACTTTTTTACATAACAGACCCGAACAACTTACAATTAAACAACAAGAAAAACTAAAAGTAATCTATAAAGAAACTTTTAACATAGACTTTCAAACTACTTCTTGCGGTTCTTGTTGGCGAGATATGATAAGAGAAATTGAAAGAGTTTATGAAGTGCAAACAAAAGAGTAACTATGGGAAAGCGAAAATACATAGAAACACCTGAAAAGATGTGGGAATACTTTGAATCCTATAAAAAATGGGTAAAAAGTAATCCTATAAAAGTTCAAGACTATGTAGGTAAAGATGCTGAAATGGTTTATAGAACTAAAGAAAGACCGCTTACAATAGATGGTTTTGAATGTTGGTGTTATGATAACGAAATTATAAGCGATTTAAGCCAATATTTTGCAAATACAGAGCAAAGATATACTGAATATCAAACTATCTGTTCACGTATACGAAAAGCAGTTAGAACAGACCAAATTGAAGGAGGTATGGCAGGGATATATAATCCAAGTATAACACAAAGATTAAACAACCTTACAGAAAGAACTGAGAACACTATTATTACAGAGCAACCTTTATTTCCAGACTAATGTTTGTTAGAACTACTGTCATAAATAAAATTAAGAATTTAACAAAAAAACTTGCGTAGGTTCCTAAAGTTCCATATATTTGAATATGGAAAAAAAATATTACGTTTATGCACACATTACTCCTATTGAAAATAAAATTTTTTATATAGGGATTGGTAAAAATGACAGAGTAATAGACGCTGGTTCTAAAAGAAATAAAGCTTGGAAAAAAGTAGTCTATGAAAACAATGGGTTTCTTTTTAAATTTTTACATGAAAATTTAACAAAAGAAGAATCTTTAGTATTAGAAAGAAAATACATAAAAGAAATAGGATTAGAAAATTTAACTAATATTGTAGGAGAAGAAGGTAATAGTACTGCTTTTAAAAAAGGTTTGATTCCTTGGAATAAAGGATTAAAAAATTGTCAAGAAGTTTTTACTAAAAAAGTAGAACATTCAGGGATAGTATATGATTCAGTAAATGAATGCATAGAAAAATTAAATATAGGAAAAACAACTTTTTATAGATGGGTTAAAAAAAATAAAATAAAATATGTTTAAAAGAACAACAGTAATAAATAAAATAAAAAGTTTAACTAAATTTACAAAAGGCGTGCAGGGTGGCACGTCTGCCTTATATCCCCCTGTTAGTAATAGCAGGGGGGTTTTTTAAGCTGGTAAAACTTTTGGTATTCTTCCTGTTTTAATTGATATTGCCACAAAGAATCCATTATCTGAAATTTCAGTTGTAGCCGAATCAATACCACATTTGAAAAGGGGTGCAATGAAAGACTTTAAAAAGATAATGGTTTTAACAAACAGATTTGTTGATAGTAGATGGAACGCAACCGATTTTAAATATACTTTTGCAAATGGTTCGCAAATAGAATTTTTTAGTGCTGATAATGACGCAAAGTTAAGGGGTGCAAGACGTGATTATTTGTATATGAATGAAGCTAATAATATGACGTTTCATGTTTATACAGAATTAGCTTCACGTACAAAAAAAGGTGTTTATTTAGATTGGAATCCTGTAAACGAGTTTTGGTTTCATACAGAATTACAAAATGACAACGACGTAGATTTTCTTATTGTAAACTATCAAGACAATGAAGCGTGTCCTGAATCTGCTTTAAACTTTATTTTAAAAGCAAAAGAAAAAGCAAATACTTCAGCTTATTGGGATAATTGGTACAAGGTTTACGGACTTGGTCAGATAGGAACGTTAGAGGGTGTTATATTTAATAATTGGCAAACTATTGACGTATTACCAAATGATGCACGTTTATTAGGTTATGGTGTTGACTTTGGTTATTCAAATGACCCTACTGCAATAGTTGAGGTTTACAAATGGAATGACAAACGAATAGTGAACGAAATATGCTATCAAAAAGAATTATCTAATAGTCAAATAGCAAAACTAATAACTACTAAAAACATTGCTTATTGCGATAGTGCTGAACCTAAGTCTATTGCTGAATTAGTTTCTTATGGTGTAAACGCAACAGCGGTAAGAAAAGGTACAGATAGTATTAACTTTGGCATTCAAGTTATGCAAGAGCAAGAGTATTTAATTACAAAGCAATCAACTAATTTAATAAATGAGTTAAGAAAATATGCTTGGGACAAAGACAAAAAAACAGGTGCTACTCTTAACAAGCCTATTGATATGTTTAACCATGCAATTGACGCATTTAGATACCATGAAATGGAATCAATAGGAACACCAAACAAAGGAAACTATTATGTCTACTAATCAACCAACATACGGAGAAATGATAGAAATGGTAGAAATATACATTTTTAAGAAAACAGGTAAAGATGTTAAAATTGCCTTGCCTCGAAATATAGGAGAAATTAAAAAACTTATTCACGCATATAAAAAAGCTACAAATCAATTATGAAAACAAATACATTAGCATCTAAAATATGCACAGAAGAAAACAAATACACTTTTTTAGATTCAAACAATATAGTTTGGAAGTGGGTAAATAATGAATGGATAGGGAAAAGAAGTGTTTATACATTTGATTTGAAAGCCTGTTGGTTAGAAGATACAACAATTGATAATGTTAAGTCTTTTTTGTGTGGAGGAAAAGATGTAGACTACAACGAAATATATAAAAAAGATTAAAGTACACTTTATACAAAAATTAACTTTTAATGTTTTAATAATAGATGAAGATAGATATAAAAATACCTGAAACGCTAAACGAAATAACTTTATACCAATACCAAAGGTTTGAAAAGTTAATTGCTAATAACGAACCTAGTGAGTTCGTTAACCAAAAGACTATTGAAATATTTTGCAACGTAGAATTAAAAGACGTTGCACGAATTAGAATTGCTGATGTATCTGATATATTAGCGCACTTAAATAATCTTTTGCAACAAAAACCAAAGTTAACACAAACTTTCAAATTAGGTGTTTATGAATTTGGATTCATTCCAAAGTTAGAAGATATTTCTTCAGGAGAGTTTATAGATTTAGAAACTTATTTAAGTAGTACTGAAACAATGCACAAAGCAATGGCTGTACTTTATAGACCTATTAAGTCAAAAGTAAAAGATTTATACACTATCGAAGATTACGAAAGTTCAGATAAGTATTCAGAAGTATTAAAATATATGCCTTTAGATATTGCATTAGGTTCTATGCTTTTTTTTTATCATTTGCACAACGATTGCGTAACCAATTTGAAGGACTTTATATTGAAAGAAGTGGAACAGTCGGAACAAGCGAAGCAATTTTTGGAAAAAAATGGGGTTGGTATCAATCAATTTATGCAGCAGCTGGAGGAAACATTCTCAACTTTGAAGCGGTTGAACGATTACCAATCAAACAACTAATGACTTGGTTATTATTTGAAAAAGAAAAAACAGAAATAGAAATTAAAAATTTAAAGCGTAATGGTATATGATTTAATAAATAAGATAAAAGAAGCGTTACAAGAAGAACCTTTTGTAAATACGGTTACAGAGGGAGACATTTTTCAAGTTGATTTAGCTAAAAGGACTTTATTCCCTTTATCTCATATTATGGTAAATAGCGCAACGCATCAAGGTAATATAATTCAATTTAATGTTACTATTTTAATGATGGATTTGTTAGACCAAAAAGATGAAAGTAATAAAGTTGATATTTGGAATACTCAATTAGCTGTAGGCGTTCGTGTTATGGATAGATTAAATCGTGGCGATTTGCGTTCTGACTTTTGGGAGTTAACAGGAAATCCAAACTTTGAACCATTTACCGAAAGATTTGAAAATGATTTAGCAGGTTGGGCATTGACGTTTGACGTTGTAGTTAAAAATAATATGACTATATGTTAGTTAAAAAAAATACAAAGGAATATTTAAACGCATTTGCTAAATACGTTATTCAGCAGTCAAGAAGTAATTTGTCTAAACAAAATAAAAATGTAGATAAAAAATTATACAATAGTTTAGATAAAGAAATTGATGTCGGTGCAAATAGTTTTCGTTTAGCCTTTTTAATGGAAGATTACGGAACATTTCAAGACAAAGGGGTTAGCGGAACGCAAAAGAAATATAACACTCCGTTTAGTTATAAAAGTAAAAAGCCACCATTAAAACCTATTACTGATTGGGTAAAGAAAAGACGTTTTCAGTTTAGAAAAGATAACGGAAAATTTATGTCTTATCAATCAACAGCATTTTTAGTTCGTAATGGTATTTTTAAGAATGGTATTAAACCAAGTTTATTTTTTACTAAACCATTTGAAAAAGCATTTGAACGTTTGCCTAATGAGTTAGTTGAAGCTTATGGTTTAGATGTTGAGCAATTTTTAGAATATACAATTAATAAGAAATGAAAAAGATAAACATAAGAAGTCCATATTTTATTGTAATAGATGAAGCAGGACAAACAACTTCTAAAATAGAAATATATTTATGGAACAAAGGAAATCCTACTCCAACTATTCCGCAATATATTTTGTCTAAAAAGGCTGTTAGCACAATGCAAACGTCTATGCATTATAATGTATCTAATTACGCTAAAGAATATATAAAGCCTATTGCGCCTACCTTAGTAACAGTCCCTACCGAGGAAGATGTAAATACTTGGTGTTATATGCAAGTTATTGGTTATTCAGACGACGGTGCTGTTTTTGACGAAATTTTTATTTGTTTAAATGGTTTTAATAATTATAGCGGTGGTTACAACCAATACAAAGACGACGACAATGTAGCTTTGTTTAATGAAAATATAGTTATAAATCAAAATCAAATTAATTATTTAAACGTTTTTTTAAGCATAGGAAATTACGATGTAGATAACCAAACGACTGTAACTCCATTAGACATCACATCTGAAGGTGTTTATAAAATTCCAATTACATCAAATTTAGTAGAAATAAACCAAGATGAAATAGGTACTATTTTTAGAATAACATCAAATGATGTTTGCGAGCCAAAATACACGCCTATGACTTGTTATTTCATAAATCGTTATGGTGGCTGGCAACCTATTACTTTTTTTAAAGCTAAAATAAATACCTTTGAAGGGAAGTCTGAAAGTTATAATCTTTTACCCACTTCAATTGATTACAATCCACTACAAGGGCAAAAAAGAGTATTCAATAACGATTTAAAACAAAAGATAAAATGTAATACAGGATTTGTACCTGAAAATTATTCTGAGTTAATTCAAGATTTAATGGTTAGCGAAGTGATATTATTAGACAACAAGCCTGTAAATATTGTTACAAGTTCTTTTGAAGAAAAAACATCTTTAAAAGATAAGAATATTAATTATGAAATAGAGTTTGAATATAGTTATAATTTGATAAACGACGTTGTATAATGGAAGTAGCTCTATATATATTATCTGATAAATATGTTAATACCACTCCTTTAGAAATAGGGGATGAAATTCCTGACATTGGTTTTGAGGGTTTTATAAAACAATACCAAAGAATTGAATTGTTTAATGATGAGAAAATAAGTATTACAAGTTCTATACAAGACATTGCTGACATTTCAAAGTCTAAAACTGATTTTACTCAAAGTTTTACTATTCCAGCATCGCAAAGAAATAATGAAATTTTCAAACATTGGTACGAAAGTGCTATTGACGGAGGATTTGACCAACGTATAAAATACAAAGGTTATATCGAAATTGATGCAGTTCCGTTTCGTGAAGGTGGGTTTAGTTTGTCAAATGTTAAATTTAAAAACGGGAAGCCATTAAGCTATACTATTAACTTTTTTGGTAATGCTAAGAATATTAAAGACATTTTAAAAGAGGATAAATTAAGCAATTTAGACTTTAGTAGTTTAAACCATTCTTACACTAGCGGACAAGTTTATACAAGAATTACATCGTCTACAGCAGATGTTGCTTATCCATTATTTGCGCATGATAGGATTTACGAATATGGCGGAGGAAGTTCTAATGATGTAACGCATACTTCAGGAGCTATACATTGGAATAGTTTGTTTCCGGCTATTAGTGTAGCTACTATTTTGCAAAAGATAAACGATAAATACGGTATATCTTTTACAGGTGCTTTTACTAACTATGTTCAATTTTCTAAATTGTGGATGTTGTTTAAAAATGCAGAAACGTTATCTGTGCCAACAGCTCCACTTAAAGTAAACTTTACAAGTAAGGATTCATCTTTAAATAATACTGAAGTTAATTTAACAACGGATGAAATAGGTTTGTCGGGTGGTGGAATAGGTGGTAACGAAAGAATTATCAAAATAAAAATCACTCCAACTGATTTAGGCATTCCTTATGATGTTTTGATATACAAAAATGGAGTTTTATTTAATTCATTTTCAAATCAAATAGGGGTAACTACAAATACTTTTTTAAGCGGAACTATAAATAGTCAAAACGTAAACGACAAATATACTATTTATGTTCAAGGTAGTTTGCCATTGACATTTACTAGTCAATTATTATATACTAAATTAACAATATTTGGTTTAGTAACTTATAACGCTTATGGTACAAGTCAAACAACACAGTCTATAATTAATATAGGTAGTTATGCGCCTGACTTAAAATTAGTTGATTTTATTTCAGGTTTAATAAAAGCATTTAACTTAGTTGTAATTCCAACAGATGAATTGACTTTTGATTTAATACCGCTTGAATTATATTACAACAATGGTAAGTTTAATGATATATCTGAAAATATAATTACAGAGGACTTTGAAATTAAAAAGACATCGATGTATAAAAACATTAATTTCAAATATCAAAAAAGCGAAAACATATTAAACACAAAATTCAATGAGTTATTTCAACCGCAAAGAGGTTTTGAGTATGGGGATTTAACGTACGAACAAATAGATAGTTTAGAAAGTAATACGTTTACAGTTGATTTACCTTTTGAAAACCCACTTTTCGAGCGTAAAAGCGATAGTAATTTTTTGACGGTAACATTTAAAAACAAAGACTTAAATAACTACGTACCTAAGCCTTTGTTGATGTACGATAATGGTTTGCAATCGTTAACAACTCCAATTAAATTATTTACAAGCTCAACAACAGATGTTAATAATTACAGACGTTTTTCAAATGAAATTAGCAACGGTGGTATAATTACTTTGAATTGGGGAGAGGAAGTAAGTCCATGGTATTTAAACGCTGTTAGCGATGGTTTATATAAAAGACATTATAGTAATTATTTAGGAAATGTTTTTGACATTAAAGGCAGGTTGCTTAATGTAAAATGCAAATTCAATCCAGTTGAGTTAAAAAACATTCAATTAAATGACAGAATAGTAATTCGAGATAAAAGATATACTATTAATAAAATGAATTTTGACTTGACAACAAGCGAAGGGGATTTAGAATTATTAACAGATTATCGTGATGGAAATGTAGCAATAGGTAACAGATATTCTTTTGAACCTGTTTATTTAGTAGATAACACAGCACAAGAAATCGAAGTATTACTTTTATTATCGGATTGGGAAAAAATAATAATGGTGCCTTCAGATGAGGCTTGGATAAATTACAGCCTTGGTACTTATTACGAAAATACAACTATAAATGTAACAATAAGTGCTAATGCTACAGCTACTGAAAGAATAGGATATATTCAAGCGAAATGGGCATTAGAAGATGGAACAAGTGAAACAATTAAAATACCAATTATACAAGATGCTTAAATTAATTATTGAAATGCTACAAATTCAACAAATGGGTAGTAGCGAAAACATAGACATAGCAAAAGGTAAATATAAATTACCTGAAAATTTAAAAGAATTTAAAAACTCACTAATATGGCGATTACCAAAACGATAGAGATTGATGTTAACGAACTAAAAGCGGTAGGCGGTTTAGATAATTTAGATAAAGCACTTCAAAAAGTAGACAAGTCGGCTCGTTCCGTTGATAAAACATTTGAGGAAGTATACGGAGATTTACAACCGCTTACTACTCGAATGGGCGAAGCTGAGGACAGATTATACGAACTTGCTTTAGCTGGCCAAAGTGCTACTCAAGAATATCAAGACTTACTTCAAACGGTTGCTAACTATCGTAAAGTTCAAATGCAAACAGATATGGTTGTTGATGCTTCAGCAACTACATTTGATTCTAAATTAGGCGGTGCTTTACAAGGTGTTACGTCTGCCTTTGCAGGTGTTCAAGGTGCAATGGCTTTAACAGGTAATCAGTCAGAAGAACTTGAACAAGCGTTATTAAAAGTTCAAGGTGCAATGGCATTAGCTGAAGGAGTGCGTGGTATTCGTGAAGGTGCTACTGCATTTAAAGCTATGGGAATGAGTGCTAAAATAGCACTTCAAGGAATTAGAACAGGAATAGCTGCTACGGGTATAGGTGTTTTATTACTTGCTTTAGGTGGTATTGTAGCGTATTGGGATGACATAAAAACAGCGGTAAATGGTGTAAGTAGTGAGCAAGAAAAACTAAATGAATTAGCTGCTCAAAATGTAGTATCTGAACAATCAAAATTAGATGCAATAGGTGGGCAAGAAAATATTTTAAAGTTACAAGGGAAATCTGAAAAAGATATTTTAAAATTAAAAATAGCACAGACTGACCAAGTAATAAAAGCTACTGAAAATCAAATAAAACAAAATGATATTACAGCACAAGCTCAAATAGCAGCAGCACAACGTAATAAAGATATTTTAGTAGGTATTATTAATTTTATTCAAACGCCTTTGCGTTTATTATTGCAAGGTGTTGACGCTGTAGGGGAAGCATTAGGACAAGAATTTGGACTTGCAAAAGGTTTTGAAAAATTAGTTGACAAAGGCGTTAGTTTAATATTTGACCCTGAAGCAGAGAAAAAGAAAGCTGAAGAAACACGAAAAGAAAGTTTAAAGGCACTTGAAAAGTTAAAAAACGATAGAGCAGGTTTTCAGTTATCAATTAAAAATATAGACGAGCAAGCTAATAAAGACGCTTTAGCAAAACAAAAAGAATATTTAGACAAACGAAAAGAGCAATTAGAAAAAGCATTAGCTGAAGAAAAAAAACTATTTGAACAACAACAAGAGGTTATTCAAAAAGGAATTGAGCAAGTAAAATCTAATGATGAAAAAAGACTTGAAGCATTAAAAGCCTTTGGAGAAAAAAAGAATGAAGAATTAAAAAAACAAGTAGAGCAAGAAAAAGAAAGAGCTGCTGCGGAAATAGAAATAGACAGATTAAAGTTTGAGCAAAAAATAGCGCAAGCAAATGAAGCGTCTGCTGTTTTAAGTGGCTTAGGTGCTTTACTAGGTAAACAAACAGCAGCAGGAAAAGCATTAGGGATAGCGAGTGCTTTAATTAATACTTATGTAGGGGTTTCTGAAGCGTTAAAACAACCATCTACTTTGCCTTCTCCTTTTGATTATGCAGCTAAAGCTGTAAACGTAGCGGGTATTTTAGCAACAGGTTTTAAAACGGTAAAAGCTATTACATCTGTTAAAGTTCCCGGGGGAAGTGGTGGCGGTGGTAATGCTCCTTCTATTTCTGCTTCAGGTGGAGGACAAGCATCTGCACCAGCACCAAGTTTCAATGTTGTAGGTAATACAGGAGTAAATCAAATTGCACAAACATTAGGTAATCAGCAACCTATACAAGCGTTTGTTGTAGGAAGTCAAGTTACTACACAACAGGCTTTAGATAGAAATTTAGTTAATAACGCTACTTTATAATAAAAAAGCCACCTCAAAAGGGTGGCTTTAATGATAATAGTAACTCTAAATTTAAAAGCATGGTAACAAAGGCAATGCAAATATATAAAAAAATAACAAAAAACAAAAAATAATGTTTTAAAATAAAAGACTTATGAATTTAATTGAACTTATAATTGATGAAAAAGATGAAATGAGTGGGGTTGATGCTATTTCAGTTGTAGCTACTCCTGCTATTGAATCAAATTTTGTTGCGTTAAAATCAGAAGAAATAAAACTTGCTGAAGTTTCAAACGAAAAACGTATTTTAATGGGTGCGGTTTTAATTCCTGAAAAGCCTATTTACAGACGTAATGGAGAGGATGAATATTATATCTACTTTTCAAAAGATACGGTAAATAAAGCATCACAATTATTTTTTAAAAATGGTAATCAGAATAATTGGACTTTAGAACATAATAAGTTAATAAAAGGCTTAACCGTTGTTGAAAGTTGGATTGTAGAAGATACGCAAAAAGATAAGTCTGCAATTTACAGTTTATCAGTTCCTGTTGGTACGTGGATGGCTTCGGTAAAAGTTGAAGATGATACTATTTGGAATGAGTACGTAAAAACAGGAAAAGTAAAAGGCTTTAGTTTAGAGGGATATTTTGCTGACAAATTAGAAACTAAAAAAGAATTGTCTAAACAACCAAATGTAATTGAACAAATTAAAAACTTAATAACAGAATATGAAAACAAAAAGTAAAACAAGCCCAAAAGGTGGTAAACGTGGTTGCTTATGCGATGACGGAACTTATAGCAAAGAATGTTGTAACGGAGATTTGCAAAACCAAGGTATCGGAAAAACAAGCGGTACAAATGAAAATGTAACGATTACAGAAAATAACGGAGTAAGAACAATTGTAAGAATTAATCAATAATAATATGACACCACAAGAAAAATTAGTAAACGAAAGATTATTTAAAACAGATTTAAGTAATCAAAGAATTGAATTAGCAAGAATTTCAGTTGATGAAATAAGAAAATCTTATGATGCGGTACAAACTGCAAGAAATGAAAGTACAGCAGCTTTAAGAAAAGCTACTGAAGCTGCAAGTGCAATCGAATCTTCGGCTAAATCTTTATCATCAAAAGCAGATTTATTTCTTAAAAATTATGAAGTTTTTATGAATGATGTAAAAGCTTTAGGATTAGAAATTCCTGCAAATTTACAAGGTTTAAATAAAGTTGTAAATGAAGATGTTAAGTTAGCTACAAAGCTTTTTAAAAACGCATCTTCTATAAAATCAATGAGCTAAAATACAACAACATTTAACAAAACGTGTTTTAATTTAAAATAGTTATAAATATGTCAAACGTAATTACAGAAATCAAGAAACTTTTAGGAATGGAAGTGAAACTTGAGCAAATGGCATTAGACAACGGTACAGTAATAGAAGCAGAAATGTTTGAAGCTGGTCAAGCGGTGTTTATTGTCAATGGCGAAGATAGAGTTGCATTGCCCATTGGGGAATATGCTCTTGAAGATGGTCGTATTTTAGTAGTAGCGACAGAAGGCGAAATTGCAGAAATCAAAGAAGCTGCACCAACTGAAGAAGCTCCTGAAGTTGAGGTTGAAGTTGAGCAATCTGCTGAACCTGCACCAACTGCTAAAAAGGTAATCGAATCAGTAGTAAAAGAATCACATTTCTCATCTGAGGAAGTAGACGCTTTAAAATCTGAAATCGAAGCATTAAAAACAGAATTAGCATCTATGAAAGAAGTTAAAGAAGAAGTTGTTGAATTATCAGCACAACCTTTAACACACAATCCTGATGCGCAAGTAAAACAAGATAGAGTTTTATTCTCACAAAATAGAGAAATGACTACTATCGACAGAGTAATGAGTAAAATAGCAAACTAATAAATAAAAAAAATGGCTACAACAACAAGTATTACAACTACTTATGCTGGTGAATTTGCAAAAAAATATATTTCAGCAGCTTTATTATCTTCTAATACTATCGAAAATGGTGGTATCGAAGTAAGACCAAACGTAAAATACAAAGAAGTAATTCAAAGAATTGCGACTGATGGAATTGTTAAAAACGCAACTTGTGATTTTGACCCAACTTCAACAGTTACTTTAACTGAAAGAGTTATCACTCCTGAGGAATTTCAAGTTAATTTACAACTTTGTAAAAAAGATTTTCATTCAACTTGGCAATCAATCGAAATGGGAATGTCAGCTTTTGACACTTTGCCGAAATCATTTGCTGATTATTTAATTGCTCACGTAGCTGCTAAAGTAGCAGAAAATAACGAAGTTTCTATTTGGAGAGGTGTTAACGCTACTGCTGGTCAATTCGATGGTTTAGTAACTTTAGCAACTGCTGACGCTAACGTAATTGACGTAGTAGGTACAACTATTACAGCTTCAAATGTTATTGCTGAATTAGGAAAAGTAGTTGACGCTATTCCTGCAGCATTATACGGAAAAGAAGATTTGTATATCTACGTTTCTCAAAACGTTGCTCGTGCTTATGTTCGTGCTTTAGGTGGATTTGGAGCTTCAGGTTTAGGTGCTAATGGTACTAACGCAATGGGTACTCAATGGTTTAACAATGGTTCATTAACTTTTGACGGAGTTAAATTATTTGTTGCTAACGGATTAGCTAACAACTATATGATGGCTGCTCAAAAATCTAACTTATATTTCGGTACAGGTTTATTAGCTGACCAAAATGAAGTAAAAGTTATCGATATGGCTGACATCGACGGAAGTCAAAATGTAAGAGTTGTTATGAGATTTACTGCTGCTGTTCAATATGGTATCGGTTCTGAAATCGTACTTTACACTCCAGCTTAATTTTAAATTTTTAATTCAATTTTATAAAAGGGAAGTTGTTTAATTATTCTTCCCTTTTTTTTAAAAAAAAGTAAATGGCTGTTTGTGAATATAAAAATTGCGAAAAAACATTTGAATATCGTTCAAATAAAAAATTTTGCAGTAGAAGATGTAAAGAAAATAATAGAGAACTTATTACACAAAGAAAAAGACCATATAGATTGCATGTTTCAAATAAGTGTTCTAATTGTGGTTTTGTTCCATTACATATTTGTCAATTAGATGTTGACCATATAGATGGAAATAAAAATAATAATGATATTTCAAATCTTCAAACTTTATGTGCAAATTGTCATAGGTTAAAAACCTATTTAAATAAAGATTGGATAAAAAAATAATAATAATTTAAACAAATATACAATATGTCTTGTGATTTAACATCGGGAAGATTAGAAGTTTGTAAAGATAGCGTTGGTGGTTTAAAAGCTGTTTATTTCGTTAATTTTGGCGATATGACAGGCGTAACCTATGACGTAACAAATACAGACGTAATCGACACAGTAGCTGGTACACCATCAGCTTATAAATATGAGTTAAAAGGAGCTTCTACCTTTACTCAAAACATTAATAGTTCACGTGAAAACGGAACGACTTTTTTTGAGCAAGTTTTAGAACTTACTTTTAAGAAATTAACGGTAAAAGACCATAAAGAATTAAAACTTATGGCTTATGGTAGACCTCAAGTTATTGTAGAAGATAACAACGGAAACTTTTTCTTAGCAGGTTTAGAACACGGAATGGACGTAACAGGTGGTACTATCGTTACAGGTGGTGCAATGGGAGATTTAAGCGGTTATACTTTGACTTTAACAGGTCAAGAAAAAGTACCTGCTAACTTCATTAGCGATACTTTAGTGGGTGCTGGGTTTACTGTTGTTTCAGGAACTTAATACTTTTACAATCATGTTTTTAAAGCGTACTTTAATCGGTACGCTTTTTTTATTTTAACAAAACAACGTTTTTCTTGTTTTAATATAAAAGGGTATATGATTATTTTAAGAGAACAAGAAGAACCGCAAACATTAAACGCTATTATCTATGGTAGCGAGGCGGATTCTATTGTTATACGAGATGAGGAAACAAATATAGAAACTGAAATAGAGTGTGTTTTTTCAATTGATAAATACTTTGTTTCTACTTCGGTAGTGTTACCAATTAAAGAAAATAAATATTACACTCTAACCATTAAAGATGGTACAAATGTAGTTTATAGAGATAAGATATTTTGCACTAACCAAACAAAAGAAACGTATTCTATAAATAAAGACCAATACGTAGAGCATACAACAACTAACGAATATAAAATATATGAATAGTTACATTTTGAATTTAAGCGCCTATACAAGCCCTACAATTAGCGAAAGCAAAAAAGGGGATTTTGTTGAATATGGTGCTGATAATAATTACTTTCAATTTCTAATAGACAGGTACTTATATAGCACAACAAATAACGCTATTATTAGCGGTTGTGCGAATATGATTTACGGAAAAGGTATTAGTGCATTAGACGGAAACAAAAAGCCTGACGAATACGCTAAAATGATTTCTTTGATTAAACCTAAAGCATTGAAGAAATTAGCTTTAGAACGTAAATTGTTAGGTATGGGTGCTTTACAAGTGGGTTACAATAAAGGCGAAGTTTCTTTTATTGACCATTTTCCTATGCATACTTTACGTGCTGAAAAATGCAATGATAAAGGAGAAATTGAAGCGTGGTATTACCACCCTGACTGGGCGAATAAAAAACCAAGCGATGAGTTAAAAAGAATACCTGCTTTTGGTTTTGGTAATAAAAAAGACGTTGAAATTTACGTTGTAAAGCCTTATTTAACTGGTTTTCATTATTATACACCTGTTGAGTATTCTGGGTGTTTGCCTTATGCTTTAATGGAGCAAGAAATAGCAGATTATTTAATTAACGATATACAAAACGGATTTAGTGGCACAAAGATAATTAACTTTAATAACGGAATACCTGAACCTGAAAAGCGTGAAGAAATAGCAAACGATGTTAAAAGAAAAGTTACGGGTTCTAAAGGGCAAAAAACTATTGTATCTTTTGCTAATAACAAAGAACAAGCAACAGAGGTTATTGATATTCCTTTAAATGATGCACCTGCACACTACGAATATTTAGCAAAAGAATGTTTTGAAAAATTAGTTGAGGGACACAAGGTTACTTCTCCAATGCTTTTAGGTATTAGAGATACAGGTGGCGGATTAGGAAATAACGCAGACGAAATTAAAAACGCTACTTTATTATATGATAATTTGGTAATTAAACCTTATCAATTAGAAATAATTGAAGCATTAGACGAAATTTTAGCGGTTAACGGAATTAAATTAAAGTTATTCTTTAAAACGATTCAACCTTTAGAGTTTACAGATTTAGAAAATGCACAAAGTCAGGAGCAAATTAAAGAAGAAACAGGTTTGAGTTTGTCTAAAGTTTGTTGTGCTTCTGATTTAAGCGAAGATGATAATATTGCAGACGCTTTAATTTCTTTAGGGGAAACACCAAATGAAAAATGGCTTTTAATAGACGAAAGCGAAGTTGACTATGATAATGATGATAAAGAGAATGAAATGCTTTCAAAGGGCGTTAAATTATCGTTATTTGATAAGATAGTTAATTTAGTTAGTACAGGAACTGCGAGAGGAAATGCAAAAAGCGAACAAGACGAAACTATTGATGGTGTTCGTTTTATAACTCGTTATGTTTATGCAGGCGAAACTACTACTAAAAGTAGAAAATTTTGTCAAAAAATGATTGACGCTAATAAAATTTATAGAAAAGAAGATATTATTGCAATGTCTAAACAAGAAGTAAACGAAGTTAGAACAAATAAAGATGGAGTTAAAAAAGGATTAGGACCTAACGGAAATCCTTTAGTAAATGTATGGTTATGGAAAGGCGGAAAATTCTGCCATCATAGATGGAATAAACAAGTTTATGCAAGTTTTGAAGGCGTAAATATTGATGTTAATTCACCAAAAGCAAAACAAATAGCAGGACGTAAAGCTGAACAATACGGATACGTTATTAAAAATGAATCTTTAGTTTCAACAAGACCAATAGACACTCCTACAAGAGGAGCTTATATTAAATAATTTATAAAGGTTGTCTTTGATTATTGACAATAATATTGTATTTTTGTATTATAAAAATATAAAATTAAATATTATGGAAATTTGGAAAGATGTTTTAGGATTTGAAGATTATTATGAGGTTAGTAATTTAGGTAATTTAAGAAGTAAGGAAAGATATGTAAAACATTATAAGGGTGGTGTTAGAAAATATAAATTACAAAATAAAAATTTAAGACTTACAACTTGTGGTTATTTAAAGTGTAATTTAAAAAAAGATGGTAAAAGATATGATTTTAGAATACATCAACTTGTTTTAAAAGCGTTTGTAGGTATAAAAGATAATTGTATAGTAAATCATATTAATGGAATAAAAATAGACAATAGATTAGAAAATTTAGAATGGTGTTCAGCAAGTGAAAACATAATACACGCAGTTAAAAATAGATTAATAAAAACAAAATTAACAGACAAAGAAGCTATGGAAATTAAAAAATCAATTTTATCTACAAGAAAGCTTGGTAAAATATATAACATTTCATCATCAGTTGTTTGCAAAATAAAAAATGGAACAGCATATAAACATTTGAACGAATAATTAAGCTATGGCATACGCATTATTAATAAGTACAGAGGATATTAAAAAGTTTACTATTGTAAATGGTAATCTTGACGCTGATGATTTTATTGAATATATTAAAATTAGTCAAGACATTACAATTCAAAACTATTTAGGTACACAATTATACGAAAAGTTACAAACGTTAATTTTAAACGATACTATTAACGATGTGGCAAACGCTAAATATAAGACGTTATTAACTACTTATATTAAGCCTATGCTTATCCATTGGGCAATGGTGTATTATTTACCATTTGCTGCTTATACGTTAAGCAATAAAGGGTTGTTTAAACATACGTCTGAAAACGCTACAAACGTTGAAAAAACTGAAGTAGATTTTTTAGTAGAAAAAGAAAGAGATATTGCAGAAAGTTATACGCAAAGATTTATTGATTTTATGTGTTTTAATAATTCTGATTATCCTGAGTATAATAGTAATAGCAATGACGATGTAAATCCTGATACAAAAAATTATTATGGCGGTTGGCAGATATAATAAACCAAAAGTAGAGAATTTAAAAAAGCTAACATTATATTTAGCTAAAGTAGAACAATTAAAAAAAATAGAAAATGAGCGATTGGGGTCAAGGTTCAAAAAATAATAACATAGGTTGGGGGCAAGGTGCTGTTAACAATGATATTAGTTGGGGTGCTGTTCATTCTGAAAGTTGGTCAGGAGATACGGACATTATAGGAATTGACCCTAACCAAGTAATAATTGATGCTTTCAAAGCAAGAGTTTTAGCAGATAGCGGAACTTTTGAAGCTGAATCTTGTTTATTAACCTTTTTAACACAAATTAACTAATGAGTACATATACAGACGCAAGTTTAATAGTAACACCTAATTCTAAGAAAGCAGGTAAATTGTATTCTTTAAAAGGTGCTGATTTAGACGTAGTAAGAGCGACAACTGCTACTTATGTAGGTAGTGATGGTTTAATTAAAACAGCTTTAGCAAACGAAGTTAGATTTGATTATACAAACGGAAGTTGTCCTAGTGTATTAGTTGAACCGCAAAGAACTAATTTATTGATTAGAAGTGAGGAGTTTGATAATGCTTATTGGTTGAAAGAATCGGCTGGTTTAACAGCAAATCAAACTACAGCGCCTGATGGAACAAATACAGCTGATTTAATAGTTGATAATAATATATCAACTGTTCATGGTTTTAGAAATAACACCGCATTAGTTTTAACAAACGCAGTACATACTTATTCTATATTTGTAAAAGACAACGGTAGAAGGTTTATAAACTTAAGTTTTAACACAGTTGGAAGTAATTATACTTCAGGGTTAATTGCTGATTTGCAAAATGGAACAATTACTCAAATATTTGGTGTTGGAATATTATCTTCAAGCATTATATCATTTGGAAATGATGGTTGGTATAAAATAAGTTATAGTGCTATTTTTAATTCTACTTCTTATCCATATTTTGCACTTTCTAATTCTTCCAACGGACTAACATCAAGCGGTAGATTAACTTATGTTGGAAATGGGACTGGTGTTTTTGTTTGGGGCGCACAACTAGAAGCGGGCGCAAACGCTACTTCATACATTCCAACAGTTGCTAGTGCAGTAACAAGAAACGCAGATGTTATTTCTAAAACAGGGTTAAGTGGTATTACTTCAATTACAGAAACTTTTGAAAATGGGACTACTAATGTAATTTCAGGAAGCCCAACAAGTTATACAATGTCGCAAGGTAGAATTAAACACGTAATAGGTATATAATGAAAATATATAAACTAAAATACTCAGACAAAGAAACTGCAATAGCTGATTTAACAGCTAAAGGAGTTTACACAAAATATTTATCATTCGGTAAAGGTATTCACGCAATAGTAGAAATAGGCAAGATAATCGATAAAGAACCTATTTTCGATGCAGATTTTAATATTATTCAAGAAGCTACTTATTTAAACGGATATCACTTTGACGTAATGAGTGAGCAAGAAATTGATTTCGGAGTAAATGCAACTACTCCAACTAACCCTAAACATAGTTTTGCAGGATATGAAGTGGCTAATTAATTTTACTAAAAATTGGAAACATAGAAACCTATTACATATCGTTGGCGGTATGTTAATAGCGTTATTACCTAATTTAATTATAAAAGGTTATGGCGGTGCTTTTATAGGAGTTTGGTTATGCGCTGTAATAGGTTATTTGTGGGAACGAGAACAAGTTAAAAGTTTCGGTGCTAAGTTTAGCTTAAAAGATATTTTATTAACAATGTTGGGTGGTTTAATAATTTGTAGTATATTGCTTATAATTTAAAAAAAAATACTTATATTTGAAAAAAACGTAATTTAATATGATTTCAACTTTTATAAAAAATGCTCTTATAACCTTTTTGGTTTTTATAACTCCAATAAAAGGTATGTTATTATTAGTTTCTTTTGCTGTTGCTTTTGATACTTTATTCGCTATTTATGTATCAGTAAAATTAAAAGGAATAAGCTCTTTTAAAAGCACTAAACTATTTAACATTGTAGTTAAGACTTTCTTTTATATGAGTACTATTGTATTTTCTTTTTTAATTGATAAGTATATTTTTGAAGGTAAAATATTAGATATATCCTATTTGATTTCTAAAATTATTACTTTTTTATGGTTATACATTGAAATTAAATCAATCGATGAAACTTCTATGAAATTGGGAAATCGTTCTCTTTGGGAAATTTTAAAAGAAATTATAAACAAAGGAAAAAGTTTAAAAAAAGATATTAATGAAATTAAAGACTAATGCGAGAGATTAAATATATCGTTATTCATTGCACAGCCACTCAACCAAACGCAACAAAGCAAAGTATTTTAAACTATTGGAAAAATGTTTTAAAATGGAAAAGTGTAGGCTATCATAGATTAATTGACTCAAATGGTGTTATTCACGAATTAGCAAAATACGAACAAGTTACAAATGGTGTAAAAGGTTTTAATTCAAATTCTATTCATTTTAGTTATATAGGCGGTATAGACGAAAAAGGGAAACCAAAAGATACAAGAACACTAAAACAAAAAGAAAGTCTTTTATATCTAATAAAACAAGCTAAAAAACAATTTCCAAACGCTATTATACAAGGGCATAGAGATTTTAAAGGAGTTGTTAAAGCGTGTCCAAGTTTTGATGCAAAGTCAGAATATAAAGATTTATAAAAAAACCGCTCTAAATTAATAGGGCGGTTTTTTAATTAACCAAAACAATTTAATTATGAAAAAGCAAATATAAACAAATAATTCTATTTATACAATTTTGTAGTCAATAATTCTAATGTTTTTAACTTCATAACTTCCGTCTTTATCTACCTTAACGTGTGCGAATCCATGATTATATTTGTTAAATGGATTGTATTCAGGTTCTAAACCACTTAAACAACCAGTACTCCAACAAGTTGTAATTTTACCTCCTAATGATTTTTCTGTGTGTTCGCTTGTTGTGTGGTGGTGTCCTATTAAACAACTTTCTTTTGCTTTTAAAAATAAACCTCGTGCAGGGTTAACAGGGGGTGCGAAACCTGCAAACCATTCATGTCCATGCAATATTGGTAATTTTCCAGCATAACCTATTTGTCTGTCTTTTATAAGATTTACTCCAAATTCTCTAAAGCGTAAAATTTGCTCTAGTTTAAAATCGTCTATTCCTAATAGTTCAGGAGCTTTTAATCTTAAATAATCTTCCCATCTCTTTTCGTGGTTGCCTATCTTAAAATAAATTGGGCAATTAAAGGTATCTTTAAGTGTTTTTAAAAACTGTTTTGTTAGTTCTAATTCTCCTGCTAAATCTCTTAAACGTCTGTCTTTAATAAATCTACTACCTTGATACATATCAATAGTATCTCCATTCAAATATATAGCATTTACTTTATTTTCAATTCCGTAATTTATCGCTAATTCAAGAGCTTTATTATCTTGATAAGGAATATGTATATCGGATAAAACTAATATGTTGTTTTGTCCTTTAGGTATATAAAAAGGTTCTGTTTTTTCGTAGTCGCTTTCAGGTAAGTCAAATGTTTTTTTCATAAATTGTTTTTTAGTTTTTTCATCTCTATAAAATTCAGTTGTAAAGGGGCTGTTATTTTTTCCGTTTTCACCCCTATATTTTCTAACATTAGTACGAACACCCTCAACAGAAGTAAAGTCTAATGGATTTTCTTTGAAAATTATTCTCGCTAATGCTTGCGTTGATGCGTTTGGGTATTTTTCTAAATAAGATAATACAATATCTTTTTTATAAGTTTTAAAATCTTTTCCCATAATTAAATCTTTTTACTAATATACCATAAAATAACTAAAATAATAAGTGCAAAGAATCCAAAACCAAAGCCAAATAAATAAAGATATACTTTTGAATTATCAGTTTCTTTGTTATTTTTTTCAATTTCTACGACATCGACTTTGTGAATAGTGTCTTTTACAACTTGAACCCTATCTCTATAATGGTTTTCAATCATTACATTTACTATTGTATCTTTTCCTATTAACATAGGTTTAGAAGCGTCAAAAGGTTTAATAATAAACGAACTATCGCGATATCGTTTAAAATCAATTGTAGATGCGTTAAAATCGCTTTTAGTGGTTATTTGTTCTTTATTCTTTTTTATCGTTCCGCACGAAACTAATAAAAGAGATAGTATTAGTAGTTTTTTCATAATTTATTCTTTTAGTTCTTCAGCTAATTCTATTATAAAATCGTTTATTGTTTGTTCGCTCCAAGTACTTGCAACTAACAAGCCTTTAAATGCTTCAAATAATTGCTCTAAAGAAACATCACTATTTTTAAATTCAATAGTTTTAGTTTCAAATTTTGTTTCTATTGTTAATTTCATTTTCAAATATAATTAAAAAGGACATACGTTTTCATCTTTTCCGTAAATTTCTTTACTTTCATACATTAATTTTGCTAGCCTACTACGTTTTAAATAACCATTATTATAACGATACGCATCTCTTTCTTTGTAGTAAGTTAGCTTTCTTAAATTCTTTGTTCTTTTGTTATAATAATGTTGTAACTCCCAGATATTTTTATTGTCATCAACTACTAAATAAGTATAAATTTTAAAACGATATAATATATTGATTTTCATACAATTGCCTTAGTTAGTTGCATCAATCGAATAGTTACCTGCTATTTGAAACAGGCTTAATATCATTAGAAGAAATCATTTTATTTTTCTTTATAAAATACCAACTGCCATCCCAGTCTTGTCTTGCATCTAATGAAATAAATTTTGAACTACCATCAGCATAATCAACCCTTACTTCATTGTCAATATCATAAATGTTTTTCTTATCTTTTTTAGAAAGAAAATCTTGCATTGCATCAATTAGTTTGGTTTTTTTAGAAACAAACTCTTTAAAATCTTCTCTGTTGTAATTTTTGTACCACATAAATTGAAAAGAAACAGCAGGTAACACAGGTTTTTTGCTATTGCTTGGTTCGGTGTTTTCTGAATGTTTAGTCATAATCTATAATATTTAGTGTTTTAATTAAAATTTGGTTTATTTTTGGTCGCAACAGACACAAAGCCTGATAACGTTATACCTCATTTGGGAATGGTGGTAACTTACGCCAATGTGTGTATGGTAAATGAGCTTCTGTGCTTTCAACTGCACCAGTAGTCATCCAACATTGTTTATCTTCATACCACCAAACAGTATCCATAGTCCATCCACAATCATAAGTATTACAAGCAGCTAATACAACTTCGTGTGGTGGTTTTTCATTCTCAAACTTTATCCAATCAGAAGATAAACGAGGTATAACAACATGTATATTCAATGCCGAGTTCATCGGTTCATCAATTTTTCTGCTTTTAAATAACTTTTGTATAAAATTCATATTTTTTGTTTTTAAATTCGGCACTAAATATACCTGCAACCGTTAACAAATATATTATTCCGAACTTTGTGTGTAAGTTTCGTTGTAATATTCTTCATAATCATCTCCGAAAAAATTAAATCCTTTTCTTCCGCCTTCAATGTAAGCATCTGTAATTTGTTCTTTTTCGATTTCTTTAAACATTTCTATTTGTGCTTTTACTTCACACATTGTTGGAGTTCCTTTTGTTTCTTGAAATTTAATAATCCATTTTTCTAATTGCGTTAATGCTGTATGTTGACCCATAATTTATAATTTTAATTTTTTAAATACATTTGTTAACAGCGGTTTTAATCAATTGCGGTTCGACACCCCGCAACTGAATTAAAGCTACAAAACGTTATACAACAGTTCCATGACGTTCTCGTTTAAAAATTTCCAAAAGTTCTTTATGAGTTTGTCCTTGTGTGTATTTTCCGCTTGAATTTAACCAATATTCTTTTGCCATCCATTCCGCAAAAGCTATTATTTCATTGTCTATTAATTCTTCTACTTTGTTTGTGGCATCTTGAAAACCATCAATACAATCACTTTCATTTTTGTAAATTTCTAAATGAATTGCTTCGTAAATTTTGTCGTTTAAAGTCATTTTTATTTTATTTATAAACCGATTGCATAACAGCAGTTATATGCTATTGCCACATTCGGCTTGATTTATAATTAGTTTTGTACTTGTGATTATTTGTGCTTAATCGAAGCATTGTTTTTTATTTTTGGCAACATCATATAGCTGCGAACCGTTAGTAGCTATGTTATATAACTGCTAACCCAAGAATTACGAAATCTTTTTCTAATCCAAATTTACCGCCTGTTAAAATATAAGATATTCTTCGATGTATAATTCTGCCTGAATACTCAGCAGGTTTTCCATCTTCATAATAATTTTCAGGGATAAATTCCTCTAAAAGAAGTTCGTCATTTAATCTAAAACTTCTATCATTTTTTCTTAATTCAAAAGTTTTATCGCCTCTTAAAACTGCATTAAAATAAGATGGCTCTGTTTTTAATTTGTGTAACATAATTTTGTTTTTTAAAAACACAGTTACTAACACTGCATATATTCAATAGCTGCTATACGCTTAATTTAATGTTAGTGTGTGTTTGGTTGTTTTTTTAATTAATAATTTTTTGTTTACTTTTCCGCTACTTCTTATACACGAAAAACGTTATTTAAAAATTAAATTAATTTCGCAACCATTAGCAATCCCTTTTAATTCTTTTTTACCTAACTTTTTAGCGTATTGATAAGCTGGCAAAAGTGGGTTTTTAGATTTAATTTGTGCATTAATTGTTTGAGGTGTTTCTCCTACTAATTTAGCGAATTGATTTTTATTTTTCGCTGTGTCGTAAATTAATTGTTCGAGTATATTCATATTTATTTATAATTTATTAATTTCTTCTTTTACTTTATATAAAAATGAAACATCATCTGCACAACAATAATTAATAATCTCATCAACCGCAATTAATGCACATTGTTTAGCAATTTCAATATTTTCATCAGTGCAATCATTTAAGCGCATTTTACTAACTAATTTTTCTGCTTTTTCTTTTGGACTACTCATATTTTTTGTTTTTAAATTATTCGCAAATATATAAATTTCTTTTTTAATAAAAAAATTTTTTTATAAACTTTTTTGATATATCTTTGCAATATCAAAATACAACAATTATGAAAACACTAACATTTTTTATCATGGCAACTTTAGGACTTAGTTGCGAAAGCGTTTACTTATCTTTTTTATGCGCTTGTGTATGTTTAATTTTAATAGCTAAAACGAAATAATTATGAGTAATTATCCTGCAGGTGCTGAATACGATTCAAACGCACCATTTAACAAAAAAGAATTACAAGGCGAAACAATAGGTTTATTTGAATACCTTGAAAATTTAGAAATGCCTTACGAAGTTAGACTTAAATTAAAAGAATTTGAATATAATAGACAATTAGCTATTGAAACTTTAAATGGATTACAAAAAGATTTTAAAAAAGGAATTAGAAACACAAATCTTATTAAATTATCACAAACACTTATTTCAGAACCTCAAATATTTATAGAAAATAATACTAACAAATAAAAACTAATTTCATGGAAAAAAGAATTATAAACTATATAAGTATATGGGCTTGTATTGTAATGTCAAGCATAAGCGAACAAAAATTAGCTAAAACAATTTTTATAATATTAGCTTTTGTTTTTTTAATTAAATATTTATTCGAAAATGATAAAAAACAATAATATGAATGGAACAATTATAAGCGAGAAAAAACTTTTAGAATTAAAAGAACTTGCAAATAAAATAGATAGTATTGAAATTGAATTAATATGCTTCGGTAGTGATTCAAAATTAGAATACGAACAAAGAAAATTAACTGAAAAATTAACAAAAATTATTAAAAAATTATGAAATTAATTATAGAAGTAATTAATGGCAAATGGACTGTTAATGGTAAGTTATTAAACGAGCTTACACCAAACGAAAAAAACGCATTAGACCAATTTATTAAAAGTGTAGATTATGGAAACTAAAATACCAACATTAGAACAAGTAAAAGAGTATTTTAAAAATGCTAAAGATGTAAGATGTTTACGTAATTGTAAAATATATTCAACTAAAGCAATAATTGAAGATTTTTATTATCACAAATCTACGGGGTGGTGGTTTGATGTTTTGCTTTTTGAAGATACAAGAATGGATGTTCTTGTTTGGGATGTATTAGAAAATAAGTTTGCGGAAATAATATCTTACAAAGAAGAACCAATTGATGGAGGAAGTTGTATAAATGATTTTAAAACACCTAAACACTATGATAATAGTAAAGGAAGTATTTATCAATTTTGCGAAAATCAAAACCTTAATAGCTATGAGTTTGATATTATAAAAAGAGTTGTAAGAAGTAGAAAAAAAGGAAACTTCAAAGAAGATTTAGAAAAAACAAAACATTTAATCGATTTATACCTTAAAGAATATGAGAACAACAGAAACGCATAACGCATTAGAATTACTTTTAACAGCACAATTATTTTTAGATATATTCGAGAATTACGAGCTTACAGGATTGGAAAAAAGATATGGTAAAATGTTTCATAAAGCATTAGAAAAAAAGACTGTAAAACATTACAACGAAGTTTATAAAAATGATTCTGAATTTGCTTTAAATAGTTTAAACATAAAAGAACGAATGATTAAACAAATTGCAGAATTAAACGAAGCAGACGCAATATTATTAAGTGAGTTTATTAATAAATTCTATGATAATATAGAAATTGCAAGAAAAAAAGGAGTAGTATTTTTTGATAAAATTTTATAAGATGACAATAGAAGAAATAAAAGAAAATTTAGGAGTTGATATAACTACAAGTTGCAGAGAAAAATATTTAGTTTATCTTCGAACATTATACGCAAATGATATGTATGGTAAAAAAAGTTTAAACCAAATAGGAAAAGAATTAAACAGAGGACATGCTACAATAATTCACATTTTAAAGAACTATGAATTATATAAAAAAGACCCTTTATTTAACTTTATAAATGAAGCATATATTAAAAGAGATGTAAAAGTTTTAAAAGATTATTTCAAAGGAATTGAAGTAAGAAGAAATCAGTATAAACTTATTCACGAAGAACAGAAATTAAGAAGAATTACTTTAAAATCTGAAATTAAAAAGCCAAAAAAAATAGTAATAGTCAAAATAAAAAGACCGCATATTTTAGAAGTAGCTGAAAAATTAAGATTTGTAAAAACACAATTAAATAACATTCCATATAACAAATGGAAGGACGAACACTTTAAAGAATATGAGCAAATTATCAAAGCGTAAAACAATAGTATTAGTAGGAAACAGAATTGATACTACATACGAACGACAAAGAAATATTACTTTAACAGCTAAAGAAGTAGCGGAAAATACACCTGATGAAATAAAAAATACTAATATTAAATATTTATTAAAAAGATGAAAGCATTAGATCAAAAAATAATCGAATTACTTTGTAAAGATTATAAGATTACAGAAATGAAAAATTGCATATCAGCAAGTCAAAGCTATATTGAAAAGAGAATTGCCGAGTTAAAAGATATGTACAATGTTAGAACAACACATGGATTAATTTTTAAATACTTACAAAATGAATAAAACATCACAACAAAGATTAGACCAAGTAAAACGCATTATGAAGCGTTTAGAAAAAAGAGGTCAGAATAACGAAAAAATTAATTCAGAATATAAACGTTTATTAAAAAATTTGTTTATATTTGCATCTAACTAAAATTAATAATTATGGGAGCAACAAAAGAGTATTTTTTAAAAATTTCTGAGGAAGTTTATAATGAACTAACAGCAGGGCAAGAAATGTTTTTAAACGAATTAGGTTTAGAAGTAAGACAATTGCCAACAGATGAAGATTTAAACGATGAGAACTACAAAAAAATACGAAAACATCGTATAGACGCTTGGAACGAAGAACAAGATTACTTATTTAAAAAAAGAAACAAATAATTATGGAACTAAAATTAAATACACCTCTTACAATTAACGAAATTGATTTTAGAGTACAAAGTATTAATAAAGGTGGTTACGCTACTATATTGGCTTATAAAGATGCTCGTGTTGATATGAATAGACTTGACGCCGTTTATGGAGTTGGTTTTTGGCAAAAGAAATACAATGTAATTAATGATAATCTTTTTTGTAGTGTAGGTGTTTGGAATGGTCAACTTAATCAATGGGTTTGGGTTCAAGATGTTGGAACTGAATCAATGGCAGAAAAAGAAAAAGGGCAAGCAAGCGACGCATTTAAAAGAGCTTGTTTTAATTTAGGTATAGGTAGAGAGTTATACGATTATCCTATTATTCAAGTTAAACTTTTAGATAATGAATTTGATAAAACAACTAATAAACCAACATGGGATTTTAAATTAAAAGATTGGATTTGGTTTAGCCAATTTGATGAAAATGGAAAATTAAACTATTTAGGAGCAAAAGACCAAAATGGAAAAGCGAGGTTTCAATTTGGAAAATTTAGAGCAGAATTATTAAATAATTAAATAAATAAACAATGGAAGTAAACGGAAAAATTAAAGTAATTAACCCTACACAAAATGTAAGTGCAACATTTAAAAAACGTGAAATAGTAGTTAGCACAGATGAACAATATGTACAACATATTTTAATTGAATTTAACCAAGATAAATGCGATTTATTAGATAAATTCAAAGTAGGTCAAAGCGTAAAAGTTGGTATTAATTTACGTGGTAGAGAATGGGTAAATCAGCAAGGAGAAATAAAATATTTTAACTCAATTCAAGGTTGGAGCATTTCTTCAAACGGAGAACAATCTGCAAATAATATTGAAGTTAAAGAACCTGTTTCAGTAAGTGATGAACCTGACGATATGCCATTTTAACTTACAATTACTAATTAAAACTTTTGATTTAGAAACACCTGAAAAATTTTAGGTGTTTTTTTTATTAACATAGTTGGTAATTAAAAATAAATTATTATATTTGTATTCAAGTTACGGTCTCACAAATAAGTAACTGAAAAATATTAGCCTATTATTCCGAGTTAAGAAGTGAGACCCTTAACAAAGAATGATAGGCATTTTTATTTTATAATATTATGGGTAAAAGAAAAAAATTTTTACAAAAAAAATTATCTATTTATTTTTCTAACGATAGATATTTAATTGATATTTTAGATTTTTATAAAGAAATTAGGTTTAAAGTAATAAAAAAAGCTATAAATTATAATTTAAAAGGTATTTCTAAAAATGAAAAAGTTACTATTCAATTAGTCTCTTTATGGATTTTAAATTATATTGAATATGTAGAAAATAATAAATCAAAAATTTAATTATGGCAGAAAATAAAAAATCTTTTGTTTTATATGCTGACTTAATTAAAAGTATTGAACACCTTACAAATGAGGAAAAAGGCATATTATTTAATCATTTGCTTGAATATGTAAATGATAAAAATCCTGTTTTAGAAGATAGACTTATTTTAACAGCTTGGAAACCAATTGAATTACAACTTAAAAGGGATTTAATTAAGTTTGAAGAAGTTAAAGCAAAAAGAAGCGAAGCTGGTAAACGTTCAGCAGAATTAAGAGCGTTAAAGAATGATGAAAATAATTTAACAAATTCAACAAGTGTTGAAAGTGTTGAACAAACCTCAACAAATTCAACTGATAATGTAAATGTTAATGATAATGTAAATGTAAATGTAATAAATAGTAAGAGTAAACCGAGTTTAGAAACTCGCTCTCTCGCTTTTAAAGAATCTTTAAGACCATTTTTAAATCAATATGGTGCAGATATGTTAAAATCATTTTACAACTATTGGAGTGAACCAAATCAAAGTAAAACCAAAATGAAGTTTGAACTTGAAAAAACTTGGGATAACTCAAGACGTTTAGCAACTTGGAGTAAAAGAGAAAAAGACTTTACTAAAAAAGAAGATAAACCAAAATCTTTAGGCATATGAGTTGGGAACTAAAAAGAAACGTAACAAAAATATTTAACGCTTTTAAACGTAATAAAGAACGTATTTACAAAGAAGATATCGAAGCATTAAAAAACCTTGATGAATTTATAAACGAATCATCAAAACAATTAACTAAAGATAATTTATTGTATGCTAAATTACTTTGTGTATTTTTACGTCAAAATATACACTATTACAAAGACGTTAAATTTGCAATTAAAGAGCTAAAGTTTCAGTTAAACATTCCACTTGATAGGCAAATAGAGTTATTAACTTATGACTTAAATTTGATTGAACTACAAAAGCAAGAAACACCCGAAGATGTTTTAGATAAATTAAAAAAACCTTGGAGCAAAGAAGTAGTAGAAAAATCATTTTACAATTCAGCAAATGACTTATTAAAAGAAATTGAAAACTA
>ERZ1034361.329-NODE-329-length-33247-cov-7.765089_pt1 | contig 33247 bp, 31 predicted proteins | sample MGYA00520617_ERZ1034361 | MGnify/ENA primary metagenome ERZ1034361 (study PRJEB33736, sample SAMEA104284507) | Azolla filiculoides | biome: Urban; feature: Water surface; material: Ditch water | place: Netherlands | collected 2015-10-28 | depth 0-0.1 m ...
CATTCCAATAGTCGTTCTAAATAAAGACACCCAATATATCTTCTCATTCACAATGATTTGGCTGGTAGCAATACCCAAAAAAACCGGAACAGACCACCAAACCAACACAGCCAAGATTGTGCCACCGGCCTGATACGCGGGACCTAGCAAGAGATCAAAGATCAAGTTCGAGGTTGCGCCAATCACCAGACTGCCGCCTACCGACAACATTAAGGAGAAAACCAAGAAACGCCTCATCTCTCGCACATAGCTTTCATAGCTGCGCCCCAAAGCGGCACTGATTTGCGGTGCCCAAGCTTGCGACAACGACATGCCAACCATGTTCCAGGCAGCGCACATGCTGGCGGCCATGGCGTAGGGCCCTAGGGCCTCCTTGGAGAGCAAGGTTCCAATGGCCAGCACATCGAGCCGACTGTAGATCACCACCGTCAGGCCACTCAGCACCATGATCTTTCCATCCAGCAGCAAGCGCTTTAGTTCAGTGCGATCCCAGTTACGCAGTGACAGTGAGACACCATCCTTTTGCATCAAGTTCCAGTAGGCTGCAGCAATCATGCTGCATTCCAGCACACTGGTTGCAGCAAACCAGACCAACGGTGCTTGCGCCAATACCAAGGCGCATTTGGCCAAAGTACCCACGACAAAGGCCACCAAGCGAATCAAAGAAGTAGTGCCTGAGCGTTGTCGCGCCTGCAACCAGCAATCGACCACATCCAAACTCGAAAGCAGTGTGGACACCGACAGCACCACCGCCACGGCCATCAACTCATGCTCGCCAGGGTGGCTCCACAGCAGGAACAACAAGGCTGCAAGCGGCACCAGTATCGCGCCACCCAGTCGCACCAAGAAGTATGTTGAAACAACTTGCTGCTGTCGCTCAGGCGCTTGCACCAAGTCACGAATGACCAAAGATTCAATGCCCCAAGATGCCATGAACCCCAAGGTTGCAATCAGCGCTGTGGCGTAGGCAAAGGTTCCGTACTGTTGCGGCCCCAAATAGCGCGCCACCCAAGCTCCCACCAAAAAGGCGCCTGCCATCCGCACCACTTTCTCAAGCAGATACCAACTGGCACTTTTGTAGATTGGGCTCAAAGTCTTACTTCGATCGCTCACGCAAGAATCCGCTCAAGCCACAGATTCGCTCGAAAACTTGGAAATGGTCTGGCATACCTGCAACACCTCATCAGCGGTGTGCCCCACTGAAATCGGCAAACTCAACTCAGTTGCATGCAACTCGTCCGCGATTGGATAAGAACCTGACAATATTCCCTGCATGGCCTCTTGCCGGTGCGGTGGAATGGGGTAATGGACTTCAGTCTTTACCCCTTGGTCCAACAGATACTGGCGCAGTGCATCCCGATTGCCATGTCGCACACCAAAGATGTGAAACACGTCATACTCATCGGCACGCTGGCGTGGCAATTCCAACCAACCAGGCAGATTGGAAAAATAGACTTCGGCCAAGGCGCGCTTATGCATGGTCATGACCTCTAATTGAGCCAATTTCACACGCAGCATGGCCGCCTGGATCTCGTCCAACCGCGAATTCAAGCCTACGTAGCGATTGACATACTTTTGCTTGGAACCATAGTTGCGCAAATGTCGCAGACGATCAACCAAGCCCTCATCACTGGTCACAACTGCGCCGGCATCACCCACTGCACCCAGATTTTTTGTCGGGTAAAAACTGAAGCAGCCCGCATCGCCAAAAGTGCCTGTCATCCGCTCGCCCAACTTGGCGCCATGCGATTGCGCACAGTCCTCTATCAGTTTGAGTCCATGCTCTGCCGCAAACGAAGCAATGGCATCCATGCGGCAACTTTTTCCAAACAAATGCGTGACACAAATGGCTCGTGTCTTCGTTGTAATGGCCGATGGCAACAGCGCGGCATCCATGTTGAACGTCACCAAATCCGGCTCAACCAGCACCGGGTTATGGCCCGCTCGCACGATCGCCAGGATGGTGGCGATATAGGTATTGGAGGCCACAAGAATGTCGCTGCCTTTGGGCAAGTCCAGCGCTTCGATGGAAAGTATCAAGGCATCGAGCCCATTGGCCACGCCAACGCAATAACTGGCACCGCAATACGCTGCAAACTCAGTCTCAAACGCCGCCACCTCTTGCCCCAGAACGTACCATCCCCCTCGTATTACGCGGGACGCTGCGGCCTCCAGTTCTGCCATGTAAGCGGCGTTTGATTTCGCTAAGCTTTCGTATTCGATCATGCTTACTTCACCTCGTAGGGCGTGTCTATGTATTCCGATCGGTCATACGGATGCGAAGACATGACCAGCAGCACCGAGCCAGATCCGAAGGTCATGGTATGCCAATCTTTTGGCTCTACCAGTAGGCACTGCCCTGGACGATCAAGAACGATGTTTTCCGAGGTAACGCCATCGTTCATGTAAATGGTGACCAAACCTGCGACAGCCACCAGCGCCTGTCGCGTATGTTGATGCCTATGGCCACCGCGTGTCTGTCCATCAGCACCATAAATCCAATAGGTTCGAACAGGCGTGAAAGGCAATGCCCCATCCAGAACGGTGAGTGAACCGCGAGGGTCTTGAAACGTAGGAAGCATCAATTGCGCAAAATGACTCACGTTTTCTCCTAGGTTAGTTATTCCACACTCACATTGACGTTGTACCCACTAGCCTTCAGCAACGCATGCTGCTTGGCCTTGGCCAGATCGCTGGCCACCATCTCTTTGCACATTTCCTGCACCGTAATCTCCGGTACCCAACCCAGCTTGTCTTTGGCTTTGGTGGGGTCGCCCAGCAAGGTTTCCACTTCCGTGGGACGGAAGTAACGCGGGTCGATTTTGACGATCGCCTTGTCACCGTGGTAACCCACCTCGTCCACGCCCTGACCCTCCCAGCGGATTGGCATGCCTAGCTCTTGTGCGGTCCATTCAATGAACTGGCGCACGGTGTACTGCACGCCGGTGGCAATCACAAAGTCTTCGGGCTTGTCCTGCTGCAGCATCAGCCACTGCATGCGGACATAGTCTTTGGCATGGCCCCAGTCGCGCAGGGCGTCGATGTTGCCCATGTACAAGCACTCTTCCAGCCCCTGGCTGATGTTGGCCAGACCACGGGTGATCTTGCGGGTAACAAAGGTTTCACCACGGCGTGGGCTTTCGTGGTTGAACAGGACGCCATTGCAGGCGTACAGGCCATAGGCTTCGCGGTAGTTGACCGTGATCCAGTAGGCGTACATCTTGGCGACCGCGTAAGGGCTGCGCGGGTAGAAGGGCGTGGTTTCCTTCTGTGGAATTTCCTGCACCAAACCGTACAACTCGCTGGTCGATGCCTGGTAGAAGCGGGTTTTCTTTTCCAGGCCGAGGATGCGGATGGCTTCCAGCAGGCGCAGAGTGCCTAAAGCATCAACATCGGCGGTGTATTCCGGGCTCTCAAAACTTACCGCCACATGGCTTTGGGCGCCCAGGTTGTAGATTTCATCGGGCTGCGTTTCCTGCACGATGCGCACCAGATTGCTGGTGTCAGAGAGGTCGCCGTAGTGCAGCTTGAAGCGGGCGTTCTCGATGTGCGGGTCCTGGTAGATGTGGTCCACGCGCTCGGTGTTAAAGCTTGACGAGCGGCGTTTGATGCCGTGCACGGTGTAGCCTTTTTCCAGCAGGAATTCCGCCAGATAGCTGCCGTCCTGACCGGTAATGCCGGTGATCAGGGCGACTTTGGGGGCGTTGGCTTGGGTGTTGTTGGTCATTCGGCGTGTTTCAAAAAGTCCTGGTAGGCACGGCCAAGGCCGTCCTGAAGTGCGACGGAGGCCTTCCAGCCCAGTGCGTTGATGCGGGCACTGTCCATCAGTTTGCGGGGCGAGCCGTCGGGCTTGCTGGGGTCAAAATCAATCGTTCCCGCATAGCCGATCACCTGGGCAATAGTCGTCGCCAGTTCGGCAATCGACACATCGTCGCCGCAGCCGACATTGATGTGGCTTTGCATCGGAGAGGTGTGCTGGTCGTACACGGTTTTGCTCAAGTTCATGACGTGCACACTGGCGGCCGCCATGTCGTCCACATACAAAAACTCGCGCTTGGGCGTTCCGGTTCCCCAGATGCTGACCTTGGGCGCTCCACTTACTTTGGATTCGTGAAAGCGGCGAATCAGCGCCGGGATGACGTGGCTGTTTTCGGGGTGGTAGTTGTCGCCCGGGCCGTACAGATTGGTGGGCATGACGCTACGGTAGTCGATGCCGTGGCTCGCTCCAAACTGGCGGTTGTAGCTCTCGCAGAGTTTGATGCCGGCGATCTTGGCAATCGCATACGGCTCGTTGGTGGGCTCCAGGGTGCCGGTGAGCAAGGCCGCTTCACTCATAGGTTGCGGGGCCAGTCTGGGATAAATGCAGCTCGAACCCAGCACCAGCAGTTTCTTCACGCCATTCTGAAACGCGGCCTCGATCACGTTGGCCTGCATCATCAGGTTCTGGTAGATGAAGTCGGCCGGGTAGGTGTTGTTGGCATGGATGCCGCCCACCTTGGCCGCGGCCAGGTAAACCTGTTCGGGCTTGTGTTCGGCAAAGAAGGCCTGCACCTGGGCCTGGTTGCACAGGTCGAGTTCAGCGTGGGTGCGGGTGATGAGCTGGTTTTCTGGAACGCCATCGGCCAGCAACTTGCGCACGATGGCGGAGCCCACCATGCCGCGGTGGCCTGCGATGTAAATGGAAGGGTGCTGGGGCATGGATGCTTGGTAAGTACGAGCCCCCAATTATCCACACCGGCATGCGCGCAACTTCCAAGCAATGGTGCGCTAGCAGGCAAGCACCCGCCTGTCCTTAGAAGTGGATGCCCCGCATCATCTGCTGCATCGCAATCGCCTCGGGCGAAAGTTGCGGTTTGGCCGCCTTCTCACCGGGCTTGAGACCTTTGGCAGCGATCGAATCCGGGAACATGCGGAAGCTGGTGTTCATGGCAATTTGCGCAATCCGCGGCACCAGCGCATGCAACACCTGCCCGGTAATGCCCAACCGGGTTGCCACCCGCACCGGCTTGAAGATGCAAGCCTGCGCCACCATGTCCCCGGCCTCTTCCGGCGACAGAGTCGGCACATTCTTGTAAATGTTGGTTGGCGCAATCATCGGCGTGCGGACCAGCGGCATGTTGATGGTGGTGAACGAAATGCCTTGATCGGCAAACTCGCTGGAGGCACAGCGCGTCCAGGCATCCAGCGCCGCTTTGGACGCCACATAGGCGCTGAAGCGGGGCGCATTGGTCAGCACACCGATGGAGCTGATGTTGACCACATGGCCCTTCTTTTTGGCCACCATACCCGGCAAAAGACCCATCGTCACGCGCAGGCTGCCAAAGTAATTGAGCTGCATGGTCCGCTCGTAGTCGTGGAAGCGGTCGTAGCTGGATTCAATCGCGCGGCGGATCGAGCGACCGGCGTTGTTGATCAAAAAGTCCACGCCACCGTGCTCTTTTTCAAGCAACTGAATAAAGCGGTCGCAATCCACCATGTCGGCAATATCCACCGGGTAGGCCACAAACTGGTAGCCCCGGTCTTTGGCCTCCTTGCAGGCTTCATCCAGCTTGGCCTGGTCACGACCGCAAATGATGGTGGTAGCTCCCGCCTCGGCAAACTTGTGTGCCGCTGCCAGCCCGATGCCCGATGAACCGCCAGTGATCAGGACCACCTTGCCAGCGACGGTGCCGCGCAAGCTGCGGTCGATGTGCAGGGCCGGGTCCAAGTGCCGCTCCCAGTAATCCCAGAGCCGCCAGGCGTAATCGGGCAGGCGCGGACAGGCGATGCCCGTGCCCTTGAGCTGGGCCTGCGCGTCACGGCAGTCAAAGCGCGTGGGGTAATTCACAAAGGTCAGCATGTCCTCGGGCAAGCCCAGATCCTTCATGACCGCATTGCGCACGCGCCGCACCGGTGCCAGCGCCATCAGCCCTTTGGTGATGCTGCGGGGAATAAAGCCCAGCAGCGCCGCATTGATGAACAGGTTCATCTTGGGCGCATGGGCGGCCTTGCTGAAGATATCCAGCACGTCGCCCACCCGGTACCCTTCCGGGTCCACCAGGTGGTAGCACTTCTTGGCAATGCCCGCCTTGTGGCTGATGGCATCCAGCGCGTCCACCACAAAGTCCACCGGCACGATGTTGATGCGCCCGCCTTCCAGTCCAATGGTCGGCATCCAGGGCGGCAGCAACTGGCGCATGCGCTGGATCAGCTTGAAGAAGTAGTAGGGCCCGTCGATTTTGTCCATTTCGCCGGTCTGGCTGTCGCCCACCACCATGGCAGGCCGGTACACCGACCAGGGCACCTTGCACTCGGTGCGAACGATTTTTTCGCTCTCGTGCTTGGTCATGAAGTACGGGTGATCGTAGTTTTCCGCCTCGTCGAACATGTCCTCGCGGAACACCCCTTCATACAGGCCGGCGGCGGCAATGCTCGACACATGATGAAAATGCCCCGCATCCACGGCCTTGGCCAGCTCGACCGTATTGCGGGTGCCTTCGATGTTCACCGCAATCTGGCTTTCCTCGTCCGCACCCAGGTCGTAGACGGCTGCCAGGTGGTAAAAATGGTCGATCTGCCCCTTGAGCGCCTTGACCGCATCGGTCGCAAGGCCGAGCTTTTTGCGGGTCAGGTCGCCCACCACCGGCACCGCGCGTGCGGCCGACTTGGAATCCTTGAGCCCCCAGTATTCGCGCAGGGCATCGACCTTGCTGGCGCTCTCCTTGCGAATCAGGAAATGCACCACGGAGCCTTTGCGCTCCAGCAGTTTTTTGACGAGTCGTTTGCCAATAAATCCGGTTGCGCCGGTTACGAAGTACTGCATGGGGTCACCTCCTAGAGCCGGCCATTCTCACTGAATTCCCCACCCGGCAGCGCTCAGGTAAACCCCAAGCCGGCGCTTCTAGAAAGCCCTCTCTATAACTGCGGCACTAACCCGCGTAGAGTCCTGCCCATTCATTGAGGAGTCATTTCATGGTTACCAAAATCCACAAAAAATCTGCCCCTGCACAGGAAAGCGTTCCGCTGTCGGGTTCCGTCAAGGACTCCGCCCAGCAAATCTGGCAAGCCGGCTTAGGCGCCTTTACCCGCGCTCAGGCTGAAGGCACCAAGGCGTTTGAGGCGCTGGTCAAGGAAGGCATCAGCATGCAGCGCAAAACCCAGGCCGCCGCCGAAGAAAAAATTACGGAGGCCACCAGCAAGATGACCAACATGGCGACCGACATCACCAGCAAGGCAACCGGCCAGTGGGACAAGCTGGAAAACATTTTTGAAGACCGCGTGGCCAAAGCCCTGAACAAGCTGGGCGTGCCATCGGCCAAAGAAGTGAATGCACTGATCGCCCGCATCGATGAACTCAGTGCGGCGGTACAGAAGTTGTCAGGTCAAAAAGCCGCTAGCAAGGCCCCGGCCAAGGCACCCGCCAAATCTGCAGCCAAGGCGGCTGCCCCCGTCGCCAAGGCGCCGGCTGCAAAAAAGGCAGCGCCCCGAAAGAGCGCCCCCAAGAAGCCTGCCGCCAAAGCGAGCAAGCCTGCGGATGCTCAGCAGCCGTGAGACGCGGCGCCTGCCTGCATCCGAACGAAGGCGCCTAGGCGCCTTTTTTCATGCTGCAAAGCAGCAGAATCTTTGGCGCAAGCCCTCTACACTTTGAGCCTGAAACCATGAAAGCCCACCACCCGAACGCCCCAAAAATCGCTCTGGCTTTGGCCGGTGGCGGGCCGCTGGGCGCGATCTACGAAGTCGGTGCTTTGTGTGCGCTGGAAGAGTCACTCATTGGCATCAACTTCAACCGGCTGCACCACTACGTGGGCGTATCGGCCGGCGCCTTTGTTGCTGCCTCTCTGGCCAATGGCATGACACCCCGCGAACTGTGTGCGGCCTTTATTGAAAGCGATGCCGGTCAAGGCGTGGCCTTTGATCCTTCGTGGCTGATGCAACCGGCCTATGGCGAATTTGCCCGCCGCGGCCTCATGCTGCCCGGCCTGCTGGCGCGAGCCGCCTGGCAAGTGGCAGTGCAAGGCAAACCGTTGGCGCGCGCACTGGAAAGCATGGGCCCGGTGCTGCCCACCGGTGCCTTCTCTAACCAGCAAGTGCACACCCAATTGGCGCGTTTGTTTTCAGGCAAGGGCCGCAGCAACGATTTCCGCAAACTCAAGGCCCGCCTCACCCTGGTTGCCACCCACCTCGACAGTTCCGAGCCGACCCCATTTGGCCGCCCCGGTTGGGACCATGTCCCCATTTCTCAGGCGGTTCAAGCCAGCTCGGCGTTGCCCGGTTTGTTTCCGCCGGTAGAGATTGAAGGTCAGCATTACGTGGACGGTGCGCTGAAAAAAACCATGCACGCCTCTGTCGCACTGGACGACGGGGTTGACCTGCTGATTTGCCTGAACCCGCTGGTTCCGTTTGATGCGGTCACCCACACGGCAAGCGATGCAAGTCAGGCTACGCGACCGCGCAAGATTCCCCGCATCGTGGACGGCGGACTGACCTCGGTACTCAGCCAGACTTTCCGCTCCATGATCCATTCGCGCATGGAACTCGGCATGAAGCACTACGCCAGCCAGTACCCCCATACCGACATCGTGCTGTTCGAGCCCGATCACAGTGACCTGGAGCTCTACCTGGCCAACACCTTCAGCTATGGCCAACGCCGCCATTTGGCCGAGCACGCCTACCAGCAAACCCGGCAGATGCTGCGTGCCCGCGCTTCGGTGTTGGCAAAGCAGTTGCATGGGCATGGCATCCGCTTGAACCACGCCGCACTCGACGCCCCCAAACGCCAATTGCTTCCCAGCATGCCTCCGGCCACGCGCCTGGGCCGCTCCATGGTTCAATTGCAGCAATCTTTGAACGACCTGTCCGACCTGACCGCGCCACGGCTGTCGGGTCCCTCGCACTAAAGGAACCATGGCCAAGAAAGCACCCCGCCGAACCGCCGAACGTATTCTGGAAGTGACGCTGGAACTATTCAACCGTTTTGGCGAACCGAATGTGTCGACCACGCTCATTTCGGCGGAAATGGGCATCAGCCCCGGTAACCTGTATTACCACTACCCGGCCAAAGACGAGCTGATCAACGCGCTGTTTGATCGCTATGAAGTCGCACTCAATTCCCTGCTCAATGCCAGCGACAACGTGCGCGATGTGGAAGACGCCTGGTTCTTCATGCACACCTTGTTTGAGCTGATTTGGCAGTACCGGTTTTTGTACCGCGACCTCAACGACCTGCTGAGCAAGAACCGCCGTCTGGAAACCCACTTTCAAACCGTGCTGAAGAACAAGACCCGCTCGGTCAAGGCCCTGCTCGACAGCATGAACCGAACCGGCGCCCTCCGGATGGATTCGCGCGAAATGGAGCCTACGGCCACCAGCATGGTGGTGGTGCTGACGTACTGGCTCAGCTTTGAATATGTGCGTGACCCGCGCAAGGCCCTTGAGCCCGAGAGCGCGCAGGCTGCACTGTTGCGCGGTGCCCAGCATGTGCTGAATTTGCTGGTACCTTACCTGGAGGCCGGCCAGCGCGCACACCTCTTGAGCCTGGTGGGCGCCTACACCTCACCCCTAGCCCATTAAGGAAACTGCGATGGGCCGCTGGACCGCATTCAAGCCGCGAGGGCAATTCAATTTCGATGCAAAGTCGGTCAAACGGGCCTGGCACCGCCTGCATGCGGGCGATTGCGAGCCTCTGCCCGACGACGTGTATTTGCTGGAGGCCTGGGCCTTGTTTCACAACGGGCGCTTTGAAGAAGCGCTGCGCGCCGGCCTGGCATTGGGTGAAGAAGGCACCACACTGGCCAACAAAGCCACTTGCGTCTACGCAGCCCAACTCGAACCCCATGCGAATCGGCGCCAGGACCTCTACCAAACTGTTTCCGAGCGCGCCACCGCGCATGCATTGGCCCATGCGCACAACCCCAATGCCCATTTTTTATTGGCGTATTCGCTGGGACGCTTCAGCCAGGGAATTAGCGTGGTGCGGGCTTTGGCCCAGGGACTGGGCAGCCGGATCAAGGAATCTTTGGAAACCGCCATTGCCTTGCAGCCCCAGCATGCCGATGCGCATTTCGCTTTGGGCGCATTCCACGCCGAAATCATCGACAAAGTCGGCATTCTGATCGGCGGCATGACCTATGGCGCGCGCGTGGACACCTGCCTACAAATGTTTCAGAGCGGCTTTAGCCTGTGCCCCCATTCGGCTGCGGGATTGATGGAGTACGCCATTGCCCTGCACATGCTGGAAGGCGATGCGCGGGAAGACGAGGCGCGTGCCCTGTACCGACAGGCCGCCGCGCTCCAGGGCAAAGATGCCCAGGAGTTTCTCCATATCGCTCGCGCCCGCGAAGGCTGGAACCGCCTTTAGCCGGCTCCGCTTGGCTTCAGGCGTTGTCACCCCAGGGCAGCATCAGCGTCAACACCGACAACTTGGCAAATTCGGGTTCGAAGTAATCGATGATGCGCTGCGGCTCCGGGCACAGCGTCGAATCCGACACCACACCAAACTGCACCCCGCCACCATAGCTCAGGATTGACACGCCAAGCCCGACGCTGCCGCTTTGCGGAACCCAGAATAGCGACTCCTCAATCGTGCTGCCGCAGATGGTGAGCTTGGCAGCCGGGCCGGGCACATTGGTCATCACAGCCGTGGTCTTCTTGGAAAACAGACTCAGCATCGCATCTTGCGCCGGCTTGATCAACAAGCCCGCCACCGCCAGCAGGCCGAAAGTGAGCAAGGGCTGCATGCTTCCCTTGAGCCCACCCATGCGACGGCGCACTTCGTAAACCCGCTCAATCGGGTTGTCCAGACCGATGGGCAGCACCAGCGGCGCCAGGCCGAACTGGTTGCCCAGCTTGTAGGCTTGGTCCAGCGGTCGGAGGTTGACCGGCACCATCGCACGGATGTCCTTGCCCTGCACTGGCTCGCCGGCAGCCCGCAGGTATTGGCCAATGGCACCCGCCACGCAACTTAGCAGCACATCATTGACCGAGCAGTTCAGAGCGCGCCCCACGGCCTTGACCTCTGCCAGCGGCAAGGGCGCGCACCAGGCCACCCGCTTTTGTAGACCCGGCTGCCCCTTGAGGCTGGTCACCGAGTCATCCGGCATCAGCGCAAGAGCGGCCAGATCGTTGATGACCTGGTAGGCCATGCGCGCTGCATCCACCGAACCGGACATGCCTTTTTCCATGCCCTCTTTCGGGTCCATCATCAGACCCAGCGACTTGACCGCGCCGTCCCCCGCCTTGCCCATGGCCTTCACCGCAAATTGCGTCAGGGGCTTGAGCAGGGCCTGAACGATCCAGTCTTCCGTGGTCTCAGGGCGCGCCGCCCGTTGCGCCCTTTGTGGTGGTGGCGCCCCACCATCGACCAGGGACTGGGTAACCGAAATCAGGGCAATGCCGTCGGCAATGCAATGGTGAATGCGAACGACCAGCGCCGTGCCGCCCTTGTAGTTTTCTACCAGGTGGAACTGCCACAGCGGGTAGTTGCGGTCCAGCGGCAGCATGCACAGCTCCGCGATGCGGTTCTGCAGCGCCTGCTGTTGAGCGGCCCTGCTGGTTTTGGGCAACTTTTCCACCACCAGGTGGTTGGCGATAGCGAAGTCAGGATCGGTCACCCAACTGGCACCTGCCGCGTCTTCCACCACGCGCTGCGTAAAACGCGGGTAAAGCGTCAGCCGCTCTTGCAAGCGTTGCGCCATATCGGCATACGACACGCCGGGCTTGATCACCCAGACCCCCACAATCATCATCAGGTTATGCGCCGAATCCATGCGCAGCCAGGCGGTGTCGACCTTGCTCATGCGTTCACCGTGCAGGCCGAGCGGGCCGCTTAGTGCGCCTACAACCTGCTGACCGGCCTTTTTTGCTATTTTTTTCGGACTAACGCGGGTGACCATGGTGTCTCCTGAAACTTATTGCTGTCTTTGCACGGACCTTGCTTGGCAATGGATTGGGCGAGTCACCTCATTCTGCAAGTCCAGCGCAACGTAAGATACAGGGCAAACACCCGCTTGTGTGGTGATCCCACCTTAGTTAACCGATTTCAACTTTTCAACGGAGAAAACCATGGCTGACTTGAAAGCCCAATTCGAAGCCGCAGTGGCAGCATCCAAAGCCCTGAGCGAACGCCCGGATAACGGCACCCTGCTCAGAATTTATGGCCTCTACAAGCAGGCCACGGCCGGCGACAACACGGACAAGAAGCCCGGCTTTAGCGACATGGTGGGCCGCGCCAAATGGGAAGCATGGAATGCCGTCAAGGGCGCTTCCAGCGACGAGGCCATGCAGCAATACATCGACCTGATTGAGTCCCTGAACTAGCCACACGTCAGGTCCTGTGCCTGACCCTCCGCTCACTTAGCGCCCCGACCGGGCGCTATTTTTTTGCCGCTGACTTTTTGGCGGCCGCCTTGGGGGCCAGCAGTGTGTCCAGGTTTTTCACAATCTCGGCTTCAATCTTGTCCTTGAAGGCACCCAACAGGAAGCCCAGCTTGGCGTTCAACTCAAAGCCGTCTTTGGTCACGGCCAGCGTGCCATGTACCCCGCTGCGGGTAAAGGTCACGGTGTCCAAGGCACGCCCTTCTTCGTAGGTGCATTCCATAGCGAAATCCTGTTCGGCCTGCTCGGCCCAGGCATAGGCCACTTTGCGCGCTGCAGCAAAACCCAGACTATGGGCGCGATTTATGTGAAGATCAGCCACCAATCTCCTCCTTTTAAGGTGCCATGTACAAATTCAAATCCCGCGCCGCCGGCGACCTCATCATGCTGGAGCCCAATGGACGCCAGATTCTGACGATTCTGGGTCGCACCGATGCGGCATCGCAAACGCAAGGAATTTTGCTGCCCGAGCATATGCCAGAAGCGATCCACCAACTCGAAGCCGCCATTCAGGCGGACGAGGCGCACCGGGCCCAGATGATTCAGGAGGCGTTGGACCAAGGCGATCCGCCGCCCCGATTTGAAGGCGTATCCCTGCGCCAGCGCGCGGTGCCCTTTATTGAAATGATCCGGCGCTGCCACAAGGCTGAGAAAGAGATTGTCTGGGGGGTTTGAAGCGCCCCCCGCGCGAAGACCCGGCTACTTGTAGCTACGGATATCGTCAATCACCTTGCCGTCGTTGGGCAGTGAGCCCGGGCTCAACACCTCTACCGTGCCGCGCAGTTTGGTGACGTCACGAATGGCCTCGCCAATGCGCGTGGCCAAGGTGTCATCGGATTGCGCTGCCTCGACCTTGAGCGTCATCACGTCGTTGGCCATTTCGCCGCTCACCACCAAGCGAGCACGTTGCAGGCCAGGGAAGCGTTTGACCACTTCATCGACTTGTTTGGGATGCACGAACATGCCGCGAATTTTGGTGGTCTGGTCCGCGCGGCCCATCCAGCCCTTGATGCGGGTGTTGGTGCGGCCGGTAGGGCACGGACCGGGCAACACCGCCGACAGGTCGCCGGTGCCAAAACGGATCAGCGGGTAATCAGGGTTCAGCGTGGTCACCACCAATTCACCCACTTCGCCCTCGGCGACAGGATCACCCGTGCCGGGACGCACGATTTCAACGATTACGCCCTCGTCCAACACCAGGCCTTCTCGGGCCGGCGTTTCATAGGCGATCAAACCCAAGTCTGCCGTGGCATAGCACTGGTAACCGGCTACACCGTGTGCGGTAAACCAGTCGCGCAACGAGGGCGGGTAGGCCTCACCGCCAAACATGGCCTTCTTCACGCTGGGCAGCGCCACGCCCATCTCCAGGGCTTTCTCCAGAATGATCTTCAGGAAACTGGGCGTACCAATATAGCCTGCTGGCTGCAGTTCGGCCATGGCCTGCACCTGCTGCTCGGTTTGACCGGTGCCGCCCGGAAACACGCTGCAGCCCATGGCATGGGCACCGGTTTCCATCATCGAGCCGGCGGGTACAAAGTGGTAACTGAACGAGTTGTGAATCAACTCGCCCGGCCGGAAGCCCGCCGCATAAATCGCCCGCGCCATGCGCCAGTAGTCCTTGCCGGTACCTTCGGGTTCATAAATCGGGCCCGGGCTGGCAAACACGCGCGGCATCGCGCCACCGAAACCGATCGCGCTAAAGCCACCAAACACATTGCCACCGGCGGCACGCGCAGCCTGCTGACGTTCTTGCAACTCGGACTTGCGGATGACGGGAAGCTTGGCCAACGCAGCACGCGAGGTCACACTGGCCGGATCTACGTCAGCCAGCAACGCCGCGAACGCGGGTGAAGATTTCTTGGCATGAGCAATTTGCGCCGGCAACGCAGCCAGCAAAGCCGACTCGCGTTCAGCAGGCGTACGAATCTCCAGCGCATCAAAGGTTTGACTCATTCCCAATATCTCCTAATTCAACCAATTCAGTCGCCGATACCTGTGGCGAGCGCAGCCAGCCACAAGTTCGAGGGCACCGCGGAACCGGCTTAGCCGGGCCGCCGGTGTTGCCCCCTGCAAGGGGGAAAGCGGCCACACGCAGTGGGCAAGCCGGGGGGTGTGCTTAGGCCAACCAGCGCTTGCGACGCTTGTAGCTCTTCACATCCTTGAAGCTCTTGCGTTCACCGCCGCCCACGCCCAGGTAAAACTCTTTCACGTCTTCGTTGGTGCGCAGGTCTTCGGCGGCGCCGTCCATCACCACGCGGCCGGATTCCATGATGTAGCCGTAGTCGGCGTACTTCAGCGCCATGTTGGTGTTTTGCTCCGCCAGCAGGAAGGTGACCTTTTCCTTGGCATTGAGGTCTTTCACGATCTCAAACACTTCTTCCACAATCTGCGGCGCGAGGCCCATGGAGGGCTCGTCCAGCAGCACCATATTCGGGTTGGCCATGATGGCGCGACCGATGGCGCACATTTGCTGTTCGCCGCCGGAGGTGTAGGCGGCCTGGCTGGTGCGGCGCGTCTTGAGGCGGGGGAAGTAGTTGTAAACCTTCTCCAGATTGGCCGCGATTTCGGCCTTGCTCTTGCGGGTGTAGCCGCCGGTGAGCAGGTTTTCTTCGATCGTCAGGTGGGCAAAACAGTGACGGCCTTCCATCACCTGCACCACGCCGCGCTTGACCAGATCGGCCGGCGACAGGTTTTCGATACGCTCGCCGCGGAACTCAATGGAGCCCTTGGTCACTTCGCCGCGCTCGCCTGCCAGCAGGTTCGAAACCGCGCGCAGCGTCGTGGTTTTGCCAGCGCCATTGCCACCCAGAATGGCCACAATGCCGCCCTCGGGCACCTGCAGGGACACACCCTTGAGCACCAGGATCACGTGGTTGTAAATGACCTCAATGCCATTGACGTTCAGAACGATGTTTTTGGATTCACTCATAGCAAACTTTCCATAGAGACCAATTGAAAGACCCTCCGTGAGACTCTTTCAATTGGTGGCCCCAAAGGACCACCAAAGAACATTCCCCGAAAGCAGTGGCAAGCGAAGCAAGCCACCCCTTCCAGAGCACCGCAGAACCGGCTTTGCCGGGCTGCAGGTGCTGCCCCCTGCAAGGGGGGAACAGGCTACACGCAGTGAGCCTGGACGGGGGTGAACATCAAGACTGGCAATCAGCCGGTGTACGCGGAGTCAGCTTCTTGTCGGCAGCGTATTTGGCGGCAGTGTTCTTGACCAGTGGCTTCAGAATCTGCTCGTCGGCCTGCAGCCAGTCGGAGGTGAACTTCCAAGCCTTGCCATCCCATGTGTGGATACGGGCCCAGTTGGCACCCATGTGGTCCATGCAGGAAGTGCTGACCGGACGCATCACACCGGCAAAACCCAGTGCGTCGAGCTTGGGTTGTGTCAGGTTCAGGTTTTCCAGGCCCCAACGGACTTGTTCGCCGGTCATGACCTTGCCCTTGCCAAAACGCTCTTGGGCAGCGCGGATACCTTCGATGCCCAGCATGGCGCTCATCGCACCGCGCATGTACAGCACCTGGCCCACTTCTTCCTTAGGTCCGGTTCCCTGGCCCTTGCCGTGAATGGTGGACAGCACATCTTTCACCAGCTTGGACTGGGGTTCTGCACCGTGTTGCATGGTCACGGCGTTGTAGCCCTTGGCACCATCGGCCACGTCCTTCACATCAGGCTCGGCACCGGCCCACCACACGCCATACATCTTTTCGCGGGGATAGCCGGTTGCCTGTGCTTCCTTGATGGCGGTGGAGTTCATCACGCCCCAGCCCCACAGCACCACGTAGTCGGGCTTGTTCTGGCGAACTTGCAGCCAGGTGGCTTTTTGCTCCACGCCAGGCGCGGTCACCGGCAGCAAAGTCAGGTTAAAGCCGTGCATGGCGGCGCGTTCTTGCAGCAGCGGAATCGGCTCTTTGCCAAACGGGCTGTCGTGGTACACCAGAGAAATTTTCTTGCCCTTGAGCTTGTCCAGGCCGCCTTCTTTTTGAGCAATCGCTTGCATGATGGCGTCAGCAGCCACCCAGTAGGTGCCGGCGATGGGGAAGTTCCACTTGAACACGGAACCATCGGCGCTTTCGCTGCGGCCATAGCCCACGGTCACGACGGGAATCTTGTCATTCGGTGCTTTTTCGGTAATCGCGAAGGTGGCGCCGGTCGACAGGGGCTGCACGAAAGAAGAACCCTTGCTCTTCAGGCGCTCATAGCACTCCACGCTACGGGCTGTGTCATAGCCGGTTTCGCACTCTTCATAAGAGAGCTTGACGCCGTTGATACCACCGCGTGCATTGACCAGCTTGATGTAGTCTACGTAGCCGTTGGCCCATGGCACGCCGTTGGGGGCGTAGGGTCCGGTGCGGTAGGACAGCACGGGAATGAACTGCTCCTTGGATTGGGCCATTGCGTTTCCGGCCATGAGGACGGAAGCACCGGCGGCAACCAGAGCGCTAGCGAGTACGAGTTTGCGAAGCTTCATTTGTCTCTCCTGTTAATGAATGGTGAAGCACAAGGGAAAATAAGAACGGGAACGGAAATCAGTGCGGGAAGGGCCACAGACGCAGTTTCTGCTTGGCTATGGACCAGAGCTTGGCCAGTCCGTGCGGCTCCACAATCAGGAACCACACAATCAGCCCACCGAAGATCATCAGTTCGGCATGCGACACGCCGGCGGTGGAAATCTCCACACCAAAGATGCCGGTGATAAAGGGCAGGAACTGGTTCAGGAAGATGGGCAGCACCACAATGAACGCAGCCCCAAAGAAGCTACCCACGATGGAGCCCATGCCGCCAATGATCACCATGAACAGCAGCTTGAACGACTGGTCCACAGAGAAGGCAGCTGGCTCCCAAGCGCCCAGGTAAATGAAGGCCCACAAGGCGCCGGCCATACCCACCACAAAGGAGCTGACAGCAAACGCGCTGAGTTTGGCAAACATGGGGCGAATGCCAATCACGGCAGCAGCCACGTCCATATCGCGAATGGCCATCCATTCACGGCCCACCGCACCGCGCACCAGGTTCTTGGCCAGCAGGGCCACCACCACCAGCACGCTCAGGCAGAACAGGTACTTGGCCAGCGGGCTTTCCAGGGACAGGCCAAACACCTGCAAGTTGGAAACGGAAACCGAGCCGGAAGGCGAGTAGTTGGTGAACCACTGCACGCGCAGGAACATCCAATCCGCAAAAAACTGCGCCGCCAAAGTGGCCACGGCCAGGTACAAGCCCTTCACCCGCAAGCTCGGCAGGCCGAACAAAATACCGAACGCCATGGCGCAAAAACCGCCCAGCACCAGGGCCACCAGCAAGGGAATGCCTTCCACCCGGACAAAGAAGTTGTAGGCCGCATAGGCGCCCACCGCCATGAAGGCACCGGAACCCAGCGAAATCTGACCGCAATAGCCCACCAGAATATTCACGCCCACGGCAGCGAGCGCAAAAATCAGGAATGGAATAAAGATGGCACGGAACATGTACTCGCTGGACAGCATGGGCACCAGCACGAAGCCAACCGCCATCAAGGCGATCATCGCAATGCGGTCTTGCGCAATCGGGAAGATCTGCTGGTCTTCGCGGTACGTGGTTTTGAATTGGCCGTTTTCTCTGTAGAACATTTTTTAACTTTCAAACGCGGTCAATGATCTTTTCACCGAACAGGCCTTGCGGACGAATCAGCAGGAAACCCAAGGCCAGCACATAGGCAAACCAGATTTCGATACCGCCGCCGACAAACGGCCCCAAATACACTTCGGACAACTTCTCGCCCACCCCGATGATCAGGCCGCCCACAATGGCGCCTGGCACCGAGGTCAGACCGCCCAGAATCACCACCGGCAAAGCGCGCAACGCCACGGTGGTCAGCGAAAACTGCACGCCCAGTTTGCTACCCCAGATCATGCCGGCCACCAGTGCCACCACGCCTGCCACGCACCAGACAATGACCCAGATGCGGTTCAGCGGAATACCGATACTTTGGGCGGCTTGGTGGTCGTCGGCCACAGCGCGCAGTGCCCGACCCGTCGCGGTCTTCTGGAAGAACATGCTGAGCAGCGCCACCAGGGCGGCGGCGATGATGGCCGCGTAAAAGTCTTCCTTGTTGATCAGGATGCCGCCCTCGAAGGTGCTCTCCAGCAGCATCACCGGATCTTTGGGCATGCCGATATCAATCTTGTAGATGCTGCTGCCAAACAGGGTCTGGCCCAGGCCTTCCATAAAGTAGGTAATACCCAGCGTGGCCATCAGCAGCGTGGTGCCTTCTTGGTTCACCAGCGAGCGCAACACCAGGCGTTCAATCACCCAGGCCACCACAAACATCACCGCACCGGCTCCAACAAATGCCAGCAGATTGACGGTAAAGAAATCCGTTATGCCCAGCGCAGGAATCCACTCCGAAAAGCGTGCCATGGCCAGCGCTGCGAACAGCACCATCGCACCCTGTGCAAAGTTGAACACACCGGATGCTTTGTAAATCAGCACAAAGCCCAGTGCGACCAGCGAATACAACATGCCGGCCATCAGGCCGCCCAATAGAGTTTCTAGAAAGAATGCCATTTCTTGATCCTTAGTGGCTGGTACCGAGGTACGCGCTAATCACGTCTTCGTTATTGCGTACTTCGTCGGGCGTGCCGTCGCCGATTTTCTTGCCGTAGTCCAGCACCACCACACGGTCGGAGATGTCCATCACCACGCCCATGTCGTGCTCGATCAGGACCACGGTGGTTCCGAACTCGTCGTTCACGTCCAGCACAAAGCGGCACATGTCCTGCTTTTCTTCGACGTTCATACCGGCCATGGGCTCGTCAAGCAGCAGCACTTGCGGCTCCATCGCCAGGGCACGACCCAGGTCAACGCGCTTTTGCAAACCGTAGGGCAATTGGCCAACCGGCGTCTTGCGATAGGCCTGAATTTCCAGGAAGTCGATGATGCGTTCCACCGCCTCGCGGTGCTGAATTTCTTCGCGCTCGGCGGGTCCAATGCGCAGCGCCTGCATCAGGATGTTGCTCTTGATCTTCAGATTGCGGCCCGACATGATGTTGTCGAGCACGCTCATGCCCTTGAACAGCGCCAGGTTCTGGAAGGTGCGCCCGATGCCCATGCTGGCCACCTGGTGGCTGTCCATGTGGCTGAAGGTTTGACCGCGGAAGGTGATCGAGCCGACTTGCGGCCGGTACACACCGTTGATGCAGTTCAGCATCGAGCTCTTGCCGGCACCGTTGGGGCCGATGATGGAGCGGATTTCGTGCTCTTTGACGTTGAACGAAATGTCCGTCAGCGCTTTCACGCCACCGAAGCTCAAAGAGATGTTCTTGACGTCGAGGATGACGTCACCGATTTTTTTCTTGGTCATGCTGCAGCTTTCACCGGTGCAAATGTCTTGGCGTCGTCGAGCTTGAGCGTGGCGCTTACGCTGCCGGTGCGCCCGTCTTCGAACTTGACCACGGTTTCAATAAACTGGCTGCTCTTGCCCGCGTAGAGCGCATCGACCAGCGCGTTGTATTTGTCGGCGATGAAGCCGCGGCGGACCTTGTTGGTGCGGGTCAGTTCGCCGTCGTCGGCGTCGAGTTCCTTGTGCAGCACCAGGAAGCGACTGACCTGGCTACCAGCCAGCAGCGTGTCCACGCTCAGGTCGGCGTTGACCTTTTCCACACATTCCTTGATCAGTTGGTACACCTCGGGCTTTTGCGCCAGATCGGTATAGCCCGCGTAAGGCAGGTTGCGGCGCTCAGCCCAGTTACCCACCGCGTCAAAGTCGATGTTGATGAACACGCAGACTTTTTCGCGACCGTCGCCGTAGGCCACCACTTCCTTGATGTGCTGGAAGAACTTGAGTTTGTTTTCCACGTACTTGGGCGCAAACATGGCGCCATCGAAGGCTCCGCCCTTGATGCGGCCCACGTCCTTCACGCGGTCAATAATTTTCAGGTGCCCGTGGCTGTCAATAAAGCCGGCATCGCTGGTGTGGTACCAGCCGTCCGCAGTCAGCACCTCGGCGGTAGCGGCCGGGTTCTTGTAGTACTCCTTCAGCAAGCCGGGAGACTTGACCAGAATTTCGCCGTTCTCAGCCACCTTGATTTCCACACCCTGGCACGGCACACCCACCGTGTCGGCGCGCGCTTCGTTGTCAGGCTGCAGGCAGACGAACACCGCTGTTTCGGTCGAGCCGTAAAGCTGTTTGATGTTGATGCCAATGGAGCGGTAAAAGCTGAACAGGTCAGGGCCAATCGCCTCACCCGCCGTGTAGGCCACGCGCACGCGGCTGAAGCCCAGCGTATTGCGCAGCGGGCCGTACACCATCATGTTGCCCAAGGCGTAGAGCAGACGATCCATAAAGCCCACCGACTTGCCGTCCATCAGGGCGGGGCCGACCTTCTGCGCCACCGCCATGAAGGCGTGGAACATCTTGCGCTTGAAGGCGCCGGCGTCTTCCATGCGAATCATCACGCTGGTGAGCAGGCCTTCGAACACGCGGGGAGGCGCAAAGTAATACGTCGGACCAATTTCTTTCAGGTCGATGGTGGCGGTGGCAGCCGACTCGGGGCAGTTCACCACATAGCCGCAGGCCAGCCACTGCGCGTAGCTGAAAATGTTTTGTCCGATCCAGGCCGGCGGCAGGTAGGCCAGCACTTCTTCCGAGCTGGTGAGCTTGTCAAATTCGGCTCCGGCCTGGGCGCGGTTTAACAGCGAGTCGTGCGTGTGCACCACGCCCTTGGGGTTACCGGTGGTGCCCGACGTAAAGAACATGGCAGCCACACCTTCGGCGGTGAGCTTGGCGACTTCTTCCTTGAAAAAGTCGGTATGCAGCGCGGCAAAGGCCTTGCCGCGCGCCTGCAATTCGTCCAGCGATGCCAGACCCGGCTCGTCGTAGTTGCGCAGACCGCGCGGATCATCAAAGTAAATGCGCTTGAGTTGCGGGCACTGCTCGCGAATTTCCAGCAGCTTGTCGACCTGCTCCTGGTCTTCGGCAAAGGCGAAGGTCACCTCGGCGTTATTGATCGGGTAAACGCACTCGGCAGCCGCAGCATCCTGGTACAGGGGAATCGGCACAGCTCCGAGCGACTGCACCGCCAGCATGGTGGCGTACAGGCGGGGCCGGTTGGCGCCCACCACAATCATGTGGTCATCGGGGCGCAGACCGGCCTGGTGCAGGCCGGCAGCAAGTTCCTCGACCATGGTGGCCAGACCGGCCCAGGTGAGGGTCTGCCAGATTCCATATTCCTTCTCGCGCATAGCAGGCGCGGTGGGGCGCTGGGCGGCATGTTGCAATAACAATTGCGGAAAAGTCGTTCGCATTCCAAGTCCTCTTGTCTGTCCGGCGCAGAGGCGACGGGCCATTCGAATAGGCGTGATTATTGGGCCAGCCATTGACGTTAAGTTGTCATTCGGACGACAATTTGGCGACTTGTTAGTAGGTGTTTTCCCTTCACTTATTCCCAACTTACAGTTTTACCCGCCACTCCCAACGACCACGATGGCCAACGACAGCCCCCTGCACCAACGGCGGCGCCCGCTCAACCCGAGTGAGCTGGACGCCATTCCCTGGCTTCGCCTGCTAAGCGCGGAAGAGCGCGAGCGCGCTATTGACGACTTGCGCATCAGCGAAGCCCTGCCCGGCGAATTTGTCTGCCGCATGGGGCGCCCCGTAACGTACTGGTTTGGGGTGGTGGACGGGCTTTTGAAAATGAGCACCGACAACGCGGAGGGGCAAACCATGACCTTCACCGGCGTGCCCCCCGGCGGCTGGTTTGGCGAGGGCACGGCACTCAAGCGTGAGCCCTACCGCTACAACATTCAGCCCTTGCGCAGCAGTCTGGTTGCCGGGCTGCATGTGGACACCTTTCACTGGCTGTTGGACCACTCCATCGGTTTCAACCGCTTTGTGATGAACCAGCTCAACGAGCGCCTGGGCCAGTTCATTGCCGCACGCGAAATCGACCGCCTCACCAACCCCGACATCCGGGTAGCCCGCAGCCTGGCCTCGCTTTTCAATCCGACGCTGTACCCCGGCGTGGGTGAGGTCTTGCGTATCACGCAACAGGAACTGGCTTACCTTGTGGGACTTTCGCGGCAGCGCGTCAACGAAGCGCTAACTGCCCTGGCGGCGCAGGGGTCAATCCGCGTGGAATATGGTGGCTTGCGTATTCTGGATTTGCAGGCTTTGCGCTCGCAGGTGTACAAGCTCTAACCCATTCAATTTCAGTGCCTATGACCTTTTCCCCACAAGACATGGAATCCATCCTGCTCTACCCGGCTCTGGCGCATGTGGTCCCGAGCCTGGCATCGCTGGGTGCCACGGCCGCGCCGATTCAGGTGCCGGCCGACACGGTGCTTTTCGATGAAAACGCGGCCTGCCAGGGGTTTCCGCTGGTGCTTGAAGGCGAAGTGAAGGTATCGCGCCATTCGGCCGACGGTCGCTCGCTGGAGTTGTACCGCGTGGTGCCCGGCGAGTTGTGTCTGGTTTCCAGTGCCAGCCTGTTTCGCAGTGTTCCGGTGTCTGCTCAGGGCATCAGCACCCGCCCCACCCGCCTACTCCTGATCAGCCCCCCAACTTTTGTGCAATGGCTTGAAACACCCGTGTTCCGCGACGCGGTTCTGGGGCTTTTCGCCGAGCGCATGGCCGACCTGACCGGCCTGATCGACGCCGTTGCCTTTCAGCGACTGGACCAGCGTCTGGCAGCGGCCTTGCTCGGGCGGGGGCAAACCATGGCACTGACCCACCAGCAACTCGCCAACGAGTTGGGCACGGTGCGTGAAATCGTTTCGCGCCTGTTGCGGCGCTTTGAACGTGAAGGCTGGGTGGAACTGGCACGCGAACAGATACGGATTTGCGACAGCCGCGCCCTGCGCGCGCTGGCGTCACCGCCCGACTCGCCGCAGCCCCTCGTAAAATAGGCCCAATCAGCTACCAAAACCATAGCAAATGACCGAACCTAAAGCGCCTCCCGTTTTTCGCCGCGCGGCGCCTCCAGCGGGCCGCGCGCCCATTCCGGCAGGGCAAAGCAACACCGCCGCCATTGGGCCGAACGGCACCGTGCGACTGAACAAGCGCATGGCCGAACTGGGCCTGGCCTCGCGCCGCGAGGCCGACGACTGGATCGCCAAGGGCTGGGTCAAGGTGGATGGCCGGGTGGCAGAAATGGGCATGCAGGTCAAACCCGGCGTTCGCATCGAAATCGACCAACAGGCGCAGGGCCAGCAGGCCAAGCAAGTCACCATCCTGATCAACAAGCCGCTGGGCCTGGTCAGCGGCCAAGCCGAAGACGGCCACCAGCCTGCCATCACCCTGGTGCAACCGCAAAACCGCTGGAAAGACGACAACGCACGTTTCTTCTTCCACGGCAGCCAGCTCAAAAGCCTGGTGCCGGCCGGACGCCTTGACATCGACTCCACCGGCTTGCTGGTGCTGACGCAAGACGGCCGCATTGCGCGGCAACTGATTGGCGAAGACTCGGTGATGGAAAAAGAATATCTGGTGCGGGTGGTTTACACCGGCCAGATCAATGCAGCAGCCGGCACCTCAGCCGCCGCAACCTATCCCGGCGTGGTCACGCAGCTCAGCCGGATTGACGACGATGACCCGGTCAGTGCCGACGTAGAAAGCGTGTTCCCGAAAGACAAATTGGCGCTGCTGCGCCACGGTCTGAGCCTGGACAATCAGCCACTCAAGCCGGCAAAGGTGGAGTGGCAAAACCCGGAGCAACTGCGCTTTGTTCTGACCGAAGGCAAGAAGCGCCAGATCCGGCGCATGTGCGAGCTGGTGGGTCTGAAAGTGGTGGGCCTCAAGCGCGTTCGCGTGGGGCGGGTCATGCTGGGCAATTTGCCGGTAGGCCAGTGGCGCTACCTGTTACCGCACGAAAAATTCTGACCGCCGGCCTTAGGGTTTTTTCAGGTGCAGCGACGCATCCAGCGCCAGCGTGTCCTGGAAGTCGGTCGGCTGCGCATCCTTCTGCATTTCTTGCTCAAAGGCCTGCAAGGTGTGCTCCCACAAGCCCCACGCGGTATCGGTGCTGCTCTCGATGGCCTCTGGTACAGGAACCGGGTCTAGGAAATAGTCGCGCGCAGACGGCGTACTCGCCTTGGGAGCGCCGGACTTGGGCTTTTCTGGTGGGGTGGCCATGGCGGTATTTTGCATGAAATTGAAAAAATCGGTTGTCCCTTGAAATCATTCCCGTCGCCCTTATCTGGGCCATTGGTTGCAGCGCCGCGCGGCCTGCCACAATCCACCGTTTTTTTGAAACTGAACTGAACCTATGAGCAAGCAAACCCTTTCCTTTCAGGCCGAAGTTGCACAACTGCTGCATCTGGTGACCCACTCGCTGTACTCCAACAAGGAAATTTTCCTGCGCGAACTGGTCTCCAACGCGTCGGACGCCTGCGACAAACTGCGCTTTGAAGCCATCAACAACAGCGGCCTGTACGAGAACGATTCCGAACTCAAGGTACGCATCGTGCTCGACAAGGATGCCAAGACGCTGACCATTACCGACAACGGTATCGGCCTCAGCCAGCAGGAAGCCATCGACAACCTCGGCACCATCGCCAAGAGCGGCACCAAGGACTTCGTCTCCAAGCTCACCGGAGACCAGAAGGCCGACTCCAACCTCATCGGCCAGTTTGGCGTGGGCTTTTACTCCGGCTTTATCGTGGCGGACAAGATCACGGTCGAGTCGCGCCGTGCCGGCCTGAAAGCAGACGAGGCCGTGCGCTGGGTCAGCGACGGCGGTGCCAGCGGTGGTGGCGCCTTTGAAGTGGAATCCATCTCGCGCGAAGCCCGTGGCACCAGCGTCATCCTGCATTTGCGCGACGACGCCATGGACTACACCCAGACCTGGAAGGTCAAGGGCATCATCAACAAGTACTCCGACCACATCAGCCTGCCCATCCAGATGGAAAAGGAAGAGTGGAAAGACGGCGAACTGATCAACCCATCTGACGAAAACGGCGGCCGCCAGCCCGGCGCCATGGTCAAGACTGGCGAGTGGGAAACCGTCAACAAGGCCAACGCCATCTGGAGCCGCCCCAAGAAAGACGTCACCCAGGAGCAGTACGACGACTTCTACAAGCAGATCAGCCACGACTTTGAAGCGCCCCTGGCCCACACCCACAACCGCGTCGAGGGCAGCACCGAGTACACCCAGTTGCTCTACATCCCCGGCAAAGCGCCGATGGACCTGTGGAACCGCGACAAAAAGGGCGGCCTGAAGCTGTATGTGAAACGCGTCTTCATCATGGACGACGCCGAGGCGCTGCTGCCCACCTACCTGCGCTTTGTAAAGGGCGTGGTGGACTCGGCCGATCTGCCCCTGAACGTGAGCCGCGAGTTGCTGCAGGAAAGCCGTGACGTCAAGGCGATTCGCGAAGGCTGCACCAAGCGCGTACTGTCCATGCTGGAAGACCTGGCCAAGAACGACAAGTTGCCGGAAGGCGGCGCTGACGGTGTCACTGACGTCTTGTCTGCCGAAGAAAAGCTTGACGCCGAAAAGAACGCCGGCAAGTACACCAAGTTCTACGCCGAGTTCGGAGCCGTCCTCAAGGAAGGCCTGGGCGAAGACTTCGCCAACAAGGACCGTCTGGCCAAGTTGCTGCGCTTTGCGTCCACCCAGAGCGACACGCCCGCCGTGTCACTGGCTGACTACAAGACCCGCATGAAGGAAGGCCAGGAGGCGATTTACTACATCACCGCCGATACCCTGGCCGCCGCCAAAAACAGCCCGCAGCTTGAAGTTTTCAAGAAAAAGGGAATCGAAGTGCTGCTGATGACCGACCGCGTGGACGAGTGGGCGCTGAACTACCTGCACGACTTTGACGGCACGCCGCTGCAAAGCGTTGCCAAGGGCGCTGTCGATCTGGGCACGCTGCAAGACGAGTCCGAGAAGAAGGCCGCCGAGGAAGCCGCGGAAGCGTTCAAGCCGGTGCTGGCCAAGCTGAAGGAAGCACTGAAAGACAAGGCCGAAGACGTGCGCGTCACCACCCGACTGGTGGACAGCCCGGCTTGCCTGGTGGTTCAGGACCACGGCATGAGCACCCAACTGGCGCGCATGCTCAAGCAGGCTGGCCAGCAGGCGCCGGAAGTCAAACCGGTGCTGGAAGTGAACGCAGAACACGCACTGGTGAAAAAGCTGGACGGCTCGGTGCACTTCCATGACCTGGCCCACATCCTGTTTGACCAGGCCCTGTTGGCCGAAGGCGGTCTGCCGGAAGACCCTGCTGCCTACGTCAAGCGGGTGAACGCGCTGCTGGCTTAAACGCAGTTGTTACCACCATGCAAAAGGGGCCGTGAGGCCCCTTTTGCATTCGCTCAGGCAGTCCGTGGCGGCATGTCGGTCACGATCTGGCGCACCAGGTCATCGGCCTGCATGTGTTCCGGGGGCACGGGCACCTCGCCCCGGGACGCGCGCAGCGCCAGATCGCACGCCGCATACAGGCAGGCGGCCAGCGCCTCGTTGTCCAGCGATTTCAGCAATTCCACGGTCTGCTTGGTAATTTTCTTGGTCACAGCGGTACTCCACTCGGTTGGTTAATTTGCCACCATGTTAACGGAGCGCAACAGGCTTTAAAGAGTCGCTAACAGGGGTTGCAACACGCTGGCACCCAGTTTGCGCGAGCGTGCGCCGTTCCAGCCGGTCACAGCATCGGGCAGGTTGGCGTTGTCTTTGAAGGGCATCTCGATCGTGAAGGCCAGGCAGCCAAACTGCTGCGCCACCCAGTTGGTCGCCAGCGTCGGATTGGCAGCGCCCGGCGCACAGACGCCATAGTTCACCGCATTCTGAAAGTCAGGGCAGGACGCCAGCCAGGCGGACTTGAAGGCGACTTCCCAATCGGCTATGCGGGGCGAATAGTCTTGGGTGCCCTCGGAGCCCACCACAAAGTTGTAGGGCAGGCCCTCGTCTCCATGGATGTCCAGGAAGAGGTCCACTCCGACTTCCATCATTTTCTGGCGAACCAGGAAGACTTCGGGTGAGCGTTCCATCGTGGCATCCATCCATTCGCGGTTCAGGTTGGCCCCCGCCGCATTGGTGCGCAGGTTGCCCAGCACCGCCCCGTCCGGATTCATATTCGGAACCACGTGAAAAACACTCTGCTGCAACAAGGTGCGACTGACCGCATCGGTCTGATCGAGCAGACGCTCCAGCAGGCCCTCAACAAACCACTCGGCCATGGTTTCACCGGGGTGTTGGCGCGCAATGATCCATACCTTCTTGCGCTCGGCCAGGGGCGTCGCGCCGTCCGCGCTGGTTACTGTCAAGAGCGACATGTCGCGCCCCTGCACGGTCAGCCCCAGGTGCTCCTGCGTCACGCAGGCTGAAGCGGACGCGGCCGCCAGCAAATCGAGATGCTGTTCCCACGAATACGGCTCAAAGTAGGCAAAGTAGATGCACTGCGTTTCGGGCGTGGTACGCGCCGTCATCACTTGCCCGTCATAGGTGGTGTCAATGCGAAACCAGTTCTGGCGGTCATGGCTAGCCACCACCCGGTAATCCTCCCACCCCTTGGGGTAAGCGCATTGCCCGGCGTTGAGAAACCGCAAGACCACCGGCGCGCCCGCAGCACCTTGCAGGCTGAAGTGAAACCATTGCGCAAATTCGCTGGCGTTGTCGGCGCGGATGTTGAGCTGGATGTCGCTCGGGTCATCCAGGTTGACCACTTCGATGGAACCGGAATCAAACGCCGTGGAGATGTGCAATGAGGGCATGTGCTGAGCGCCTTGGAAGTCGGAGGTTCTTATTGCGCAGGTTTGAGCGTTTCCTGCGCACGCTGGTAGTCCTCATACGACTGCCGTGCATCCGCGCGACAGCGCTGCAATTCCTGCAAATCGGTCAGCTTGTCGCACTGGGCGCGTCGCAACTCCAGCCCCGACAAATAGGCGGTCCGGGTGCTACAGCCGCTAGACAACAAGGCCAGCAACACAATGCTCACGAGGTATTTGGTATGCATGCCGCGATCCTGAAATTCCAATCCATGAAAGGCCACTCAATTGGCCTCGACCAGTTTAACGAGCTGCCCGGCCTTGGGCTCACCGCCACCATACAGCCCATTCACCAGCCGCAACTGCTGTTCCGCATTGGGCAGCGGACTTCGCTTGGCCAGCTCGGTGAATCCACCCTTTGGATAGGGAGCCACTTTGAGGTTCCAGGGTTTGGCGGCCTGCCGGTCCTGGGCGGTCATGGGTCGGAAACTGCCTTCGGTTTCACGCAGGGCGCTGTGGTTGGTTTGCAGGGTCGCGGGGTCTTTGGCTGCGTATTGCAGCAGGTACATCTTGCTCTCAGGCCCGCTCACCAGCGTGAATTCCAGCCCTTGCGACTGCCCCTGCGCATTCTGCCGTGCGCCATTAAAGCGGGTGGCCTGCAGTCCGTTCAGCGTGGCGGCTTCGGACTTGCCTTGCGTGGGCTTAAAGCCATTGCGAATCACCTCCGCGTGGGTCTTGCCCGCATTGGGTGGCACCGTCTTGAGCAACAGGGCGGCATCACCGGGCGGGTTCAGCACCGTCAGTTGCTGCGGACTGTTTTGCAAGCGCCAGCCAACCGGTGCCGTCAGCGCAATATTCAACGCGCCATGGTAGAAGTTGCGCCCGCGCACCAGCCCCTGATCGGCACTTTCGCCAAACTCCATGCCGGCAATCGTCTTGAGGTAGCTGGCGCGTCCCTCATCGGTGTACTGGCTGCTCTTGCCGTATTGCTCGGCGGTGCGTTTGATTTGCTCCAGACGCTGGTCGTTGGACGGGTGCGATGCCAGCCAGCCGCCGCCGGTGGGCGCCGTCTTGCCTTCGGCCTTTGCCGTGTCAGCGGCATAGCGTTCCTGATTCTTCAAGACGGTGATCACATCCACCATGTTGCGCGGGTCGTAATGGTTGCGCGACAGGTATTCGGCGCCGAGGCCATCGGCCTGCAACTCCTGTTCGCGGCCATAGGATGCAATAAAGCCCGCCGCCACCGTTTGCGAAACCTGCCCCGCAAACTGCCCGGCACCCGAAACACCCTGCGACTCCAGCACCGCGCCGAGCAGGCTGGCCGCCAACACGCCCAGACCGGCACGCTGCTGGCTGGTGGCGCGCTGGGCGCCATGGCGCGCCGTCACGTGCCCGATTTCATGGCCAATCACGCCGGCCAGATCGGCCTCGCTTTCCATGTAGGCCATGATGCCGCGCGTGACATACACATAGCCGCCGGGCAGCGCAAAGGCGTTGATTTCGGGGCTGTCCAGCACAGTGAAGTGCCACTGCAAATGACTGCGGTGCGACTGGGCAGCCAGCCGCTGGCCCAGGGCATTCACATACGCCTGCACGGCTGCGTTGTTGTAAACGCTGTATTCCTTGAGCACCTGCTGGTGCGCCTTGGCGCCTTCGGCAACTTCCTGCTCCTCGCTCATGACCGACAGTTCGGTCTCGCCGCTCACCGGGTTGACAACCTGCGTGCCACAGGCCGCCAAGGCTGCCACCGTCAATACCAAAGCTGAAAATTTCAAACGCATTGTTGACCTCTCTAGGGGAGTTACCTGAATGCGGCCATTCTAGGGACAAGCCCCTGCCAACGATAATCTGTGCATGACTACCCCCACCGAATTTTCGGGCCTTGCGCTCGGTGCCGCCATGCTGTCCAACCTGCAGCAACTCGGCTACACGCAGATGACCCCGATTCAGGCCGCCAGCCTGCCGCTGGCCCTGCAAGGCCGCGACCTGATTGCGCAGGCCAAAACCGGCAGCGGCAAGACTGCCGCCTTCGCCCTGCCCCTGCTGTCCAAACTCAACCCGCGCTGGTTTGCCGTTCAAGGTCTGGTGCTGTGCCCCACCCGTGAACTGGCCGACCAGGTCACCACCGAAATACGTCGCATTGCGCGCGCCGAAGAAAACATCAAGGTCGTCACCCTGTGCGGCGGCATTGCGCTGCGCGGGCAGCGCGCCTCGCTGGAGCACGGCGCGCACATTGTGGTCGGCACGCCGGGGCGCATTCTGGACCACCTGGAGCGCGGCTACCTGACGCTTGAAGGCCTGAACACCCTGGTGCTCGACGAAGCCGACCGCATGCTCGACATGGGCTTTTTTGATGACATCGCCAAGGTCATCCAGCAGGCCCCGGCGGCGCGCCAGACCCTGCTGTTCTCGGCCACGTACCCCGAAGGCATTGAGAAGCTGGCGCGGCAATTCATGCGCGAACCGCAGCAAGTCAAGGTGGCCGCACCGGTTGCCGAGAGCAAGATTGCGCAACGCTTTTATCAGGTGGAGCGCAGCAACCGCCTGCAAACCGTGGGCAAGTTGCTGATGCACTTCCGCCCGGTCAGCACCATTGCGTTTTGCAACACCAAGCAGCAATGCAAGGACCTGGTGACGCTGCTGCAAAGTGAGGGCTTTTCGGCGCTGGCTCTGTTTGGCGAGTTGGAGCAACGCGAACGTGATCAGGTGCTGGCGCAGTTTGCCAATCGCAGTTGTTCGGTGCTGGTGGCCACTGACGTTGCCTCGCGCGGCCTGGACATCAAGGAGCTCGAAGCGGTCATCAACGTGGACATCACGCCCGACCCCGAGGTGCATGTGCACCGTATCGGCCGCACCGGTCGCGCCGGCGAATCGGGCCTGGCACTGAGCCTGGCGAGCATGAACGAGATGGGTGCTGTCGGCAAGATCGAGCAATACCAGAACGCGGAGTCGGTCTGGTTCAAGCTGGAAGAACTGACACCCGCCAGCCAGGAGCCACTGCTGCCGCCCATGGCCTGCCTGCAGATTCTGGGTGGCCGCAAGGAAAAGATTCGCCCCGGCGATGTGCTGGGCGCACTCACCAGCACCGAAGGCGGACCAGCCTACACGCGCGAGCAGATCGGCAAGATTCAGGTCACCGAGTTCTGCACCTTTGTCGCGGTATCGAGAGACGTCGCATCGGCCGCCTGCGCCAAACTCAACAACGGCCGGGTCAAGGGCAAGAGCGTGCGCGCCCGCATTCTGTAGGGCCCAAGCAAACGGGCGCTGCCATGCGCCCGACCTCAGTTAACGGCCCTTTGCCCCAGATCAAGGCGCCGAAAGTGCCCTGTGTTTTAAGCTCGAAAGTTACCTTTTCGAACTCAAAAAACCGGAGCAAACATGTCGGAAACCATTCTGTTGGGCGATGAGGCCGTGGCACGCGGGGCCATCGACGCCGGTATCAGCGCAGCCTTCGCCTACCCCGGCACACCGTCCACCGAGATCTACCAGGCCATCGAGGACCACGTCAAACACCACCACCTCGACGTCCGCGGCATGTGGGCCACCAATGAAAAGGTTTCACTGGAACAGGCCATGGGCGTGTCCTATGCCGGCCGGCGCTGCGTGGTGTCGATGAAGCATGTGGGCCTGAACGTGGCGGCCGATCCGTTCATGAACTCGGCGGTATCGGGCACCCACGGCGGCCTGGTCGTGGTGGTGGCGGATGACCCCGGCATGCACAGTTCGCAAAACGAGCAGGACTCGCGTTACTTTGCCGACTTTGCCATGGCACCGTGTCTGGAACCGTCTGACCAGCAGCAGTGCTACGACTTCACCCGCGAGGCCTTCGACCTATCTGAAAAACTGCAGGTGCCAGTGCTGATGCGCCTGGTCACGCGACTGGCTCACAGCCGCTCCAGCGTGACCCTGACCAAGCCCCGAGCCCAGAACGTCGCCAACTTTGTGAAGGACCCGAGCCGCTTTGTGCTGCTGCCCGGCAACGCTCGCCGCGCCTATGCCAGCCTGGTCGACAAGCAAAAGGCGCTACTGGAATATTCCGAAGCCCACCCGGTCAATGCGCTCACGCTGCGCCCGGAAAGTGACACCAAGCGCCCGGGCATTCTGGTCAGCGGGCTGGCCTGGAACTACCTGCAAGAAGCGCTGGGCGATGCGCTGCAAAACTACAACCTGCTGCGCATTGGCTGCTATCCGCTACCGGTAAAGAAGATCCGCCAACTGATGGATGCCTCCAGCGAGATCTATGTGGTGGAAGAGGGCTATCCGTTTATCGAACGCTATGTCAGCGCCCTGGGCCTGATGACGGAGCGCACCATCCGGGGCAAGCTGAGCGGCGATTTGCCGCGCATGGGTGAGTTGTCGCAGGACGCCATCAAGCGCTGCTTCGGGTTGCCGATTGCCACCGCGCTGCAGATTCCCGGACTGGCCGATGTGCTGGTAAACCGCCCGCCGGTTTTGTGCGACAAGTGCCCGCACACCGACTCCTATCTGGCCATCAACGAGGTGATTGCCGAGTTCAACCCCAACGCCCGCATCATGGGCGATATCGGCTGCTACACGCTGGGCGCTGTGGGGCCGTTGCATGGCATGCATTCCTGCCTGTGCATGGGCTCGTCAATCGGCATGGCGATTGGCGTGGTGCACGCCGGCATGGGCCAAACCATGTGCGTCATCGGCGACGGCACCTTCACCCATTCGGGCCTGGCACCGCTACTGGACGCAGCGCGTGACAACACCAACATCAAGGTGTTTATTCTGGACAACAGCATCATTGCCATGACCGGCGGGCAACCCACCGCCGCCACCGATGAAGACGTGGTCAATCTGGTGGCGGGCCTGGGCGTGCCGCGCGAGCACATTCGCATCGTCGTGCCCTCGCCGCACAAGAAGAAGCACACCATGGACACCATCCGCGAAGAACTGCTCTACACCGGCGTGTCGGTGATCATTGCCAGGCGCGCCTGCGTCACCTACGCCAAGGAGATCAAGGACCTGAAAGAAATCCGCGAAACCAAGCGCCTGATTCCGGTGGTGAGCGCATGAATTACGACCTCGTAGTCTGCGGCGTGGGCGGCCAGGGGGTGCTGACCATGGCCGGTGTAATCGACCATGCCATTCATGGCGCGGGACTGCACCTGAAACAGTCGGAAGTGCACGGCATGGCCCAGAGAGGCGGTGCCGTGTCGGCCTTTGTGCGCATTTCGGACCAGCCGGTTTCC
>ERZ1034361.330-NODE-330-length-33193-cov-7.773946_pt1 | contig 33193 bp, 32 predicted proteins | sample MGYA00520617_ERZ1034361 | MGnify/ENA primary metagenome ERZ1034361 (study PRJEB33736, sample SAMEA104284507) | Azolla filiculoides | biome: Urban; feature: Water surface; material: Ditch water | place: Netherlands | collected 2015-10-28 | depth 0-0.1 m ...
ATGGCGATTTTTGACACCATGAACTTCATCAAGCCGGACGTGTCGACGCTGTGCACCGGCATGGCGGCGAGCATGGGGGCCTTTTTGCTGGCAGCAGGCGCCAAGGGCAAGCGGTTCTCGCTGCCCAACTCCAAGGTCATGATTCACCAGCCTTTGGGCGGCACCCAAGGCCAGGCGACTGAGATCGAAATCCACGCCCGCGAGATTCTCAAGACGCGCGAGCAACTCAACAAGATTTTGGCGGAGCGCACCGGCCAGCCCCTGGAGAAGATTGAGCGCGACACCGAGCGCGATTACTACCTGTCGGCCGACGAGGCCAAGGAGTACGGTCTGGTCGATCAGGTGATCGCCAAACGGCCCTGAAAAAGCACAGGGTTTTGACCCTGCCGAGGCGGTGCCTATTTGCGGGTAGGCACCGTTTTTTATTTGGTTATCATCCGCGCTACCAAGTTGTTAAAGGGCAGTGAGCACATGGCCGAAAAAAAAGGCACTTCCAGCGAGAAAACTCTCTATTGCTCTTTTTGTGGCAAGAGTCAGCATGAAGTTAAGAAACTGATTGCGGGCCCCTCGGTTTTCGTTTGCGACGAGTGCATTGAGCTGTGCAACGAAATTATTCGCGACGAACTGCCGGCCACCACCCAGACCAAGGAAGCCAAAAACGAGCTGCCTACGCCGTCTGAAATCAAGGCGAACCTGGACAATTACGTGATCGGTCAGGAGCCCGCCAAGCGCACGCTGGCGGTGGCGGTTTACAACCACTACAAGCGTCTGCGCCACAAAGACAAGGCCAAGAAAGACGACGTGGAGCTGGCGAAAAGCAATATTTTGCTGATCGGCCCCACCGGTTCCGGCAAGACGCTGCTGGCGCAAACGCTGGCGCGCATGTTGGATGTGCCCTTTGTGATGGCCGACGCCACCACCCTGACCGAAGCCGGCTATGTCGGTGAAGACGTGGAAAACATCGTTTTGAAGCTGCTGCAAAGCTGCAACTACGAAGTCGAGCGGGCACAGCGTGGCATTGTGTATATCGACGAAATTGACAAGATTTCCCGCAAGTCGGACAACCCCTCCATTACCCGTGACGTATCGGGCGAAGGCGTTCAGCAGGCGCTGCTCAAATTGATTGAAGGCACCATGGCGAGCGTGCCGCCCCAAGGTGGGCGCAAGCATCCGAACCAGGACTTTGTGCAGATCGACACCACCAACATCCTGTTTATTTGCGGCGGTGCGTTTGCCGGCCTGGAAAAGGTGATTGAGGCGCGCACCCAGTCGTCGGGCATCGGCTTTTCCGCCAGCGTCAAGAGCAAGCAGCAGCGCAGCCTGACCGAAGTGTTCAAGGACGTGGAGCCGGAAGATCTGATCAAGTTTGGTCTGATTCCTGAGTTGGTCGGCCGCATGCCGGTGGTCGCCACCCTGGCCGAATTGACCGAAGACGCTCTGGTTCAAATCCTGACCGAGCCCAAAAACGCTCTGGTCAAGCAGTACGCCAAGTTGCTGTCGATGGAAGGCGCTGAGTTAGAAATCCGTCCTTCCGCGCTCAAGGCCATTGCCAAGCGCGCCCTGGCGCGCAAGACCGGCGCGCGGGGTCTGCGCTCGATTCTCGAGCAGTCGCTGATTGATACCATGTACGAGTTGCCTAATGTGGCAAACGTTGAAAAAGTGGTGGTGGACGAGTCCACGATTGAAGAAAACAAGCCCCCGTTGCTGGTTTACCGTGAAGCGGCCAAGAAGGCCTGAAACCACAATGAAGGCGGTTTTTGAAGCGGTTTAGCGCCGCTTTACCGGCTGCCGTCAAAAACATAATGGCGGTAGCTTGAATTCGCTCCTAAGCGAACCATATTTACCGGGTTACGAAAAGGTTTACCAATGTCTGGCCACACCCCCCTCCCTACCGATCCGATCGACTTGCCTTTGCTCCCGTTGCGGGATGTGGTGGTTTTTCCGCACATGGTGATCCCGTTGTTTGTGGGCCGCCCCAAGAGCATCAAGGCGCTGGAAGCGGCGATGGAAGCCGAACGCCGCATTATGTTGGTCGCGCAAAAGGCCGCGGCAAAAGATGATCCGCTGGTGTCGGACATGTTCGACATGGGCTGCGTCTCCACCATTCTGCAAATGCTGAAGCTGCCCGATGGCACCGTGAAGGTGCTGGTCGAAGGCCACCAGCGCGCTTCGGTCAACCGCATAGAAGAAGGCGAATCGCATTTCACCGCCAATGTGTCGCCGATTGCTGTTGGCGCCCCAGCAGGTGAAAAGGGTGTCGACAAGGCAAGCGAAGTGGAGGCTTTGCGTCGTGCGGTGATGCAGCAATTTGACCAGTACGTCAAACTCAACAAAAAGATCCCGCCGGAAATCCTGACGTCCATATCCAGCATTGACGACCCCGGTCGCCTGGCCGACACCATTGCGGCGCACTTGCCGCTCAAGCTGGATGCCAAGCAAGCCGTGCTGAGCCTGTCGGGCGTTAAGGATCGCCTGGAAAATCTGTTTGAGCAGATTGAACGCGAAGTTGACATTCTCAATGTGGACAAAAAGATCCGCAGCCGGGTGAAGCGCCAGATGGAGAAAAACCAGCGCGACTTCTACCTGAACGAGCAGGTCAAGGCGATTCAAAAGGAACTGGGCGAGGGCGAAGACGGCGCAGACATCGAAGAGATCGAGAAGAAGATCAAGTCTGCCAAGATGCCCAAAGAGGCCCTAAAGAAGGCCGAAGCCGAGTTGAAGAAACTCAAGCTGATGTCGCCCATGTCGGCCGAGGCCACGGTGGTGCGCAACTATATTGACGTGCTGACCGGTTTGCCCTGGGCGACCAAGACCAAGATCAAGCACAACCTGACCAATGCGGAAAACGTGTTGAACGAAGACCACTACGGTCTGGACAAGGTGAAAGACCGCATTCTGGAATACCTCGCGGTGCAACAGCGTGTGGACAAGGTGAAGGCGCCGATCCTATGTCTGGTAGGCCCCCCGGGCGTGGGCAAAACTTCGCTGGGGCAGTCGATTGCCAAAGCCACCGGGCGCAAATATGTGCGCATGGCGCTGGGCGGTATGCGCGACGAGGCGGAAATCCGTGGTCACCGCCGCACCTACATTGGCGCCATGCCGGGCAAGGTGCTGCAAAGCCTGTCCAAAGTGGGCACGCGCAACCCTTTGTTCCTGCTGGATGAAATCGACAAGCTCGGCACCGACTTCCGCGGTGACCCCAGCAGCGCGCTGCTGGAAGTGCTCGATCCGGAGCAGAACCACAAGTTCGGCGACCACTACGTGGAAGTGGATTACGACCTGAGCGATGTAATGTTTGTGGCCACAAGCAATTCCATGAACATCCCGCCGGCGCTGCTCGACCGCATGGAAGTGATCCGTTTGTCCGGTTACACCGAAGACGAAAAAACCAACATCGCCATCCGCTATCTGTTGCCCAAACAGATGAAGAACAACGGCGTCAAGGAATCGGAACTGGCGATCGCCGAAGAGGCTGTGCGCGACATCATCCGTTACTACACCCGCGAAGCCGGTGTGCGTTCGCTGGAACGCGAATTGTCCAAAATCTGCCGCAAGGTGGTGAAGGGCCTGCTGCTGAAGAAGTTGCAAGGACAGGTCTTGGTGAGCGCCGAAAACCTGAACGACTATCTGGGTGTTCGCAAGTACACCTACGGTCGCGCCGAGCAGCAAAACCAGGTGGGGCAGGTGGTCGGCCTGGCCTGGACCGAGGTCGGCGGCGACTTGCTGACCATCGAAGCGGCACTAACCCCCGGCAAGGGCGTTATTACCCGTACCGGTTCGTTGGGTGATGTCATGAAAGAATCGGTCGAGGCGGCCCGTACCGTGGTGCGTAGCCGCGCACGCCGCCTGGGCATCAAGGACGAGGTTTTCGAGAAGAAAGACATCCACATTCACGTGCCCGATGGCGCAACCCCCAAGGATGGTCCGAGCGCCGGTGCGGCCATGACCACGGCCTTTGTGTCCGCACTGACCGGCATTCCGGTGCGTGGCGATGTCGCCATGACTGGCGAAATTACCTTGCGTGGTGAAGTTACCGCCATCGGTGGACTGAAGGAAAAGCTGTTGGCGGCCTTGCGTGGCGGCATCAAGACAGTACTGATTCCGGAAGAAAACGCCAAGGATCTGCAGGACATTCCCGAGAACGTGAAGAACGGGCTGGAAATTGTCCCAGTGAAATGGATCGACAAGGTGCTGGAGTACGCGCTGGAGTCGATGCCGGTACCTTTGCCTGAAGAAGATGTTGCCGCCGCCGCAGTGGCCGTGGGCAAGGCCGACGGCGCACTGGAGACGGTTAAGCATTGAGCCCAAACGATTGATGCAATTTATTTGACCTGTTCAGAAAGTCAAAAAAATTGCGCTATAATTTGAGGCTTGAAACGCGGGAATAGCTCAGTTGGTAGAGCGCAACCTTGCCAAGGTTGAGGTCGAGAGTTCGAGACTCTTTTCCCGCTCCACATTCCATAAAGGGGAAGCAAGTGCTTCCCCTTTTCGTTGACCAACAGGATTGTGGCGCGATAGCAAAGCGGTTATGCCCCGGATTGCAAATCCGGTTAGTCCGGTTCGACTCCGGATCGCGCCTCCAAAATTGGAGCCAATAATGCCCCGTCATCACCAGTGGCGGGGCATTTTTGTTTCACAATAGCTTGCGTGCCCGAGTGGTGAAATAGGTAGACACATCGGACTTAAAATCCGCCGCTTCGTGAATAACGGGCGTACCGGTTCGATTCCGGTCTCGGGCACCATTTGCGCAATTACACTTGAACCCATGCCAAGCTATAACGCCCCTTTTGAGATACATGTTCATGGCCAAGTATCCCTGCGTGCTGACGTTGGATATGCCCAGTTGCAGGACTGTCTCAAGCCGCTCTGGAAGTACGCGGGCTTCCGTAATTTGGCAGATGGCGCAACCAGTTCCTACGAAGACGAGCCCGGCATCAAGTTTGATGCGGGCGAACATTTGTTGCAGATGTGCTGGACAGTGGCGGGCGATGACGATTTCCGCCAGACGCTGGACGAAGTGTGCATGAACCTCAACGAGATCGCCGAAGCGGGTGCTGCCATTGAGGTCACGTTCTATGACGCCGAATTCGACACCGAAGAAGGACCTCCGTCCGGCGAGTCGCGCGACGATTTCTTGATGCTGTTCGTGGGCCCCAACCCTGCCGCCATCATGCAGGTGCAGCGTGACTTGCTGGTGCAAGACATGATCAACATGATGGAGCGCCATTTCGACGCCAGTGAACTGACGGGCGTGGTGGCCGAGGTGGATAAGCTCTTCTCCCAACGGTTTGACGCACTGGTGCATTCTTTAGAGATTGGCAAACCGCCTCGGGGCTCTGGCGGGAATCATGGTGGGCATGGGGGTGGTCGAAAACCGCGCCATCTGCACTGAATAGAATAAGCACAACATACATGCTTAAAAAAATTCAGGTCCATCAACTGGTGCTGGGGATGCATCTCAAGGAGTTTTGTGGCTCCTGGATGGAGCATCCGTTTTGGCGCAACGGCTTTGTGTTGACGGACCCGAAAGACATTGAAAGCATTCTCGCCAGCAGCATCAAAGAAGTCTGGATTGATTGTGCCAAAGGCCTGGATGTGACCGAGGGAGAGACCGCCGTTACGGTGGCAGAGTCCGAGGCCGAAGTGGATGCCGCTCTGGAGCAGGTAGTTGCTGAACGCAGAGTGGTGGAGCCGCGGTCAATGGCTCAGGAAATTGAGCATGCGGCCAAAATCTGCAAGCAATCCAAGCGCGCGGTCATGTCCATGTTTGAAGAAGCACGCATGGGCAAGGCCGTGGATACGGTGGGCGCGCAAAAGTTGGTGGAAGAGATCACCGATTCGGTTGTGAGAAATCCCGGTGCCTTGATCAGTTTGGCGCGACTCAAGACGGCCGATGACTACACCTACATGCACTCGGTGGCGGTCTGCGCCATGATGGTTGCCCTTGCCAAGCAATTGAATCTGGACGAACAGCAGACCCGTGTGGCTGGGCTTGCCGGATTAATGCACGACCTGGGCAAGGCCATGATTCCGATGGAAGTGCTGAATAAGCCCGGCAAGTTGACCGCCGCAGAGTTTGAAATTGTGAAGCGCCATCCCAAGGAAGGCCACACGATGCTGTTGTCAGGCTCGGATGTGCACCCGCTGGTGCTGGATGTGTGCTTGCACCACCACGAAAAGACCGATGGATCGGGTTACCCGGAAGGCCTCAACGAAGCCACCATTTCCCTGTTTGCCAAGATGGGCGCGGTTTGCGATGTGTATGACGCCATCACATCCAACCGGCCTTATAAGCAAGGTTGGGATCCGGCGGAGTCATTGCGTCGCATGGCAGAGTGGGCTAAGGGCCACTTCGATTTGCAAGTGTTTCAGGCCTTTGTGAAAAGCCTGGGCATTTACCCTGTGGGTAGTTTGGTGCAGTTAAGTTCCGGGCGCTTGGGCGTGGTGACCGAGCAGTCCCGCAAGTCCCTGACGACGCCACTGGTCAAGGTGTTCTTCTCCACCAAGTCGAATATGCGGATCATTCCGGAAATCATTGACTTGTCGCGCCCCGGTGTGACCGAGAAAATCGTCAGCCGCGAAGACCCCGCCAAGTGGCGTTTCACGGATCTCAATGAGTTGTGGTCTGGCCTTCCGGCCTGATAAAGAGGCGAGTTAAGCGCCGCCTAGCAACCACGCGTGACTGGCAATTCGACCGGTTTGCCAGCAATGCTGTATTTTCCTAACTCCAGTTTGGCAATGGCGTTGCGGTGTACCTCATCGGGCCCGTCGGCAAAACGCAGCGTGCGGGCGCAGGTGTACAGATAGGCCAGCGGAAAGTCTTCGCACATGCCGGCGGCGCCATGCGCCTGCATAGCCCAGTCAATCACATCGCACGCCATGTTCGGTGCCACCACCTTGATCATGGCGATTTCATTGCGGGCAAATTTGTTGCCGGCCTGATCCATCATCCAGGCCGCTTTCAAGGTCAGCAGGCGCGCCATGTCAATCTTGCAGCGGGCTTCGGCAATACGCTCCTGTGTGACGGTTTGGGCGGCAATGGGCTTGCCGAATGCCACCCGCGACGCGGTGCGCCGGCACATCAACTCCAGCGCACGTTCGGCCATGCCGATCAGGCGCATGCAGTGGTGGATGCGACCGGGGCCGAGCCGCCCCTGCGCAATCTCAAACCCCCGGCCTTCGCCCAGCAGCACGTTGGATGCTGGAATGCGCACGTTGTCAAACTGCATTTCCATGTGCCCGTGGGGAGCGTCGTCGTAGCCAAACACGCTTAAAGGGCGCAGGACCTTCACGCCCGGTGTATTCGCAGGAACCAGCACCATGCTTTGCTGCGCATGGCGTGCCGCTTGCGGGTCGGTCTTTCCCATGACGATGTAAATGGCGCAGCGTGGGTCCCCCGCGCCGGAAGTCCACCACTTGCGCCCATTGACGATGTAGTCATCGCCCTGGCGTTCAATACGGGTCTCGATATTGGTGGCGTCGCTGGAGGCAACGGCCGGTTCAGTCATCGCAAAAGCGGACCGGATGCGGCCCTCCAGCAAGGGACGCAACCAGCGCTGCTTGTTCTCTTTCGAGCCATAGCGCGCGATGGTTTCCATGTTGCCGGTGTCAGGCGCCGAGCAGTTAAAAACCTCGCTGGCCCACGGCACACGCCCCATGATCTCTGCCAGCGGTGCATATTCCTGGTTGGTGAGGCCTGCTCCGTCAAAGCCGGCCGCCTGTGCGCTGTCGACTGGCAAGAAGAGGTTCCACAAGCCGGCCGCCTGTGCCAGCGGTTTGAGTTTTTCAATGGTTTGCAGCGGCGTCCAGCGCTTGCCCTGAGCGGTGTTGGCCTCAATTTCTGCGTGGTAGGCCCCCTCGGCCGGATAGATGTGGTCTTCCATGAAGGCCTGCAATTGCTGTTGCAGGGCTTGCGTACGGCGTGAATAGGCAAAGTCCATAGGGGCTCCAGATGCGACTAATGAGGAGGGTTCAGCGTGCGCGGCGCGCGTAGGACCAGGCCAGTTCAGCCAATGGTCGAGCGCCTGCGCCGGATGCTGCGGCCTGGGCACTGGACGCGGTACCCGTTTCTGCCCGCTTGGCGATCCCTTGCAGGATGGCAGCGATGCGGAACAGGTTATAGGCCAAAAAGAAGTCCCAGTCCTTGCGCAATTGGGCGGGCGTGGCCAGACCGGTGCGCTCGCAGTATTGGCCCATGTAGTGCGCTTCACTCGGAATGCCCAGGCCCGGAAGGTCCAGCCCTGCGATGCCGCGAAAGACACCCGGCGGTATGTGCCATGCCATGCAGTGGTAACTGAAGTCGGCAAGCGGGTGGCCCAGCGTGGAGAGTTCCCAGTCGAGCACCGCCAGTACGCGGGGGCGCTCGGCGTCAAACATCAGGTTGTCCAGCCGGTAGTCGCCATGCACGATGCCGACCATGCTGGGGTCCCGCGCCAGATCGGGAATGTTCTGGGGCAGCCACTCGATAAGCTGATCCATTTCCGCAATGGGCTGGGTGATGGAGGCTGCATATTGCCGGCTCCAGCGCCCGATCTGGCGCTCGAAGTAGTTGCCGGGTTTGCCATAGTTGCTGAGGCCTTGCTTGGCTACATCGACCGTGTGCAGGGCCGCGATGACCCGGTTCATTTCGTCATAAATGGCGCCACGCTGGTTCGGCGTCATGCCCGGCAGCGACTGGTCCCACAGCACACGGCCCTGCATGAACTCCATCAGGTAAAACGCGCGTCCGATCACGGACTCGTCCTCACACAGACACAGCATGTGCGGGACAGGCACTGGCGTGCCGGCCAGTCCACTCATGACGGCAAATTCGCGTTCGATAGCATGGGCGCTGGGAAGCAGTTGCGCAACCGGTCCGGGCTTGGCGCGCATCACATAGGTGCGCCTGGGCGTCGTGAGCCGGTAAGTCGGGTTGGACTGCCCGCCCTTGAACAGCGCCACTTCAACCGGCCCTTCAAATCCTGGCAAATTGTCGCTAAGCCATTGGCTGAGCGCTTGAACATTTAAAGCTTGTGAGCCGGTCGCTTCGCGCGTTCCGGTGAATTGGTCTTGGTCTGACATGCTGATCCTGACGTTGGGGCGCTTAGTGGTCCGTTTCGGAAATGGTGAGCAAGGCCTGCCGGTTGCGAATCACCAGACCGCCGGGTTCAATGCGAATGGCTTCCTCGCGTTCCATGGTTTTGAGTTCCTGGTTGACGCGTTGGCGCGAGGCGCCCAGCAATTGCGCCAATTCCTCCTGTGCCAGATGCAGACCGATGCGAACCTCGCTGCCATCGCTGAGCGAGGGCACGCCATAACTGCGCACCAGGTGCAAGAGTTGCTTGGCAAGGCGGGCGCGCAGGGGCAGGGTGTTCAGGTCTTCCACCAAGCCATAAAGCTGGCGAATACGGCGTGCGTGCAGGCGCAACAGGGCTTCATAGAGCTCAACATGCGTGGACAGGATTTTCTTGAAGTCGGCTTTGGCCACACACAGGGTGGTGCAGGCGCCATGGGCGTAGGCGTCGTGGGTGCGGCGATCGCCATCAAAAATCGAGACATCCCCAAACCAGATGCCGGGCTCCACATAGGTCAGCGTGATTTGCTTGCCGGACAATGAGGTCGAGCTGACCCGAATGGCCCCTTTGGCGCAGGCCAGCCATTCTTCCGGAGCCTCGCCCCTTGCGGTGATCAAGGCGCCGTCGTCAAAGCGCTTTACATAGGCACAGCGCAAGATGTCATGGCGCAGTGAAGGGGACAAGGATGAAAACCATCTGCCAGAGTTAATGGCAGCACGCTCTTCGTTGGTGAGAATCGGTTCGTCCATGGCCTTAGATGGGTGTCTGGTTAGCAGTCCGCATTGTCCTGCCATGCATTGGGATTCACACAGCTTTCTGTCACCGGCGCGTCAGGTGGCAAATAAATCACTTTGCTGTGCCAAAATGTATTCTGATGACCTTTCCTACACGCCAATTCATTTTCGGAGCGCTATACGCCACAGTCGTATTGGCTTCGACCCCCGCATCGGCGTTGACGTTGGGGCGTTTGCAGGGCGCTGCCCTGCTGGGTAAAGAGTTGGACGTTATCGCGAACGTGCAAGTCGCGCCGGATGAAGATATTGGCCCCAACTGCTTTGATGCTGCAGTGCATTTTGGCGAAACGCTGGTAGAGCGCAGCCGGGTTTCGGTTCAATTTCAAGCCGGTTCGCAACCCGGTAAGCAGGTTGTCCGTATTTCCACCAACGCGCGGGTGGAAGACGCTGTGGTCACGATTGATCTGAAGACACAATGCGCTCAGCGTACCTCACGGCGCTACGTATTGTTGGCCGATGTCGTGAGTGAAACCTCGGGCCCGGTGGCTGCCTTTGCGCCCAACGTTGCTACAGCAATCGCTCCTGCCGAGAAAGCGGCTGTCAGTCAGCCGTTTATTTCCCCGAATGTAGCCGCCGCACCCAAATCGACACCGCAGTTGGCCAAGCCCGTTGCAAAGTCTGCAAAGGTGACATCAGCGCCAGCCGCCAAACCGGCACCCGCGCTTGTTGCAGAGACGGCGAAACCAAGCCTTCCAGCCCAGTCTGCAGCCATCGATGAATTGCAGCGACGCATTGAGTCGATTGAGCAGTGGCAGGCCAAGTCTTCGGTAACAGGCGATTCGCTTGTGAGCGGTGAAAAAGCCAACGCGCTTCAGAGCGACATTCAGGGCTTGAAGCTCATCATGGCGAAAAATCAGCAGAACCTTCAGACGCTGGCCTCAGCGGTGGAAAGCTCTGATTCGCAATCCTTTGGGCGCTCCCTGTTGTACGCGTTGGCGGCATTGCTAGCCGCTTGTCTGGCGGCGCTGGCGTTCGTGATCAACAAGGTGCGTCAAGGCAGCATGGAGGCGGTACCCTGGTGGCTCGGCGGTGACCAGCGCGATGGAGCCGAACGGACGGTGCGACAGCCTCTTGATGCGCACGAAGCACCGCACTCCATTTCTTTGCCCAGCCAATTGCTGGAGCCTATTGCCGAAAGGGATGCGCCAGTCACCATGCCAACCGAGGCCGCATTGTCGCAATCGGTGGATCTGGATATTGGGCATGTGGCTGGAACGTCTCCGGCACAAGCGCCCGCGCCTGAAGCGTCAGCTCCCGTTGCTTCGACAAACCACCCATTGCCGCGCATCGATTTTGCAAACAGCGTGCCAGGGCAGCCCAAAGCAATTAACACCAAAGAAATGCTGGACATCCGCCAGCAGGCCGAATTCTTCATGGCCCTGGGGCAGCATGATGAAGCGGTGAGCATTTTGGAATCTAGCATTCGGGACAGTGACGACGCCAATCCGCTGGTGTACCTCGATTTGCTCAAACTGTTCCATACCTTAAGCCGTCGCGCTGACTTTGAGCGCTACCGCGAAGAGTTCAATTTGCAATTCACCGGGCGCATCCCCAGTTACACCGACTTCCTGATGGAAGGCAATGGGATTGAGGCTTACGAAGACATTTGCCAGCAGATCGTGGTGCTGTGGCCGTCGGAGTACACCGTTGACTTCATCGAGCAATGCCTGGTGCGCATGCCCGAAGACGATCCGGAGCAGGGCATCGACCTGGAAGCGTTCAAGGATTTGTTGCTTTTGTATGGTGTTTTGAAGCGTTTGGATCAGGCGACAGACTCTGGCTTGATTCCGTTCAGTGCTTCTCGCACCGCCCCCAATTCACAGTTGAGTGCTGTCAGCGGACAAACGTCCATGCCTGCTTACGCGGAATATGAAGACGCGGGAGGCCCGGCGACTTATGCCGTGGAGTCCGGTGCAGGGGCCAGTGCGGTTGACTTTGATCTCGACCTGGATCTGGACCTGGATGCAGCGCCGCCGCCACACCCAGACGACAAGACGGACAACCTCATTGACTTTGACATGTCGGGCTATAAGAAGCCTGACACTGGCAATCAACCGGGCTAAGGCGGGTGCTTAACGGCGTACCTGCAAGGCGCCGGGATTCAAGATATTGGTGGGTGTGCCCTTGATAAAGTTCACCACATTGTCAAATGCGGCACCGAAATACTCCTCGTAATTGCCCTGTTCTACGTAACCGATGTGGGGCGTACAAATGCAGTTTTCCAATCGCAGCAAAGCGTGGCCCTGGAGGATGGGCTCGGTCTCGAATACATCGACGGCGGCCATGCCGGGGCGTCCCCGGTTCAGGGCACTAATCAGTGCATCGGGTTCAATCAGTTCGGCTCGTGACGTATTGATCAGGATGGCGCTGGGTTTCATCAGCGCCAGATCGGCTGCTTTCACTGCGTGTTGTGTGGTGTCGGCCAGTCGCAAATGCAGGGATACGACGTCCGAGTGGGCAAAGAAGAGCTCGCGAGTGGGTGCCGCCACATAGCCATCCTGCACGGCCGCTTCTCGGCTGGCTTCGCTACCCCAGACGATGACTTGCATGCCAAATGCCTTGCCGTAACCGGCGACAATTTTTCCGATCTTGCCGTAGCCCCAGATGCCTAGCTTCTTGCCAGACAGATTGGTGCCAAGGCCAAAATTGGGAGGCATCGAGCTGGCTTTGAGCCCGGACTGCTGCCAGGCGCCATGCTTCAGGTTGCCGATGTAATGGGGCAACCTGCGCATGGCCGCCATCAAAAGTGCCCAAGTTAGTTCGGCTGGCGCCACCGGGGAACTTGTACCTTCGGACACCGCAATGCCGCGCTCGGTGCAGGCCTGCAAATCAATATGGTTGCCGATTCTGCCGGTCTGGGAAATCAGCTTCAGCTTGGGCAATTTTTCAATGAGTTGGCGGTTGATGCCGGTGCGCTCGCGAATCAGCACCAAAATATCGGCATCTTTCAGTCGCACCGATAGCTGTCCGAGTCCCTTCACCGTATTGGTGTAAACCTTCGCTTGGTAAGGCTGTAATTTGCTGGCACATTCCAGTTTTCGGACCGCGTCCTGGTAGTCGTCGAGGATCACAATGTTCATGCCCCCGATTGTGCCTTGGACATACCAGCTCGGATGAATTCCCAGCCATGTTTGGACGCTAATATGTACCTCTCACAGGCATTTTTCTTAGGAATTCCATGTCCATTTCCATGTCATCAGCCAGCCTCCCGGTTTTTGCAACCATGCTGGGTAATTTGAACTACCTGCTGGACAAGGCACAGCACTTTATTGAAGCCAAGGGATGTGACCCAACTGCCATCACCCAATACCGTTTGGCGCCAGACATGCTTCCCTTTACGCGGCAGGTTTTGATCGCCTGTGATGCCGCCAAAAATGGTGTGGCGCGGATCTCCGGTGTCGAAGCCCCTAAGTATCCCGATGACGAGAAAACCATTGCCGAACTCAAGGCGCGGATCTTCAAAACCTTGGACTATCTCAATTCCGTTCCGCCGAGCGCACTGGACGGCACCGAAGACAAAGACATCACATTCCCGGTGGGGCGAGACTCCATGCGAACCATGAAGGCCGAGGCCTATCTCAAGCTATGGGTGCTGCCCAACTTGTTTTTCCACATCACCACCGCCTACAACATCCTGCGCCATAACGGCGTGGAAATCGGAAAGCGTGACTATCTGGTAGGCGCGGGCACTTGATTACTGCATGGCCGCTTCACGGGCGGCGAGGCGGTCAAGCTCGGCGCATACATCGGCCATGCGGCCTGAAATAACCAGGCGACCGGAACTGGCGGAGGGCTGCCCCTGTTCCACAACCCGAACCACCCGCAGCGGCATGACCCTGGGCTGTGTAACGCGGGCAGTGTGTCTATCGAAACTCTTGGTCTGCTGCACGGAGGGCTGGCGTGTCGCCGGCGCCATGGCCAGAGCCGGGCGTTGAGCGGCGGCTGGCTGAGCCTTAGGCTGCGAAAAATCACCCAGCAGGCGCTGCAGGCTGGTGACCAGTTTGTGTTGAAAAAGCAGTGCGATGTTCATAACGTGTCTACCTGAATGGGTTTACATGAGCATGGTGTTGCGGATGAGACCAACCGCCAGACCTTCAATTTCAAACGGCTCCCCGGGCTCCACGACAATGGTCTGGTAGTCGGGGTTTTCGGGGTGCAGTTCAATCAGATGTTTATTGCGGCGAAAGCGCTTGACCGTGACCTCATCTCCTAGTCGCGCGACGATGATCTGGCCGTTCTTGGCATCTTTGGTGGCCTGCACGGCCAACAGGTCGCCGTCCATGATGCCGGCATCGCGCATGGACATACCGCGTACTTTGAGCAGGTAGTCGGGCTGGCGCTGGAACAGGCTGTTCTCAACGTAGTAGGTCTGGTCCACATGCTCCTGGGCGAGAATCGGCGAACCGGCGGCAACCCGCCCAATCAGGGGCAGGGCCAGTTGCGCAAGACCGGGAAGAGGCAAGGAATATTGTTTGACACGAGATTCGTTAATGGACCGCAACGCATCACTCTTCAGGCGAATGCCACGGGAGGTGCCGCTGACCAACTCGATGACTCCTTTGCGAGCCAGAGCCTGCAAATGTTCTTCGGCGGCATTGGCAGACTTGAAACCCAGCTCGTTGGCAATTTCGGCCCGTGTGGGCGGGGCACCGGTGCGGGCAATGGCGCTTTGGATCAGGTCCAGAATCTGCTGCTGCCGGGCGGTGAGTTTGGGACTTTCAAGCATTTTCGACTCCTTTGCGGTTGGGCTGGGTCGGACTGTGGGTCTGTACACGCTGTAGTCTTATCCAGTACCTGTATTTTTAACCAGTTTTATAAATTTGACAAGTGGGACTTACGAAATGAGCGAAAAGGTAGTTTTTCTGGGAATGGGCGGAACCATTGCCGGCAAGGCGGCGCAAGCTGGCGACAACGTGGGTTACACGGCCGGTCAAGTGGCGGTATCGGCGCTGCTGGATTCGGTTCCGGGGCTGCAACTGGCGCTGGGCGGCAGGGCCGTGCTGTCCGAGCAGGTGTGCCAGATTGATAGCAAGGATTTGCAGCATGCTGACTGGCTGGCACTGGCGCAGCGCGTGCGGCAGCACTTGGCATTGCCCGAAGTGCGCGGAGTTGTCGTGACGCATGGAACCGACACCCTGGAAGAGACCGCCTACTTTCTGTCGCGGGTGTTGCCACCGGTGCTGCAGCAAAAGCCCGTGGTGATCACCTGCGCGATGCGCCCGGCTAGTTCGCTGACGCCGGATGGCCCGGCCAATATGGCCGATGCGGCAACCGTAGCTACCAGCGAGGGCGCACGGGGCGTGCTGGTGGTGTGCGCCGGAAAGTTGCATGCGGCGGCCCATGTGCAAAAGGTGCACCCGTACCGCGTGGATGCCTTTGATTCGGGTGAAGCGGGGCCTTTGGGCATGGTGGAAGAAGGGCGCTTGCGGTTGTTTAACGGGTGGCCGGCAGTGAACTCAGAAGCTGGCTTAGTGAACCTCGAGCGGCTGAGCCAGTCGGATTGGCCGAGGGTCGAGATCCTTGTGAGCCACGGGGGCGCGGGAGGTGCGTTGGTGCGCAGCCTGTTGATTGCGGCCCCGGGCGATGCACCGGTGCGTGGCATCGTGGTTGCGGGTACCGGCAATGGCACGATTCACAAGGATGTGGAGGCTGCCTTGCGCATAGCGCGAGCGCAGGGCGTGCGGGTTGCGCGGGTCAGCCGTTGCGCATACGGCCAGGTGGTGGGTGCTTCGACACAGGCGCGCTCGGGCGAATTTCAGGCGTTCGGACTGTCGGCGGTCAAGGCACGCGTGGAACTGATGCTGGCGATTGCAGCGGACACTCAGCCGTAGCTGGTCCGAACCACTCACCAGAAATACAAAAGGCCGCGATTGCGGCCTTTTGCGTGGGTGCGGAGGAGCTTATTTCGAGAGCGCCTCAAACACGCGAGTGGTGATGGAGTCCACAGATCCGGTGCCGCTGATGGCGCGGTACTTAGGGGCTGCCGCAGCGTCCTTCTGGGCCCAGTCGGAGTAGTACTGCACCAAGGGGCGGGTCTGGGCGCTATACACGTCCAGACGCTTCTTGACGGTTTCTTCCTTGTCGTCTTCGCGTTGAATCAGTGGTTCACCGGTGACGTCATCCACACCTTCGACCTTGGGCGGGTTGAACTTGACGTGGTATGTACGGCCGGAAGCGGCGTGCGAACGGCGACCGCTCATGCGCTCAATGATGGCGTCGAACGGTACGTCAATTTCCAACACGTAGTCCAGTTGCACACCCGCGGCGCGCATCGCGTCAGCCTGGGGAATGGTGCGGGGGAAACCGTCAAACAGGAAACCGTTGGCGCAATCGGCTTGTGTCAGGCGTTCTTTGACCAGATTGATGATCAACTCATCGCTGACCAGACCGCCGGAGGCCATCACAGCCTTGGCTTCGAGGCCTAGCGGGGTTCCAGCTTTGACTGCCGCACGCAGCATATCGCCGGTGGAGATTTGCGGAATGCCGTATTTTTGGCAAATAAAGGTAGCTTGTGTGCCTTTGCCTGCGCCCGGAGCGCCCAACAGAATCAGTCTCATGAAACCCTCTTTAGTACTGGAAAAGTGTGGTTCGCGCTGAGCAAACCGAGTGTTTTTGTTGTCAAAAATGAACGCGGGAGAATAGCACGGCGTGCCCACCGGCTAACTTACAGATTCCGGCCGAAATCAGCCGGCAAACAATTTACGTACCCGCTCCAGGTCTTCGGGAGTGTCCACACCGGCGCCTGGCGCCGTGGGGCTGACGTGCACCGCGATGGCATAGCCGTGCCACAGGGCCCGCAATTGCTCCAGTGCCTCGAGCGTCTCGATCGGCGCTTGCGCCAGCTTCGGGTAACTGCGCAAGAATCCCGCCCGGTACGAATAGATGCCAATGTGCCGAAGCGGCGCCGGATTGGGCAGCGACTCGATGCCACCGGCAAACCCGTCGCGCCACCAGGCAATCGGTGCGCGGCTGAAGTACAGCGCCAGTCCGGCTGCGTTCATCACCACCTTGACGACGTTGGGGTTCTTGAAGTCGTCCACCGAATCAATCGCATGCGCCGCCGTACCCATGCTGGCCGTACCGTGGTTGACCAGCAAGTCGGCCACCGCCTGCACCAGACCGGGGTCGATCAGGGGCTCATCGCCCTGCACGTTGACCACAATCGCGTCGTCGGCCAGGCCCAAAATGTCGCAGGCTTCCGCCAGACGGTCACTGCCCGATGCGTGGTCTTCGCGCGTGGCAATGGCTTCCACACCAAAGCGGGTGCAGGCCTCCAGAATGCTGGGATGGTCGGCTGCGACCACGACGCGGGCCGGTTGCTTCAGGCCTGCAGAAACACGCTGCGCCACGCGCACCACCATCGGTACGCCAGCGATGTCAGCCAGCGGTTTGTTGGGTAAGCGGGTCGAAGCGAGGCGGGCCGGAATGAGAACGGTAAACGTCATGGCAGGCCGCAATTACAGACCCAATTCGGCGTCGGTCAGCGTGCGCGCTTCGTTTTCCAGCAGCACCGGGATGCCATCACGCACCGGGTAGGCCAGGCGCGCCGAGCGGGAAATCAGCTCTTGTTTCTCACGGTCAAATTCCAGCGGGCCCTTGGTAACGGGGCAAACGATCAGTTCAAGCAGTTTGGTGTCCATGGCGGGATGATAACTTTGACTTCAGGGTGCTATCCAGATGGGTGTCGAGCGCTGCGAAAAACGAGGGCTCCGGCGTTTGAATCAGCGGCACCGCCAGCGCCTGTGGCCAATGTTTCCAGAGTTTGACCGCATCCTTTTCGGTGCACAGCACTTGGTAGCCCTGTAACGGCGCAAAGTCAAAGCCTTGGAAGGCTGTGTGGTCAGGTAGTGCCAGTGTCTTGTCGAGTGGCACGCCCTGCGACCTCAAGGCGGAAAAGAAGGCGTCGGGTCGGGCAATGCCGGCCAGCGCCAACAATGGGGATTGAAGGTCCTTAAGCGCAAACTTGGAGCCATCGACCGCCACCGCGTGATCGGCCAGCTTCCGCGGTGCCTGCCAGCCCGAAAAGGCGGGCTTCGATCCGGTGTGCAGCACCAGCAGGCGCCCGGCCTGCTGACCTGCGCAGGCCAACGGCACCTGCGGCCAGGGCTCGCGCAACGGGCCCGCAGCGAGCATCCAGCCGTTGCCCACGCCCCGGTCATCAAACACGCACACCTCCAGATCACGGAAAAGCCCGTAGTGCTGTAGGCCGTCATCGCAGACGATGACCTGGGTTTTGGGGTGCGCTGCCAGCAGCGCCTTTGCCGCACTGTGGCGGTCGCGTCCGACCCATACCGGCGCGCCGGTGGCCCGCGCGATTAGCAGTGGTTCATCGCCTACTTCGGCTGGATCCGATTGAGGCGCAACCGGGCGGACATCGTCGACGGTGCGTCCGTAACCCCGGGACACCACGCCCACGGACAAACCACGCCGAGTCAGGTGCTGCACGATAGCGATGGTGGTTGGTGTCTTGCCGGCTCCCCCGGCGATGACATTGCCCACCACCAGCACGGCACAGTCAACGGATTGGGATTTGTAAATGCCTAACTGGTAGGCCCAGCGGCGCAGCGCCACCAACAGGCGAAACAGCAGGCTTACCGGAAGCAGCAGCACCGCTAGCGGGCCACGGCCTTCCCAGGCGCGAACCAGCGTGTCGCCGGCCATGGGCCTACTGCGTTCCTGACAGCGAGGACGACTGCGTGGCGAAGGTAATCTGGCCCAGGCCCGCGCGGCGCGCTGCCTCCATCACCGTGACCACCGACTGGTGCTTGGCACTGGCGTCGGCGCTGATGATCACCACCACGTCTTTGCCACCGCGCGAGGCGTCGGTCAGGGCGGCAGCAACTACATCCAGGCTGCGACCGGTCAGGGCCGTGCGATTCACGCTGTAGTTGCCGTCAGCACCCACCGCCACGATCAGTTCCTTGGGGTATTCCTTCTGGGCATCGGTGTCGGCCACCGGCAGGGTCAACTGCATTTCGGTGAACTTGCTGTAGGTGGTGGAAAGCATCAAAAAAATGAGCACCACCAGCAGCACATCGATGAACGGAATCAGGTTGATTTCCGGTTCATCGTTGGAGCGTTTGCGAAAGTTCATGGGCTAATGCGCAGCGATTGGCTTACTTGCGCAGCGCTTTGAGGTGGCGTGCCAGACGGTCGGCGGCCAGTTCGAGCGTCATCAGGTACTCATCCACCCGGCCGCGGAAATAGCGCCAGAAAATCAGCGACGGAATGGCCACGATCAAACCAAAGGCGGTGTTGTACAGCGCAATGGAAATGCCGTGCGCCAATTGGGCGGGGTTGCCGCCGGTGGTGCTGCCGGGAGCCTGTGAGCCGAAGATTTCGATCATGCCGACCACTGTGCCAAACAGGCCCATCAAGGGCGCGGCCGAGGCAATGGTGCCCAATGCGCTGAGGTAATGTTCCAGCCGGTGTGCAACTTGCCGGCCTACACTTTCCATGCTGGCGCGCAGGTCTTCTTCGCTCAGTTGGGGATCATTGTTCAGCGCCCGTAAGCCACTGGCCAGCACTTGCCCGAGGGCGGAGTTCTTTTCGAGCTGGTTCACCACTTCGGCGTCCGGAATGCCCTTGCGGGTTACGCCAATGACTTCGTCCAGCAGACGGGGCGGAGCCACCTTTTTGCTTTGCAGGCTGACAAAACGCTCCAGGATGATGGCCAGAGCCAAAACTGAGCATGCGACGAGTGGCCAAATAGGCCAGCCAGCGGCTTGTATGATGGAAAGCAAAGGTCCCCTCCGTGCGAATGGTGTGCGCCGGATTATGGCTTACGCGCCCCCCGATTTGACGCACAGATTCTGTGGATAACTTTGTGCAAAAGTTGCAGTGGCGGTACCCCGAACCCACGCCAGCCCAACGTTTTGATAGTTTGATGACATTTGCAGCAGAAAAAATCCCAATGAAATCAAGGTACTTAGACGGCGACTCGCGGCTTTGCGCGGGGGGCTTGGTGCGTAGACGCACGGCTGAGGTGCTGTGGATCAAGCAAATACGAGTGGTTACAACTTCCGCTGGGGCTGGGCATGCTTGAGCGCCCGGAATCTGCATCGCAGCATGTTTGGGCCGTGGGCGCACTGTGCCGCGCGATTGCCGATGCGCTGGAGTCGCGCTTTAACCCGGTGGCGGTTTCTGGCGAGATCACAGGCTTTGCACGGGCTGCCAGCGGGCATTGCTACTTTTCCTTGAAAGACGCCAGCGGCCAACTGCGCTGCGCCATGTTCCGACGCGCTGCCGGGCTGTTGGACTTTGTCCCGCGCGATGGAGAACGGGTGGAGGTGCGCGGGCGCCTTGGCGTGTACGAGCCGCGTGGCGAGTTGCAGCTCATTGTCGAGAGCATGACCCGGGCCGGGCAGGGCAGTCTGTTTGAGCAGTTTTTGAAGCTGAAGGCGCGGCTTGAGGCGCAGGGCTTGTTTGACCCCGCCCGCAAACGGCCCCTGCCCGCCATGCCCCGGGGCATTGGCGTGGTCACGTCGCTGGGCGCTGCGGCCCTGCGCGATGTGGTGACCGCCTTGCAGCGGCGCGTGCCGCACATTCCGGTGGTGATTGCTCCGGCCTCGGTGCAGGGTGAGCAGGCGGCTGGCGAGTTGGTCCATGCGCTGGAATCGCTGTTTGACCTGGCACAGGGCAAGGAGGTGCAAGGCCAGGCGGTGCCGGTAGACGTTATTTTGCTGGTGCGGGGCGGCGGTGCCATCGAAGACCTGTGGTCGTTTAACGACGAGCAATTGGCCCACACCATTGCGTCCAGTCCGGTGCCGGTGATCAGCGGCGTGGGCCATGAAACCGACTTCACCATTGCTGACTTTGTGGCCGACCTGCGCGCCCCGACGCCGACTGCGGCGGCCGAACTGGTCAGCACCACGACCGATAGCTACCTGCGCGTGCTGGATGACGTGCAAGCCCTGCTGCGCCGCTCACTGAACCACACACTGGACCGTGAGGCCCAGCAACTCGACCACCTGACGGCACGCTTTGGTCGACCCTCCAGTGCGCTGACGCGGCAGCGGGCCCTGCTGCAAACCACGCAGCAAAGCCTGCGCCATGCGCTGTTGACTTCGCTGCAGCGTCGGCGCGGCGCGCTCGACGTGCAGCAACCGCGCGTAGCGCGCGCGCTGGAGCAGCGCCTGCAAACGGTCCGGCAGGGCCTGGCACGGGCCGAGTTGCGCCTGCAGGCGGTGGACCCGGCGCAGGTGCTGCAGCGCGGCTACGCCTGGCTGACCCGCGAAGACGGCCGGCCGGTTACCAGCGTGGACCAGACCCGCGTGGGCGAGGCGCTGACCGCTACCCTGGCCGACGGTACGGTTGATCTGCAGGTGCAAAGCGCCCGTCGCAATTAGTTTCTACAATCCACCCCTGTCAAAAACCAACCCAAGAGGAATCCATGGAACACACCTTGCCCGCTCTGCCTTACGCGATTGACGCGCTGGCTCCTGCTTACTCCAAAGAAACCCTGGAGTTTCACCACGGCAAGCACCACAACGCCTATGTGGTGAACCTGAACAACCTGCAAAAGGGCACCGAATTCGAGTCCATGTCGCTGGAAGAAATCATCAAGAAGTCCAGCGGTGGCATCTACAACAATGCAGCCCAGATCTGGAACCACACCTTCTTCTGGAACGGCATGAAGCCCGCCGGCGGCGGTGAGCCCACCGGCGCGCTGGCTGCCGCCATCAACGCCAAGTGGGGCAGCTACGCCGCCTTCAAGGAAGCCTTCGTGAAGTCTGCCGTGGGCAACTTCGGTTCCGGTTGGACCTGGTTGGTCAAGAAGGCTGACGGCTCGGTGGACATCGTCAACACCGGAGCTGCCGGCACGCCCCTGACCACCGCTGACAAGGCGCTGCTGACCGTTGACGTGTGGGAGCACGCGTACTACATTGACTACCGCAATCTGCGCCAGAAGTTTGTCGAAACCTTCTTCGACAAGCTGGTGAACTGGGGCTTTGCGGAAAGCAACTTCGCCTGATTCGACAGAACGTTGGCTAGGGGTTTAGCCCCCAAGCGCGACAAGGCCTGAAGCTTGCTTTCAGGCCTTTTCTTTTTTTGAAGTTTGGAGTGCCCGCCATGTCAATCACCAACGCTGTTGCGCTCACCGGCATGCAGGCTGCCCAGACCCAGCTCGATGTGGCGGCCGGCAATATCGCCAACAGCGAGACGCCGGGTTACCGGCGGCGGGTGGTGCAGCAGGCCACACAGGCCGATGGCGGCGTGTCCACCACCGTGGCGGCGACCCAGCAACCGGGCCCCGCGCTGGAGTCGGATGTGGTGTCGCAGTTGCAGGCCAAGCATGCATTTATTGCCAATCTGGCCGTATTCAAAACCCAGAACGCCATGACCGGCGCCTTGCTCAACGAGAAGGCCTAAGTCGCTAGGCGGGATCTGACGCATCCAGCGACTTGAACCACTCGGTCGCGGCTACCAACGCGGCAGCGGTGCCGGGCTCCGAGGCGGAGTGGCCGGCGTCATCCACCATAGCTAGTTGTGCCTCCGGCCAAGTCTGATGCAGTGCCCAGGCCGCCTTGGGTGGCGTGATCACGTCATAGCGCCCCTGCACGATGACAGCCGGCAGGTGGCGAATTGCCGACACATGGGCCAGCAGAGCGCCCTCCGCCAGAAAACACCGGTTGCGAAAGTAATGGGCCTCCAGCCTCCCGACACCCAGCGCGATGGCATCCGAGCCAAAGGCATCCACCACTTCGGGGCGAGGCAACAGGTGCAGGCAACTGCCCTCGTAACGGCTCCAGGCGCGGGCTGCCGGTAGGCTGATCGCCGGGTCTTCCGACAGGATGCGGCGGCAGTAGGCTTCGAGCAGGTCGCCGCGCTCGGCCTCGGGAATGGGCGCCACAAACTCCGCATGCGCTTCCGGGAAAAACTGCCCCATGCCGTGCAGCCACCAGTCAATTTCCGCTTGTGTACCCAAAAAGATGCCGCGCAGAATGAAGCCCCGGCAGCGCTCGGGGTGTGATTGTCCGTAGGCCAGCGCCAGTGTGGCACCCCAGGAGCCGCCAAACACCAGCCAGCGCCCGATGCCCAACAGCGTGCGCAGTTGCTCAATGTCCTGAATCAGGCTTTGCGTGGTGTTGTTGCGGAACTCACCCAGTGGCGTGGACTGCCCGGAACCGCGTTGGTCAAACAGCACAATGCGGTAATGCGCCGGATCAAAGAATTGGCGGTGACTGGGAGACAAACCGGCACCCGGGCCACCGTGCAAGAACAGCACCGGTACTCCGTGCGGGTTGCCGCATTCCTCCCAGTACAGCGTATGCAGTGCATCCACCGGCAAGCGTCCGCTGCGATACGGCTGAATCGGCGGATACAACCCGGTTTGCTGATTAACCAAGGCAGCCGCGTGGCTCATGCATGCTGGACCAGGTCATTCAAGAGCGCCTTGTCACTCGCACTGGCGCCCTTGAACGCCACGCCCAGGAAGTAGTTGTCTTCATAGGTGGCGCGGTTGTTGTGGCACACCGTGGCCGTTAGTTGCAGCGGGATCGGTATGCCATCCACCGGGATGGTCAGGCTGACCCGCACCAAGGTCCCGACCGCAGCGAGGTGGGTGGCCGTCTTGACCATGGCGCCGTGGGGGCTGATGTCAATCAAGCTGACTGCCACAGTTTGGCTGCTGCCGTCGGCGTTGGTCACCGTGACCTCGGTCGGGCAGTCGCGCTTGACCCGCATGCTTTGCCGCACCAGTTTGGCGTCGACCTGTGCCGGATAGGCCAGCAGGGCATAGACAAAAGGCTTCTCAAAGGTTTGCAGCACCTTGGACGGGAACGAGTACTCGTATTGCCCGGTAAAGCCGCGCACCAGGCAGATATCGCCCACCTTGAGTTCGGTAGGGTCGGCATCCGGACCAATCGGGCCGACCATCACACCCTTGCCTTCGATGGCGCCAAAGTATTGTGCCTCGCGCTTGTTTGCACCTTGGGCCAGGCGCCGCGTCTGCAGCGCCATGCCGGGCTTCAGGCCCAGCACACGCAAGGGCAGGCGCGAAACTTCGTCGTGTGGCGCGGCGTCATCCACCATGGTTTAGAAAGCTTCTTTGGGCAGGGTTTTGAGCCATTGCACGATGGAGTCCGCCATGGGGGCGACGGCGGCCGGGTCCTTGATGTTGCCAGCCAGCACATGCTGCCCCTTGCTTCGGCTGTAGGTGACCGGCTCCATCGACTTGTGGGCAGACCCGAGGCGCGTGAAGGCGGCCTTGGATTCGGCCACGTCTACCGTCTGGTCCGACTCGCTGTACAGCACCTGCACGGGCGTCCGGAACAGTGACAGGTCACTATCGCGCACATTCTTGACCAGGGCCATCATGGGAAACACGGCCTTGGTCGGATAGCTCGGCGTCCAGGCTTGCCCCTCTTGCGGGTTTTCAGGAATCCAGCTTCGCGTCGGGCCCTCTATCCACAGCGCGATTTTCTGACCCCAGGGCGCATTGATGATTTCCGAACGCTTGTCCTTCGGGCCAAAGTTGGGCGAAATAAACACATGGGCTGCAACCCGCGAGGCATCGCCCGAGGTGCCCAGCCAGGTTGCCAGCGTCGAGCCGGTCGAGCAACTGATCATCAGCACCCGCTCGCCCAAAGCCTGCCCGATGCGGGCTGCCTCCAGCGTGTCGGCCATCCAGTCCTGGACCTTGGCTTCGCCCATGGCGTCACCGTCCAACCGGCCGTGACCGGTCAGCCGGGTGTAGAACACATTGGCGCCTAATTGGTTGGCCACGGTTTCGGCCAGCGGCGCGGTCTCCAGGCGGCTGGCAGAAAAACCATGCACATAGACTACGGACCAGGCCGTGCGCTGGCCCGGTGTGCCAGCCCAGACGATGCCCTTGGCGTTGCCGGGTTTGATGTCGGGAATGGCTGCTTCGCTGTCACGCACCCAGTCGGACACGGTGGCGACGTTTTCTGGCGGCAGTGCCCTAGCGCTGGCCACTGCGTCCCCCATCGGGTTGCGCGGTCCCAAGGTCCACGCCAATGCGCCCACTACGATCAGCAGGGCAAGGGCTGCACCGACCCGCTTGCTGCGGGATGGGTTCGGGCCCCCGAAGGGCGTGGGTTGGAAGGCGGGCATGGGTGATCATGGGAGCTAAGTTGGCTAAGATGGTACACCGCACCAGCGCAAACTTTGCGCCCCGAAATACCTGGAGTCTTACCCATGATGCAGACTTTGTTCACCGGCCGCCCAGCGTTGTTCGGACTTGCCTTGGCGGGTCTGTTGCTGTCGGGTTGTGCCAAGGTCAATGACTTGGGTTTGCGACTGGTCTCCAGCCAGGTGGATGCCATGTTGCTGGTCAAAGGACAGGTTCTGACGGGCACGGTTTTGATGATTCCTGACCGTACCGGGCGTGTCTCGTTCGCACGGGAGGAGGGCCCCATTACCAACTGCGGTGGCTCGATGCGCTACACCGCAACCCATTCGGGTGAGATCGACCTGCGCTGCAATGACGGAACGCAGGTGGCGGTGAAGACGACGCACATCACCGAAACCCGGGGTTATGGCTACGGCAGCTCGCCCGAGGGCTTGGTGAGCGTGACCTTCGGACTTGCAGAGGAAGACGCCAAGGCTTTCCTGCGCATACCGCCGGACACGTCCCCGCCGGCGGTCCAGGCCGATGCTGAAAGTGAGTCGAAGTAGCCTGGTGTTTATACGGCTCGCAGTGCCTTGATCGCCTGCGCCGACTGGCTTACCAACGCGGGGCCCCGGTAGATCAGCCCGGTGTAAATCTGCACCAGATCGGCACCCGCCTGAATCTTGGAGACGGCGTCGGCCGCCGACAACACACCGCCCACGCCAATGATCGGGAACGACGGGCCTAACGCCTGGCGCAGTTGGCGAATCACCTGGTTACTCATTTCCAGCACCGGGGCTCCGGACAGACCGCCGGTTTCCTGCGCGTGCGGCATGCCTTGAACGGCCGTGCGGCTTAGCGTGGTGTTGGTGGCGATCACACCCCAGGCGTTATTGACGCGGCCGTCGCTGTCGGTGCCGTAGCGCAGCAGGGTGGCGGCGATCACTTCAATCTGGTCGGCTTCCAGGTCCGGCGCAATTTTCAGGAACACCGGTTTGCGCTGGCCGTGTCGCTGGGCCAGCAACTCGCGCCGCTCGGCAATGGCACCTAAGAGGGCATCGAGTGCGGCGTCGCTTTGCAGGCTGCGCAGGTTCTTGGTGTTGGGGCTGCTGATATTGACGGTCACGTAGTCGGCAAAGGGGTACACGCCGTCCAGACAACGCAGGTAGTCGCTGGTGGCCTCTTCAATCGGGGTGGCGGCGTTCTTGCCGATGTTCAGGCCCAGCAGCAGGGCCGGGTGCTCGGCTTTGCGCAGCGCGGACTGCTGCACGTTGTGCACAAAGGCTTCCAGTCCGTGGTTGTTAAAGCCGAACCGGTTGATCAGGGCATTGGCGCGGGGCAGGCGGAAGATGCGGGGCTTGGGGTTGCCGTCTTGCGGTAGCGGAGTGACGGTGCCCACCTCGACGAAGCCAAAGCCCATGGCACCCAAGCCATCAATGCAGCGGGCGTTTTTGTCCAAGCCGGCTGCCATGCCTACGCGGTTGGGAAACTTCAGACCCGCCACCTCGATGGGGTCGTCCACGCGCGTGGTGCGATAGGCCATGGCTAGCGCATTGCCCTGGGTGGCCGCCAGAGAGGCCAGCGTCAGGTCGTGCGTGGTTTCGGCATCCAGGCTGAACAAAAAAGGGCGCAGCAGGCCGTAGGGAACGAGAGCCATCGGATAATTCCTGTAATTCTGAAACTACCCTGATTTTCCGCCATGAATGCACCTTCGCCCGCCACCTCTTCCGCACCTGCCGCACTGACCCAGGACGAACTCAAGGCCCTGGTCGGCAAGGCCGCCCTGGAATACGTTGTTCCTGGCGAAATCGTGGGCGTGGGCACCGGTTCTACAGTCAATAAATTTATTGACGCGCTGGCCACTATCAAGGACCAGATCAAGGGAGCGGTGTCGAGTTCGGTTGCCAGCACCGAGCGCTTGCAAGCGCTGGGCATTCCGGTTTTTGATTCCAATTCCGTGGATCGCCTGTCGGTCTACATTGACGGCGCCGATGAAATCGATGGCGAAGGCAATATGGTCAAAGGCGGTGGTGCGGCCCTGACGCGCGAAAAAATCGTGGCAGCGCAGTCGGCCCGTTTTGTCTGCATCGCCGACGAATCCAAGCTGGTTCAGACCCTGGGTAAGTTCCCACTGCCGGTGGAAGTCATTCCCATGGCCACCAGCCGCGTAATTCAGCAGTTTGCTGCCAAGGGTGGCACGGGCACGATTCGCCAAAAAGACGGCCGGCCGCTGGTGACTGACAACGGCCAATACATCGTCGACGTCATCGGATTGAATATCGCCGACCCGTTGGCCTTTGAGGCAGAAGTCAGCCAGTGGCCGGGCGTGGTGACGGTGGGGGTGTTTGCCTTTCAGCGCGCCCAGGTTTGCTTGTTGGGCACCGCCAGCGGCGTACGCACGCTGACCTTCTAAGCCGCCAACGGCGGACTTGGGCCTTCTTTAGAACTGGATGCCCGCCGGGTTGGACGGGCCGGGCGCCGAGGGTGACACGGGTGCCGGGCGCACTTCGGGCTTTTCTTCTACCTTGGCGGGGGCTGGTGCCTGCACTGTGACCAGCGGGCTGGCGGGCGCATTGCGGTAACCGGCCGGCAGCATCGAACTGCGCGGATAGCCCGCCGCATCCAAGGTCTGGCCCCACTCGGCGTCGGAAAAGCCCTTGATGCGCTGTCCACCAACGCTCAGGATGGGCAGCGAGTTTTCACCGGTCAGGCGCTGCAGCGAAGCGACGTCGTCCGCCGTGGTCACGGTGCGTTCGGTAAACGGAACACCCCGTCCGCTCAACAGGGCGCGGCCGGTCGCACAAGGGCCGCATTCGGGGGCGCTGTACAACGTCACCGGGTATTTGGAAACCACCTGGCGCAGCTCGAAGGGCAGCGCAGCCCCTGAAGTTCCGCCCGCGGCGGCACCGCTGGTGGTGGCAACCTTGGCCTGATCGCTGCTGATGGGGGGCTTGTCCGAAAACGTGACGCGGCCATCGGCTCCGACAATGCGGTACACCGTCTGGGCCTGTGCCAGCGAAAACAGACACATCAGTCCGACCAGCGCCTGCATTCGAATCAACGGTTTCATGGGTGTTCTCTCCAAAGTGACCACAGTTTAAGCCGCCATGCCCTGATGGCGCAGCAGGGCGTCCAAGCTAGGCTCGCGCCCGCGGAAAGCCTTGAAAGATTCCATGGCCGGGCGGCTGCCTCCCGCTTCCAGAATGGCTTCGCGGTATTTTCGGCCGGTTTCCACGCTGGGTGTACCGTCAGAAGCTGCGGTTTCTTCAAAGGCGGCGTAGGCATCGGCGCTCAGCACTTCGGCCCACTTGTAGCTGTAATAGCCCGCCGCGTAGCCGCCGGCAAAGATGTGGCTGAAGGTGTGCGGCGTGCGGCTCCAGGCGGGCGACGCAATCACGGCCACCTCGGCGCGCACCTGCGCCAACAGTGCCAGAAAGTCGTCCTGTGGCGCATGTGCGCTGTGCAGCAGCATGTCGAACAGCGAGAACTCGATCTGGCGCAGCGTCTGCAGGCCACTCTGGAAGTTCTTGGCCGCCAGCATTTTGTCGAACAGTGCGCGCGGCAGCGGGGCGCCAGTGTCCACATGCGCTGTCATGTGCTGCAGCACGCTCCACTCCCAGCAGAAGTTTTCCATGAACTGGCTGGGCAACTCCACCGCATCCCACTCCACGCCGCTGATGCCGGAAACATCGCGCTCGTTCACCTGCGTCAGCATGTGGTGCAGGCCGTGGCCGAATTCGTGGAACAGCGTGGTGACGTCATCGTGCGTCAACAAAGCCGGTTTGCCATCCACACCGTCGGCAAAGTTGCACACCAGGTGCGCCACCGGGGTTTGCAAGTTGCCGTTGTCGGGGCGTACCCAACGACCGCGCACGTCGTCCATCCAGGCACCGCCACGTTTGCCGGTGCGCGCGGCGGGGTCCAGGTAAAACTGCCCGACCAATTGGCCGTTGCGGCTGATGCGGTAGAACTGCACGCCGGGGTTCCACACGGCCGCCGTGTCCGCCTCGATGGCCACATCAAACAGGGTTTCCACAATCTTGAACAGGCCGGCCAGCACCTTGGGCGCGGTGAAGTACTGCTTGACCTCCAGTTCGCTGAAGGCGTAGCGGGCTTCCTTGAGTTTCTCGCTCACAAAGGGCAGGTCCCAGGGCTGCAGGTTGTCCATGCCCAGCGCCTCGTGGGCGAAGGCGCGCAGGTCTGCCAGATCACGCTCGCCAAAGGGCTTGGCCTTGGCGGCCAAATTGCGCAGGAAGTTGACCACAGCTTCGGGCGATTCCGCCATCTTGGGCACCAGCGATACCTGGGCAAAGTTGTCGTAGCCCAGCAGTTGCGCCTCTTCCTTGCGAAGCGCCAGAATTTCACGAATTAGCGCGGTGTTGTCGAACTGCTGGAAGGCTTCAGGTGCCTGGTCCGAACTGCGGGTGACATAGGCGCGGTACAGCGTTTCGCGCAAGGCCCCGCTCTTGGCAAACTGCATAACGGGCAGGTAGCAGGGCATCTTGAGCGTGAGCTTGTAGCCGGTCTTGGACTCGGCTTCGGCAGCCGCCTTGGCGGTGTGCAGTACATCGGCAGGAATGCCTTCCACCTCGGCCTCGCTTGCGTAGTAGGCGTAGGCATCGGTGGCGTCGAGGGTGTTTTCGCTGAATTTCTGGCTCAGTTCGGCCTGGCGCTCCTGAATTTCGGCAAAGCGGGTGCGGGCCGCACCTGTCAACTCGGCACCCCCCAGCACAAAGTTGCGCATGGCGTTTATATGCGCCTGGCGCTGTTCGGGCGTCAGGGCCTGTACATCCATGGCCTTGTATTTGGCATACAGACGTTCGTTGGCGCCCAAGCGGGTCCAGAACTCGGTCACGCGCGGCAGCGCTGCGTTGTAGGCCGCGCGCAAATCGGGCGAGTCGGCCACGCTGTTCAAGTGATTGACGGCACCCCAGGCCATGCCCAGGCGCTCGGTGGCCACATCCAGATTCTTGGACAAGGCGATCCAGTCAGCCGGAAAGGCATCTGCCGTAACCGTTTGCATCGCCTGGTCTGCCTGCTCCACCAAGGTGGCGATCGCATCGGCCACATGCTCGGGGCGGATCTGGTCAAACAGGGGCAGGGTGTCAAAGCGCAGCAAGGGATTCATGTGGGACGGGTACCGGGTGGGTCAGGGAGGTAGAACGGGGATAACTTGGTAGATGGGTACGCAGACGGGCGCCGCAAGGGCACCCGCTTGTAGAAAGTCAGGCGAGGCCTTTGGCAGCGGCTTCGCGCTCGGCCGCTTCCATGGTGTTGACCAGCAACATGGCAATCGTCATGGGGCCTACGCCGCCGGGAACCGGGGTGATGTGACCGGCCACTTGGCTGATGCCGGCGTAGTCCACGTCGCCGCAGAGCTTGCCTTCGTCATTGCGGTTCATGCCCACGTCGAGCACCACCGCGCCGGGTTTGACCATGTCGGCCGTCAGCACATTGCGCTTGCCCACCGCCGCCACGATGACGTCGGCCTGCAGCGTGATGTCTTTCAAGTTGGCGGTGCCGCTGTGGCAGATGGTGACGGTGGCGTTCTGTGCCAACAGCATCAGGGCCATGGGCTTGCCGACGATGTTGCTGCGGCCAATCACCACCGCGTGCTTTCCGCGCAAGTTGTAGCCAATGCTTTCCAGCATCTTCATGCAGCCATACGGCGTGCAGGGCCAAAAACCCGGCTGGCCTACCATCAGCGCACCAGCACTGGAGACGTGAAAACCGTCCACGTCCTTGGCAGGTGAAATGGCTTCGATGACCTTGTGCGCATCCATGTGGGGGGGGAGCGGCAACTGCACCAGAATGCCGTGAATCGTCGGGTCGTTGTTGAGCGCGTCAATACGGGCCAGCAGGTCGGCCTCGGTCATGTCGGCCGGGTATTTTTCGAGTACCGAATGCAAGCCGGCGTCGCCACAGGCCTTGACCTTGTTGCGCACGTACACCTGCGATGCCGGGTTTTCGCCCACCAACACCACGGCCAGGCCGGGCGTCAGGCCGCGGGCCTTGAGCGCGGTGGCGCGTTGGGCCACGTCGGCACGGGTGGATGCGGCCAGGGCGTTGCCGTCAATGATGTGGGCTGTGGTCATTCGGTGTCTCCGGAATAAAAAAGCCCGCAGCATGGCAACTGCGGGCAGGGTTTTAGTTGTTAGGAAGGGTCAAACTTTGGGGGCATTTTGTCCCAGGGCGATCTTGAGCAAATCGGCCACGGTGTTGGCGCTGAGCTTTTCCATGATGTTGGCGCGGTGCGCCTCGACCGTTTTGATGCTGATGCCCAGGTCGTCGGCAATTTGCTTGTTCAGGCGGCCCGCCACGATGCGCTCCAGCACCTGCGACTCACGCAAGGTCAGCTTGGACAGCAGGGCGTCGCGGTTTACCGCCAACTGGTAGTCGGCAAACGAATCCTTGGCGTGGTCCAACATGCGCTCCACCAGGCTGACCAATTGGTCTTCCTTGAAGGGCTTCTGAATGAAGTCCATGGCGCCCTTTTTCATGGTGTCAACCGCCATCGGCACGTCGCCGTGGCCGGTAATGAACACGATGGGAAGCGGGGATTTGCCTTCGATCAGGCGGTTTTGAAGTTCCAGCCCGGTCATGCCACCCATACGGATATCGGCAATCAGGCAAGCCACTTCGCGGGCGTCATAGCGGCTGAGGAAGGACTCGGCGGAGTCAAAACAGCGCACCCGGTAGCCTTTGCCCTCCAGTAACCATTGCAGGGAATCGCGTACCGCTTCGTCGTCGTCAACAACGTAAACCGTACCTTTTTTGGGAATCAGGCTCATTCGAATATCCAAACGTTATGTTCGTGTGAGGGAGGCGCTGTCTCCAAAACTGCAGACATTTGCAACAGGGATCCAGAAGGAGAAACGGCAGCCGGCCACCTCTGTGCCATTGTAGATGTTCTCGGCGGTCATCCGTCCGAGGTGCGACTCCACAATGGAACGGCACAGACTGAGGCCAATGCCCATGCCATCCGACTTGGTGGAAAAGAAGGCTTCGTACAAACGCGCCATGACCTCAGGTGCCAGCCCCTTGCCCGAGTCGCGCACCGAAAAATCGACCGCCGACTGACCATCGATCTGGCTTGCGACCACGCGCAGTTCGACCAGGCGCTGGGCGGTCGGGCGCTGCGCTGCGTCGATGGACTCCGCCGCATTGCGCAACAGGTTGACCAGCACCTGCTCGATCAGGATCGGGTCCACCAGCATGACCGGTAAATCGGGGGCAATGAAATGGTTGAGGCGCACATTGCGACGGCGCAATTCAATTTCGGCCAGTTCGATTGCCTCGCTCACCATGACCGTCACGTCCGAGGGCGTGCGGTTGGGCTCGCTGCGTTTCACAAACGAGCGGATGCGCTGAATGATCTGCCCGGCCCGGTGTGCCTGGCGGGCGGTCTTGTCGAGTGCGCCCAGCAAGTCTTCCTCGGTGATCTGTTGCGCCTTGATGCGCGAGATCATGCCGTTGCAGTAGTTGTTGATGGCGGTGAGGGGCTGGTTGAGTTCGTGCGCCACGCTGGAGGCCATTTCGCCCATGGTGATCAGGCGGCTGGAGTTTTGGGCGCGCTCGGCCTGCGTGGCGGCCTGCTGCTCGGCGATGCGGCGGCCGGTAATGTCGGTGGCGATCACCATTTGCGCCAGGCGACCATCCACCCAGCTCAGGTAACGGGTTCGTACCTCCAGCCACTTGCCCAGGGACTCGTCAAAAATCTCGCCGCTTTCGGTTTCCGTGTCGGCAATCGAGTCGGTCGGCAGGCCGGCCAGAGCGTCCACACTGTCATCGTTGTCGCTGGAGGTGGGGCTACTCGGCACACCGGCTTCGGCCACCAGTTGCAGGTGGCCGTTGGCTAAGGTGCCGAACCATTGCCGGTAGAGCTTGTTGGCAAACAGCAGTTCGTCGCTGCCGAGCGGAGCGACCGAGATGGATGCGTCCAGCGCCTCCAACACAGTGGTAAAGCGCTGGTGGGATGCCGACAACTGTTCGCGCACCCGGTTGGGTTCGGTGATGTCGGTCATGGAGGTGACCCACCCGGTCTGGGTTCCCATGGCGTCGATCAGCGGGGCGACGTATAGGCGGGCGTCAAAGGTGGTGTTGTCGCGCCGCTTCACCCGCACCTGAAAACCGCCGGGTGTGGATTTGCCGGAAAGCTCCTCCTCGAGTTTGGAGGTCAGCAATTCACGGTCCTGTTCGGGCCAATAGGGGAAGGGGGCGGTGCGGCCGACCAGATCGGATTCGTCCCAGCCGGTCATCTGGCAGAAGGCGGC
>ERZ1034361.331-NODE-331-length-33144-cov-5.214988_pt1 | contig 33144 bp, 26 predicted proteins | sample MGYA00520617_ERZ1034361 | MGnify/ENA primary metagenome ERZ1034361 (study PRJEB33736, sample SAMEA104284507) | Azolla filiculoides | biome: Urban; feature: Water surface; material: Ditch water | place: Netherlands | collected 2015-10-28 | depth 0-0.1 m ...
TGCATGACCACGCCGTTCTTGTCGATCAGGAAAGATCCGCGCAGGGCCACGCCGGCGCCTTCGAGTTCAACGTCGTAGGCACGGCAGATGTCGTGCTTGATGTCGGCCACCAGCGGGTAGCCGACCTGGCCGATGCCACCGTCCTTGATGGCGGTATTCTTCCAGGCCAGGTGGGTGAACTGGGAGTCGATGGAGACGCCGATGACCTCGACGCCACGCTGGGCAAACTCGGCCAGGCGGTGATCGAAGGCGATCAGTTCGGACGGGCAGACGAAGGTGAAGTCGAGCGGGTAGAAGAACAGGACAACCGGCTTGCCCTTGAAGGAGGACAGTTTCAGCTCCTTGATTTCGTTGTTGCCATATACGGCGGTAGCGGTGAAATCCGGGGCTTGCTTGCCAACGAGAACGGCCATGGGGAACTCCTTGTAATGATTGAATTGTGGGTTGGGGGGAAAGATGCAATTTAACGAAGCCGGCATGTCGTGTCAAACCAGCATGGGGCCGCGGGCAGGCTGAGCCGGGTGTGGCATGCCTTGTCCCGAAGTCTCGGGTCGCTGGCATAATCGCGGTATGAAAATAATGATAGCCAGGCAGACCGGCGGAGGGGCTGGGACGTGCTGAAGGTACTGGTTTTTCTGCCGGTGGTGGGCGCGCTCCTGCTCGCTGTCCTGCCGGTGCGCCGTGCCTTGCCGCTGTGGCAGGTGGCGATGCTGTTTTCGCTGGCAGCACTGGGCTATGCGCTATGGCTGGCCGGCCAGTTCGAGACGGCCGGTGCGGCCGTTCAGATGTTCGAGAGCCGTGCCTGGAATCGTCGGCTCGGCTCCTCCTTCGCCCTCGGGGTCGATGGCATCTCGCTCGCCATGCTGTTGCTGACGGCGCTGCTGTCGCTCATTGCCGTGCTGGTTTCGCGGCGCATGGAAGAGGGCGCTCGCCTCTATTTCATGCTCGTCCTGTTGCTTGAGTCGGCGATGTTCGGCGTGTTCACGGCGCGCGACTGGTCGCTGTTCTATGTTTTCTGGGAAGCGACCCTGCTTCCCCTGTTCTTCCTGATCGACCGCCTGGGTGGCCCGAACCGGCAGCGCGCGGCGCTCAATTTCTTCCTGTACACATTGGGCGGCTCGGTGTTCATGCTCGTCGCCCTGCTTTTTCTCTACGATGCGGCGCCCGGTCACAGCTTTGCGATGGCCGACATGGCCGAGGGCGGTCGCGGCCTGCCGCTCAATACCCAATTGCTGATCTTTGCCGGCCTGTTCATCGGCTTCGGCGTCAAGATGCCGGTCTTTCCGCTGCATGGCTGGCTGCCGCTGGCCCATGTCGAGGCGCCCAGTCCGGTCTCCATCCTGCTCTCCGGCGTGCTGCTCAAGATGGGCGCCTATGGCCTGATCCGTGCCGCCGAGACGCTGCCTGCCGCCCTGCTGGCGACGCAGGACTGGCTGGTCATCCTCGCCTTCATCAGCCTGCTCTACGGCGGCATCCTGGCCTGGCGGCAGCAGGACCTCAAGGCGATGGTCGCCTATTCGTCGATTTCGCACATGGGCATCGTGCTGCTCGGCATTGCGACGCTCAACGTCACCGGACTGACCGGTGCCGTCATGCAGATGGTGGCGCACGGGCTGACCGCCGGCCTGCTCTTCCTCGTTGTCGGGCTGCTTTACCAGCGCACCCACAGCCGCGATCTGGCCGACTACGGATCCCTGCTCGGCAAGGCCCCACGTTTCGCCTTTTTTACGGCTTTCGGCCTGCTTGCCGCGCTTGGCCTGCCCGGTAGTGCCGGCTTCATCGCCGAACTGCATGCCCTGGTCGGCGGCTACCTGCGCTGGGGCGGCTGGGTGCTCATCCTCTGCCTCGCCATGTTGATCGGCGCAGCCTACAGCCTGCGGGTGATCGGTCGCCTGTGCCTGCCCGGCAAGTCGATGGAACTGGCGGACATGACTCGGACCGAAGCCGTGGCCGCCGGGCTGCTGGCGGCCTGTATCGTCGGTCTCGGCATCTGGCCGGCGCCCTTACTCGACCTCATCGCCGGCAGCGTCGGCCAGGTCGCCCACCTGTTCGGGACCTGAGATGAGCGCCGAGCACGAACTGCCCATCAGCGAACGCCTGGCCCACTGGCTCGAGCATCTGACGCATGTCCTGCCAGCGCAGGCGCCGATCCGCGATTTCGTGCATCACAACACCCTGCATGGCTTCCAGCATCTGCCCTTTACCGATGCCTTGGCAGCGGCCGGCGCCATGACCGGGTCCACGACTTACTGGCCCGAGTCGACATTTCGCGCCTGCCTGGCCAGCGGACGGATCAGTGCCGACGACCTGCGGGCCAGTCTGGACGATAGTGGCATCGCCGACCTCGATGCCCCACTGTTCCGTGGCATCACACGGCGTGATGTCCTGCTGGCCAGCCTGATGGCCGGCAACGAGAGCCCGGATGCCCGCCGCCTCGATTGGCTGGCACGCGAAGGCAAGCTGGCTGACGATCCGTTTTTTGAGCATTTTCTGGCCTTGGGGGCAGATGTCGCGGCGCGGCCCGCCGAGGTGTCATGGCAAGCGCTGGCCAGCGAGCGCTGGGCCGAACTTTGCGGCCGGGTTGGTAGCCGCTGGACCTGGCGCAGCGTGCTTGAGCATCTGGGTGGCGAGGATGTGCTGGCGCGGGTGCGCAGCATTCTCCAGCGGCATCTGGCAGCCCATCTTGATCTTGGCGTGGCGGCCTGGCGCAATCCGGCGCAGGGCCAAGGCTTCTTCGCGGCCTGGCGGGCCAGCGCCGGTTTCGATCTGGCCTGGGAAATGGACGAGTTGCCCAATGTCCGCGACGAAATCCTGCATCTGCCCGACCGTCCGCTCGACGTCCTGCTTGAAGAGCTGCCGCGCCTGATGCCTGACGAAGGCTGCTGGTATGGCTATTTGCAACGCCTCAGCCTCGAACTGCCCGGCTGGTCCGGCATGTTTCTCTGGCGCGACCGTCATCCGGAGTTTGGCGACGGGACGCCGGTGGTGATGCTCGATTACCTTGCCGTGCGCGTCCTGCTCGAGCGCCTGCTCACCGACGACTTGCTGCGTCGCCTGAGTGGCGGGCCGCTGCAACTGTCCGAACTGGCCGATTACTATGCCGCCCGTCCGGAGGAGTTTCTCGTGCGCGATGCGCGGCATCAGCCCGGCCTGCCCGAGGCCTTGCAAGGTCGCGCCGCTTACCTGGTCGACCTGGCCCGCAACGGGCACGTCGATGTCAATGAGTGGCGCCACCTGGCCGCAACGATGGCGCCATTCGTCTACGGCACGCAGTCGCTGACAGCCGCCTGGGAAATGGCCGCCCTGAGCCGGCAACTGGGTTTGACGCCGGCCGATCTGCAAGCACTGGACAGCGCCGAAGTCGCCGCCCTGCGCGCCTGTGTCGGCAGTCTGGCGCCGGCCGAGCGCAGCCAGATCTGGCTGCTCGCCTACGAGCGCCACTACCGCGAGCAGCTTTTTGCGGCGCTGGCCGCCAATCATGCGCGCCAGCCTGCGCCGGGCGAAGTGTCGGCGCAGGTTGTCATGTGCATGGATGACCGCGAGGAGGGCACGCGCCGGCATCTTGAAGAAATTGCCCCGCAAATCGTCACCTATGGCGCCGCCGGTTTCTTTGGCGTGCCGGTCTATTGGCAGGGCGTGGATGATGCCGAAAAGACGGCGCTTTGCCCTATCGTCGTGCGGCCGACGCATCTCGTCCGCGAACGCGGCCGCAGCGGCGCCGAGATTATCGAGGGCCAGCGTGCAGCCCGTCGCGAATGGCGCTTGCAGTGGCGCGAAAACTTCTACCAGGCGACCCGCCGCCACGCCGTAGCCGGCCCGATACTGACCGCCCTGGGCAGCCTTCCCGCGCTTGGCGCGCTGACCGGCGTGACCCTGGCGCCCGGCTGGTTTGGTCAAACGGCCCGCCGCTGGCGCGAACAATACGATGGCGGTTTGGCCACCCGGCTCGATCTGACCGCCACCCAGCCGCTTGCCGCCATGCCGGATTTGCCACAAGCAGGCTTGACTGACAGCGAGCAGATAGAGCGGGTCGAAGCCTTCCTGCGCATGATCGGCCTGACCGATCATTTTGCGCCGCTGGTCCTGATCTTCGGCCACGGTTCGGGCAGCCGGAACAATCCCCACCTCTCGGCCTACGACTGTGGCGCCTGTTCCGGCAAGCACGGCGGGCCGAATGCCCGGATCTTTGCAGCCATGGCCAATCGTTCCGAAGTGCGGGCCGGCCTGGCCGGACGCGGCGTGGCTATCCCCGACAGTTGCTGGTTCATCGCCGCCGAGCACAATACCTGCGATGACGGGGTCGAGTGGTACGACCTCGATATCGTGCCGGAACGCTTCCAGGCTGCACTCGATACGCTGCTCGGCCAGATCGGCGAAGCCTGCCGGGCCCATGCCGCCGAGCGCTGCCGCCGGCTGGCCTCGGCCCCGTTGCGTCCGACACCGTGGAAGGCCCGTCAACACATGCTGGGCCGGGCCAGCGACATATCCCAGGCGCGGCCGGAGCTGGGTCACGCCACCAACGCAGCGGCTTTCGTCGGCCGGCGCGAGATGAGTCGCGGCCTTTTTCTCGACCGCCGGGTCTTCCTGATTTCCTACGACCCGAGGCGCGACGACGACGGGCAGATCGTCGAAGGTATCCTGCTCGCCGCCGGTCCGGTCGGCGCCGGCATTGCGCTCGAATATTATTTCTCGACCGTCGACAACGAGCATTTCGGCTGCGGCTCGAAAATCACGCACAACATCACCGGGCTGTTCGGGGTCATGGAGGGGGCGGATTCGGACCTGCGTACCGGCCTGCCCTGGCAGATGGTCGAAATCCACGAACCGATGCGCCTGCTCGTCGTCGTCGAACAGACCCCGGAAGTGCTGAGCGCCGTCCTTAATCGCCAGCCGCCGCTGCAGGAACTGATCAATAACGAATGGATAATCCTGGCGGCCAAGTCCCCGACCAGCGCCGCCATCGAACTGTACTGCCCGCGCCGTGGCTGGCTGCCGTGGTCCGGCAAGGCGGTGCTGCCGCACGTGGCGCGCTCGGTCGACTGGTTTGCTGGTGAATCCGAACCCCTGGCCCCGGCCATCATCATGGGAGCTGTCCGATGATCGCCTTGTTCGCCCTATTGCCCGACTGGATCTGGCTGGTCCCCGTTCTGCCGCTGCTGGCGGTGGTCATCAACGGTGCCCGCGTCCTGCTTGGCCGGGCCTCGGGCGATGCGGCCGAGCCGTTGACGGCGCGACTGTCCTCGCTGGCGGCTTTCGGCGGGCTGGTCTTGCTGATCGCCATCGACGTGCTGGCGCTCGTCGATGGGGCGCCGGGGCATCGTCGTCTGGCGCACTGGTTCGGCAATGGCAACTGGGAGGCGAGCTTCTCCTTCATGCTGGACCCACTGTCGCTGACGCTGGGCACGCTGACGGCGCTGATTGGCTGGCTGGTCATGCGCTTCTCGGCGAATTACCTGCATCGCGAGGCCGGCTTCCACCGCTTTTTCATTGCGCTGAGTTTCTTCCTGGCCGGCATCCAGCTCGTCCTCCTCGCCGGCAACGGGCTGCTCGCCTTCGTTGGCTGGGAGATGTGTGGCGTCTCGTCCTTCCTGCTCATCGGCTATGCCTGGCATCGCCCAGTAGCGACCGGCAATGCGCTGTTCGCCTTCGTCACCAATCGCGGCGGCGATGCCGGCTTCCTGCTCGCCCTCGGGCTGGCAGCCACCTGGCTGGGTGGTTTCGAGTGGACGCTGCTGACCAAGGCTTCCCAGATCAGCGTCGTCAATGACCGCCTGCTGGTCATCGGCTTTGTCATCGCGGCGCTCGCCAAGTCGGCGCAACTGCCCTTCTCGGCGTGGATCACCAAGGCGCTCGAGGGGCCGACGCCGTCATCGGCCATCTTTTACGGTGCGGTCATGGTGCATGCCGGCGTCTATCTCCTGCTGCGCATCGAGCCCCTGCTCATTCAGGTGCCGGATGTCATGTTCGGTCTGGTCGTGGCCGGCGCGCTGACGGCCATCTACGCCTGGCTGTGCGGGCTGGTCCAGACCGACGTCAAGTCAGCCCTCATTTTTGCCACCGTTTTCCAGGTCTCGCTGATGTTCGTCTCCATCGGCCTGGGCTGGACGACGCTCGCCCTGGTCCATCTTTGCCTGCATGCCGGCTGGCGGGTCTGGCAGTTCCTCGTGGCCCCCTCGTGGCTGGTCATCACCCGCCAGCGGCCGGCACCGCCGCCGGCCTGGCTGCGCCACAATCAACTGCTGTACACCATCGCCCTGCAACGGTTCTGGCTCGACAAGCTGTCGCAAACCTTGCTCGTCGAGCCGACACAGTCCTTCGCCCGCGACGTCCGGGCGCTGGAGGAGCATTTCATCGATCATGCCATCGGCCAGCCAGGGCAGGGCCAGCCCATCCATGCCGATCGTCCGCTGGTGGTAGCCGACGGCTTGCCGGGGCGCCTCCTGGCCTGGGCTTCCGATGTCCTGCAGCGCATCGAATACCGCCTGCTGCTGCGCGGCAAGGGCGGCACGGCTGAAAAGCTCATGCACCGGGCCGGCGAATACCTGCGGACGCTGGAGAGTCTGCTCGAACAGCCGCGCTACCTGATGATGGCGGTCATGGCGACTTTCGTGGTGATCCTGTGAGCAGCGGCCTCAGTGAAATCTTCTGGTACAACCAGGCCGGCCTGCCGCTGCTCCTGCTCCTGCAACTGCTGCCGCTGTGCGGTGCGGCGGTCGTCTATGTCTTCAACGAGCGGCGCACGGCGGTCACCCTGGGCAAGATATTCGCGCTGGGCGAACTGCTGCTCGGCATCGTCGTCGTCAGCCACATCAACCCGCTGTCGCCAGCCTTGCAACTGGCCGAACGCTATACCCCGCTCGCCTACCACGTCGCGGTCGATGGACTCAGCATGCTCTTCGTGCTGCTCACGGCGCTGCTGACTTTCCTCATGACCCTTTACGGCATGAGTCGCGGCATGATCTCGCCGGGGCGGCTGTTTGCCGTGCTGCTGCTGGCCGAAACCGGGCTGGTCGGCATGCTGGTGACGGTCAATGTGGCGTGGTTCGCGGCATTTTCGGGACTCGAATTGTGGTCTGTCGTGTACCTGCTGCGGCGCTGGGCCTCGTCGCGGGCCGAAATCCATGCGCTGGCCCGCTTTGTCCAGTACCAGGCCTTCGGCTGGGTGCTTTTTGTCGCCGGTTGCATCGTGCTCGGCTGGGGCCATGCCGAGGCGACGGGGGGGTACTGGAGCTTCGATCTCTTTGATCTGGTCGGTGCCGTCCCCGTCGGCAAGTTTCAGACGGCGGCCTTCTACCTGTTGTTCTACGGCCTGGCTGTGCGCACGCCACTCTTTCCGCTGCATGGCTGGCTGCCCAATATGGCGCAGCACGGCCTGATCGCCGTCGCCCCGGCGCTCATGGTTGGCGTCAAGGTCGGCATCTACGGCATGATGCGTTTCGTCCTGCCGCTGACCCCGGCTGCAGTCCAGTACTGGCAGCCCTACGTCGTCGGTTTCGCCATGGCCGGCGTCTTCTTCACGGCGGCGCTCGCCTTCCAGCAGAGCAATCTGCGTCGCCTGCTGGCATTTGCCGTGGTCAGCCATACCAGCCTGCTCGTCATCGGCCTGTTCAGCCTGCACGAGTCGGGCATCCAGGGCGCCATGTTGCTCGCCGCCAACTTCGGGCTGGCGGTGACCGGCATGTGGTTCATCGTCGGCTTTGTCTTCCGGCGCACCGGGACGACCGAACTACACGAACTCTCCGGCCTGTTCGAGCGCATTCCCTTCCTCGCCATCGCCTTCCTGAGCTTCGGCCTGGCCATTGTTGGCATGCCCGGTACGCCGGGTTTCGATGCGGCCCACCTGATCCTGGAGGCCTCGATCGACACCTTCGGCGCATTGTCGACGGTGGCGACGGCGCTCGGCAACGTCGCCGCCGCCGGCTTCCTGCTCTGGGCTTTCCAGAAAGCCTTCCTGTCGCAAGCCAGGGTCGGGGGCCATGACGTCGACCGGACGCAGATCATGGAATACCTGGTCTGCGGCATTGCCCTGGCTGCCATGCTGGCCATCGGCTTTTTTACCGAACCCTGGCTCTATCTGACCGAAACAGCCAGCCAGGCCGCCGCGGCGAGGTTCGTGCGATGAACCTGCCGCTGCTCTCGCTGCTCATCTTCCTGCCGCTCGCTGGCGTCGTCGTGCTCTGGCTGCTGCCCGCCCGGGCGACGCGCCCGGTCGTGGCGCTCAACATGCTCTTGACGCTGGCCCTGGCGACCACCGTTCTTTTCGCCTACGACCCGGCTGGTGCCCGTTTCCAGCTCGTCGAAAGGCTGCCATGGATTGCCAGCCTGAATATTCATTATCTGGTCGCCGTCGACGGCATTTCGGTGCTGTTTCTGCCGGCGACCGCGCTGCTTTTTCTCGCTTCGCTGGTGGCCTGCTGGAATGCGGTCCAAGACGCACCTCGCCTGCATTACAGCCTGCTCCTGCTGCTTCAGTCGGCCACCGTGGGTATTTTCTGCGCACTGGATACGGCGCTGTTCTTTGTCTTCTGGGAAATGTCGCTGGTCCCGATCTACTTCCTGCTCGCCCGCTGGGGTGTCAGCAGTGGCAGCGCACAAGCGGCAGCGCGCTATTTCCTGATCATGCTGGCCGGCGGCATTCCCCTGCTCATCGCCTTCGTCATGCTGGCGGCCAGCCAGCCGGTGCCGACCTTTGACCTGACGGTCCTGCTCGGTGTTCCCCTGCCGCGGTCTACGCAGACGGCGATTTTCCTGCTCTGCCTGCTCGGTTTTGGCATCAAGGTGCCGCTCGTGCCCCTTCACACCTGGCTGCCGCAGTTTGCGCTGGCCGCGCCCGGTTCGCTGACTGCCCTGCTCGTCGGCCTCAAACTCGGCGCCTTCGGCCTGATCCGCTTCGCCATCCCGCTCGCCCCGGAGGCGGCGCTTGACCTGCACTGGCTGCTCGCCGGGCTGGGCACCGTCGCCATTCTCTATGGCGCCGTCGGCATGCTGGCCCAGAGCAACCTGCGCGTCGGCCTGGCCTACGCCAGCATCTGTCACGTCGGTCTGGCCGTGCTCGGTCTTGCTTCCTATACGGCGCAGGCAGCGCAGGGCGCGGTTTCCCTGCTGCTCAGCTTCTCGGTGGCGACCGGCGGGGCCTTCGTGCTACTCGAGTTCCTGCGGCAGCGCACCGGCTCGACCGACATCAACGCGCTGGGCGGAGCGGCCAAAACCATGCCGCTACTCGCTACCGGCTTCCTGATCTGCGGTCTGGCCGGAGTCGGCATGCCGGGGACCAGCAGTTTTCCCGGCGAATTCATGTTGATCATCGCGGCCCTGCAAAGTCATACCGGCGCCGGCATGGCTGCGTTGTTCGGGCTGTCTATCGCGGCCGGCGGCTTTCTGTCGCTCTACCGCAAAGCCTTTTTCGGCCCGGTCACCCGGCCCGCTGTCGCCGAAGCCAGCGACCTGCGGCCGCGCGAGTGGATTGTGCTCGTCGCCCTGATCCTGATGATCGTCGGCATCGGGGTCTATCCCGGTCCGTGGATCGAAATCGTCCGGCCGGCGGCGGAAGCCTGGGCGGCCGGACTGGGGCGCTGAAGGGCCGGAATCAGGCCTTCTTGACGAATTCCGACTTGAGCTGCATGGCGCCGATGCCGTCTATCTTGCAGTCGATGTCGTGGTCGCCATCGATCAGGCGGATGTTCTTGACCTTGGTGCCGACCTTGACGACCGAGGACGAGCCCTTGATCTTGAGGTCCTTGATGACGGTGACCGAGTCGCCGTCCTGCAGGATGTTGCCATTGGCGTCCTTCCAGACGCGAGCCTCTTCGCTGCTGGGGCCGGCATCCTTGCTCCACTCATGGGCGCATTCCGGGCAGACGTAATTCGTGCCATCTTCGTAGGTGTACTCCGATTTGCACTTCGGGCAGTTCGGCAAGCCGCTCATGGGGTTTTCCTTTTAATAATCTTCGTCAAAGCCGCCCATGAGATTGGGCAGCAGGATGTAGGCGCGCTTGATAGCGTCAGAAAGGTCGGGGCATATGTTGTCGTCGCCCAGGTGATCGATGAAGCCCGAACGATAGAGCAGAGATCCGGGCTGCGAGTTGAGGCCGCAGACAATCAGCGTACAGCCACGCTTCAATAACTTGTCGCGCAGGTTTTCCAGTCCTTCCAGGCCGGTCGTGTCGAGCTGGATCAGGCGTGTCATGTCGAGGATGACCACTTCGGGGTGGCCTTCTCGCGGGTCGAGCAGTTCTTCCAGCTTGTTGACGGCGCCAAAGAACAGCGAGCCAAACAACTGCCAGGCGGCAACGCGCATCGTGCCATCCGGGTAGAGGAACTGCGGCTCGTCGGCTTCATCGGTGAGTGGCAGACGCTCGATCTTGGTCAGCTCCGACATCCGGTAGATGAAGAAGAGGCTGGCCAGCACCATGCCGAGTTCGACGGCGATGGTCAGGTCGAAAAGCACCGTCACGAAGAAAGTGGCGAGCAGGATGATCCGGTAGTTGTAGGAGTAGCGGCGCAGTTCGAGGAACTGGTGCCATTCGCCCATGTTGATGGCGACGACCATGACGATGGCCGACAGCGTGGCGAGCGGTACGTAGGAGGCGAGCGGGGCGGCAATGAGCACGATGCCGAGCAGGACGAAGGCGTGGATGATGCCGGCAATCGGGGTCCGGCCGCCGGTCTTGACGTTGGTCGTCGTCCGGGCAATGGCGCCGGTCGCCGCGAAGCCGCCGAAAAGAGGGGCGGCGATATTGGCCAGGCCCTGGGCGATGAGTTCCTGGTTGGGGTCGTGGCGGTCGTCGATCTGGCTGTCGGCGACGCGGGCCGAGAGCAGCGATTCGATGGCCCCGAGGAGGGCAATGGTGATGGCCGGCGAGATCAGCTTGCCGAAATCGTGGATGGACAGTGCGGGCAGGCCGAAATTGGGCAGTTCCTGCGGGATGCCGTTGAAACGGCTTCCGATGGTTTCGACCGGCAGATCGAAGAGGAAGGAAACCAGGGTGCCGACGATGAGAACGACGAGCGGTCCCGGTGCCCGGCGCATGAAGGCGAAGGTCTGGGCCAGTCGGTTGTACGAGAGCAGAAAAATGAAGCAGGTGGTGGCCAGACCCAGGGTCGGCAGGTCGACGGTATGGGCGTAGGCGGCCAAGGTTTTTATGCGGTGGAAGAATTCGGCCGGCAGGTTGTCGATCTGCAGCCCGAAGAAATCCTTGATCTGGGCGAGGAAGATGACGACGGCGATGCCGTTGGTGAAGCCGATGACGACGGTGACCGGGATGAACCTGATCAGTTGCCCCATGCGGGCGATGCCCATGGCGAGCAGGAAAATGCCGGCAAGGATGGTGGCACCCATAAGGTTGGCAAAGCCGTGGATGGCGACGATGCCGTAAACGATGGGGATGAAGGCACCAGTTGGGCCGCCGATCTGGACTCGGGAGCCGCCCAGGGCCGAGGTGATGAGCCCGGCGACAATGGCCGTCCAGATGCCAGCCGTCGGCGAACAGCCCGAGGCGATGGCGAAGGCCATGGCGAGCGGCAGGGCGAGTACGCCCACGGTAATCCCCGCCGCAATGTCCTTGCCGAGTTGTGCGCGGGTGTAGGTGGGCAGGCAATCGAGTAACTTGGGGCGGAAGGCGATTTTCATGCGGCGCACTCGGAGGGTAAGCGCAGCATTATATGAGCGCCACATTTATCGTCAATGTTAATCACATGTTAATATGATGCAACACGAACCGAATAAGAGTAAGTCATGGAGAAACGTACAGCCCGTTTGACCATCCTGATCGATCCTCAGAAGAAAAAGATCTTCGAGGAAATATGCGCCGCCAAGGACCTGACGTCGTCTCAGGTGGTGCGCCGCCTGGTCCGCGAGTACATCATCGAAAATGCCGGTGAGCGCGAGTTGCCGGCCTGGCTGAAGCCGAGCGGCAAGGGTTCGGATTAACCGTCTTTGCGCTCTGCGTCGGGGCGAACCTTGTCCGGATGCTGGGCGCCGACATAGGCGTCGAATTTGACCTGCATGGCCGGCGCCTGCTTGGCCAACTCGCGCAGGATACGCGCCACTGCCCAGAGCATGACGGCAACGCCGCCTGCCGTGCAGGCGACGGCTTCCACCAGCGATGTCGGGAAATCGGCCAGGATGGCCCCTTTGCCGGCGGCGAACCAGCTGGCGCCAATGCCCACGCAGGCCAGCCCGAACATGTCGACCAGCGCATAGAGAAAAATCGGGCCGGTCAGGCTGGGGCGGGGTGGGCGATTCGACGGGTTTAGCATGGATTTTTCCGGGGTCGGGTTTGTTTTCGGATTTTCTGCAAAATGTCTTGACAAAGCCAAAGTCAGCGTTTGACTTATGCACAGTAATGGGGCGTTTTCCGATGATTGCTTGCTGGCCGGTCAGCGAATTTGACAAGTTGAGTTTGTTGTTTATTAGTCTAACAAAATCAATGTGTTACGTTTAAGCTCAAGTTTCGGGCAGGGTAGGAAAAATCCTTGTGGGACGGTGACTTAGCGACTTACCCCTTGATTCATTCACAGACTTATCCACAGTTTTTGTGGATAGTTTCAAAAGAACAAACGGGGTAGCTAGATTGGGCGCCTAAGTTAAAGTGATACTTTAGGTTCTGTCATGTTTTTGCTGCGGCGCAGCAAGCGAATTGCCGCTGCGCCAAGCCTTTTGGTGACGCGTGATTATTTCACACGCATCCCCGGTTGAGCGCCCGAGTCAGGCGATAACAGGAAGATTCCGGGCGTCTTGCCATCGGTATCGGAAGCGGCCAGGACCATCCCTTCGGACATCCCGAATTTCATCTTGCGCGGCGCCAGGTTGGCGACCATGACGGTGAGGCGACCAATCAGCAGGGCCGGGTCGTAGGCGGCCTTGATGCCGGCAAAGACATTGCGTGTTTCGTTGTTGCCCACATCCAGCGTCAGGCGGACCAGCTTGTCCGCCCCCTCGACGTGTTCGGCATTGGCAATGCGGACGATGCGCAAGTCCACCTTCATGAAGTCATCGATATTGCAGAACGGCTCCCAAGGCGATTCGGCCTTGACCTCGTTCTGCTGATGCTCGGCATGGCGCTGCGGCGATTGCTGCTCCTGGGTCGGGGCCAGCGATTCCTTGTTGGCTTCAACGAGTTTCTCGATCAGCTTCGCATCGACCCGGGTCATCAGGTGCTCGTAGACGTTGATGCCATGGCCGGCGGCGAGCAGGCTTTGCGCATCCGTCCAGGCGAGGGGGGCGATATTGAGGAATTTTTCAACCTTGCCGGCGACCACCGGGAGGATGGGCTTGAGCAGCACGGTGAGCAGGCGGAACAGGTTGAGCGCATTGCTGCAGGCGGCGTGCAGCTCGACTTCGCGGCCCTCCTGCTTGGCCAGTTCCCACGGTTTGACGCTGTCTACGTACTGGTTGGCGGCATCGGTCAGCGCCATGATTTCGCGCATGGCCTTGCCGAATTCGCGGGCTTCATAGAGTTCGGCGACGCGGCCGGCAGCGTCCTGGATCGCCATGATGGCCGGCAGCTCGGCTGACGCTGGGGCGAGCTGGCCGTTGAAGCGCTTGGTGATGAAGCCGGCCGAGCGGCTGGCGATATTGACGTACTTGCCGACCAGGTCGGAATTGACGCGGGCGCCGAAGTCCTCGAGGTTGAGGTCGATGTCTTCCATGCTCGCCGAGAGCTTGGCAGCGTAGTAGTAGCGCAGCCATTCCGGGTTGAGGCCGGTGTCGAGATAGCTCTGGGCCGTGATGAAGGTGCCGCGCGATTTCGACATCTTGGCGCCATCCACCGTCAGGAAGCCGTGGGCAAAGATCTTGGTTGGCGTACGGAAGCCGGCATGGGCCAGTTCGGCCGGCCAGAACAGGGCGTGGAAGTAGAGGATGTCCTTGCCGATGAAGTGGTAGAGCTCGGTCGTCGAGTCGGGCTTGAAATATTCGTTGAAGTCGAGGCCGTTACGGGCGCACAGATTCTTGAAGGACCCCATGTAGCCGATTGGTGCATCGAGCCAGACGTAAAAGTACTTGCCCGGCGCATCAGGGATCTCGAAACCGAAGTAGGGTGCATCACGCGAAATGTCCCAGTCGGTCAGCTTGTTTTCGCCCGGCGCGCCCAGCCATTCCTGCATCTTGTTGGCGGCTTCGCTCTGCAGCACGCCGTTGTCGCGGCTCGTGTACTGGCGCAGGAAGGATTCGCAACGGGGATCGGAGAGCTTGAAGAAGTAATGCTCGGAACTACGCAATTCCGGTTTGGCGCCAGAGATGGCGGAATACGGTTCCTTGAGGTCGGTCGGTGCATAGGCCGCGCCGCAGGATTCGCAGTTGTCGCCGTACTGGTCCTTGGCGCCGCATTTCGGGCATTCACCCTTGATGAAGCGGTCGGGCAGGAAGAGTTGTTTGACCGGGTCGTAATACTGCTCGATGGTCCGCGTCTCGATCAGGCCGGCGGCGCGCAACTTGAGGTAGATATCGTTGGCGCAATCGCGCGTTTCGGCGGAGTGGGTGCTGTAGTAATTGTCGAAGCCGACGCCGAAGCCGGCGAAGTCGCGCGAATGCTCGCCATGGACGCGGGCGATCAGTTGTTCCGGCGTGATCCCCTCCTTCTCGGCGCGCAGCATGATCGGCGTGCCGTGCGTGTCGTCGGCGCAAACGTACCAGCACTCGTTGCCGGCCATTTTCTGGAAGCGGACCCAGATGTCGGTCTGGATGTACTCGACCAGGTGGCCAAGGTGAATGGCGCCGTTGGCATAAGGCAGGGCGGAGGTGACGAGTATTTTGCGCGACATGGCTGGCTGGGGCGGGAAAGGTAAAAGGCGATTTTACCGCGAGGAAGCCGCAAGGGGATTCACAAATCCGGAATGAGGTGCTTGCCCGGATGATCGTTGCTGAACGTAAATCAACATGCCATTTTGGTAAAATATGTCAAATAAATTATTGTGAAAGGGTCGCAAAGCGCGCATTATCCCGATGACATAGGAGGCATTATGAACTTTGCAGTAGTCGAGGACAGCAGGAACCAGGCGGAAGTGCTCAGGGCGCTATTGAAGAGCGAGGGGTATCAGGCCGAAGTGTTTTTTGATGGAAGCTCCTGCGTAGAGGCCCTCCAGACGCGAAATTTCGATTTTTTCATCATCGACTGGTCGCTGCCTGATATCGGCGGCGAGGAGGTGCTCAGGCGGGTACGCGAAAAATGTGGCTGGGAGGTTCCGGTTATATTCTGTACGGGCCGCACCGACGAGGCAGGGGCATCCGACATCCTCCGCCTCGGGGCCGATGACTTCATTCCGAAACCGATTCGTTACATGGAATTCATGGCGCGGATCCATGTCCTGCTGCGCCGCTGCCAGCCACGCCCGACCATGCAACAGTTTGGCAGTATCGAGATCGACATGAACGGACGGCGGATCATGCTGGCCGGGGTCGATGTCGACCTGACGCAGCGCGAATTCGAGCTGGCCCTCATTCTGTTGCGCAATGTCGGTCGCTTGCTGTCACGTGATGAATTGCTGAGCCGTGTGTGGGCACTCGATGGCGGGGTCGATACGCGGACGGTCGATACACATGCCAGCCGTCTGCGCAAGAAGCTCGGATTGGCCGGCGAAAGTGGCCTGATGCTGTCGTCTGTGTATGGGCAGGGATATCGCCTGGATACTGTTCAGTCGGGGTGAGCGCCGACAGCGGATTGGGGTATACTGTACAAAATTACTCGGGTATTGACTGCGCGGAGCACGCGCGCCGGGTATTATTTGTGCATCCCCCTGAAACCGGAGTTTCCATGAGCCTTACAGAACAGCAAATCAAGGCTGCGCTATCTGCTGCAGTCGATCCCAATACCGGCAAGGATTTCATCGCCGGCAAGGCAGTCAAGAATGTAAAAATCGATGGCGACGATGTCTCCTTCGACATCGAGCTGGCTTACCCGGCAAAAAGTCAGTTCGACCCGATCCGCAAACAGGTCATCGCTGCCGTGCGTACCGTGCCCGGCGTCGGCAATGTGTCGGCCAACGTTTACAGCAAGATCGTCGCCCACTCCGTGCAGCTTGGCGTCAAGCTCTTGCCCGGGGTCAAGAACATCATCGCCATCGCTTCTGGCAAGGGCGGTGTCGGCAAGAGCACGACGGCGGTCAACCTGGCCCTGGCGCTGGCCCAGGAAGGGGCGCGCGTTGGTATTCTCGATGCCGACATCTATGGCCCGTCGCAGCCGCAAATGCTCGGTCTGGCCGGTGAGCAGCCGGAGTCGAAGGATGGCAAGAACATGGAACCGCTCGAGGCCTATGGCGTCCAGGCGATGTCCATCGGCTTCATGGTCGATGTCGAGACGCCGATGGTCTGGCGCGGTCCAATGGTCGCCCAGGCACTGGACCAGATGCTCGGACAAACCAACTGGAACGATGTCGACTACCTGATCGTGGACATGCCGCCGGGTACCGGCGACATCCAGTTGTCGCTGGCCCAGAAGGTGCCGGTGACCGGCGCGGTGATTGTCACCACGCCGCAGGACATCGCCCTGATTGATGCGCGCAAGGGCCTGAAGATGTTCGAGAAGGTCAATATTCCCATCATCGGCATCGTCGAGAACATGAGCATCCACATCTGCTCGCAGTGCGGCCACGAAGAACACATCTTCGGGACGGGCGGCGGCGCGAAGATGTGCGCCGATTACGACGTCGAATTCCTCGGCAGCCTGCCGCTGGAACTCGCTATCCGCGAAATGGCCGATGGCGGCAAGCCGACCGTGGTCGGGGCGCCGGAGTCGCGCACGGCCGAGATCTATCGCGGCATTGCGCGGCGCGTGGCGATCAAGATTGGCGAGAAGGCCAAGGACATGACCTCGAAATTCCCGAATATCGTTGTGCAAAACACCTAATTTTTTGCACATTGGGGCCAACAAAGGCGGGTAAAATCCCGCCTTTGCTTTTTGCCGCGTGGAAGATAGAAAATGGCCATCAAATCAGACAAATGGATACGCCGCATGGCGGCAGAGCACGGCATGATCGAGCCGTTTTCGCCGGAGTTGGTGCGTGAGGCGAATGGCCAGAAGATCGTCTCCTACGGCACCTCCAGCTATGGTTACGATATTCGCTGTGCCCGCGAATTCAAGGTGTTTACCAATATCAACTCGACCGTGGTTGATCCCAAGAACTTCGATCCGAAGTCCTTCGTCGAGATCGAGTCCGATGTCTGCATCATCCCGCCGAACTCCTTCGCGCTGGCCCGCACCATGGAATATTTCCGCATTCCGCGCTCGGTACTGACCGTCTGCCTGGGCAAGAGCACCTATGCCCGTTGCGGCATCATCGTCAATGTGACCCCCTTCGAGCCGGAGTGGGAAGGTTACGTCACCCTGGAATTCTCCAACACGACGCCGCTGCCGGCCAAGATTTACGCCGGCGAAGGTTGCGCCCAGGTGCTCTTCTTCGAGTCCGATGAGGTCTGCGAGACCTCGTACAAGGATAGAGGTGGCAAGTATCAGGGGCAGGTCGGTGTGACTTTGCCCAAGATCTGACGCCGGCCTGTAACCAAAACGTCTTATTCTGTGACCCGCTGCGGCGGGTCGCCGCTTTTCAAGGATCGAACATGCGCTTCCACTTCCCCGTCATCATCATCGACGAAGACTTCCGCTCGGAGAATACCTCGGGCCTGGGTATCCGGGCCCTGGCCGAAGCCATCGAGAAGGAAGGGCTGGAAGTCCTCGGCGTGACCAGCTACGGCGACCTGACTTCCTTCGCCCAGCAGCAAAGTCGTGCCTCGGCCTTCATCCTGTCGATTGACGACGAGGAGCTGGCACTGGAGCCGGAAGAGACGCTGGCCGAACTGCGTGCCTTCGTCAGCGAAATCCGCAACCGCAATGCCGAAATCCCCATCTTCCTGCATGGCGAGACGCGCACGTCGCGCCACATCCCGAACGATGTCCTGCGCGAGCTGCACGGCTTCATCCACATGTTCGAGGACACGCCGGAATTCATTGCCCGCAACGTCAAGCGCGAAGCCAAGGCCTATCTGGCCTCGCTGCCGCCGCCTTTCTTCCGCGCCCTGGTCCATTACGCCGCGGACGGTTCGTATTCCTGGCACTGTCCCGGTCACTCGGGCGGTGTTGCCTTCCTGAAGTCGCCGGTCGGCCAGATGTTCCACCAGTTCTTCGGCGAGAACATGCTGCGCGCCGATGTCTGCAATGCCGTCGAAGAGCTAGGTCAGTTGCTCGACCACACCGGCCCGGTCGCCGCCTCGGAACGCAACGCGGCACGGATTTTCAATTCCGATCACCTCTATTTCGTCACCAACGGCACCTCGACCTCGAACAAGATCGTCTGGCACTCGACGGTGGCGCCGGGTGACATCGTCGTTGTCGACCGCAACTGCCACAAGTCCATCCTGCACGCCATCATGATGACCGGGGCGATCCCCGTTTTCCTGATGCCGACGCGCAATAACTTCGGCATCATCGGGCCGATCCCGAAATCGGAATTCCTCTGGGAAAACATCCAGAAGAAGATCGCGGCCAATCCCTTCATCGCCGACAAGACGGCCAAGCCGCGCGTTCTGACCATCACCCAGTCGACTTACGACGGCATCCTCTACAACGTCGAGGACATCAAGCAGGAACTGGACGGCAAGATCGACACCCTGCACTTTGACGAAGCCTGGCTGCCGCATGCCGCCTTCCACGATTTCTATGGCGACTACCACGCCATCGGCGCTGACCGCCCGCGCTGCAAGGAGTCGATGGTTTTCTCGACGCAATCGACGCACAAATTGCTGGCAGGTTTGAGCCAAGCTTCGCAGATTCTCGTCCAGGACGCCGAGAACCAGAAGCTCGACCGCGACATCTTCAACGAAGCCTACCTGATGCACACCTCGACCTCGCCGCAGTACTCGATCATCGCTTCCTGCGATGTCGCGGCGGCGATGATGGAAGAGCCGGCCGGCACCGCGCTGGTCGAAGAGTCGATTACCGAAGCCCTCGATTTTCGCCGCGCCATGCGCAAGGTGGACGAGGAGTGGGGCGCCGACTGGTGGTTCAAGGTCTGGGGGCCGGACGACCTGTCCGAAGAAGGCATCGAGGAACGCGAGGCATGGATGCTCAAGCCGGGTGAGCGCTGGCACGGCTTCAACAATCTGGCCGACGGTTTCAACATGCTCGACCCGATCAAGGCGACGATCATTACGCCGGGCCTCGATGTCGATGGCGACTTCGCCGACGAATTCGGCATTCCCGCCGCCATCGTCACCAAATACCTCGCCGAGCATGGCGTCATCGTCGAGAAGTGCGGCCTCTACAGCTTCTTCATCATGTTCACCATCGGCATCACCAAGGGCCGCTGGAACACGCTGGTGACGGCGCTGCAGCAGTTCAAGGACGACTACGACAAGAATCATCCGCTATGGAAGGTGCTGCCCGAGTTCGTGCAGAAGAACCCGCGCTACGAGCGTGTCGGCCTGCGCGACTTGTGTACCCAGATTCACAGCGTCTACAAGCAGAATGACGTGGCTCGCCTGACGACAGAAATGTATTTGTCGGACATGGTCCCGGCCATGCGGCCGGCCGATGCCTTCGCCAAGATGGCGCACCGCGACATCGAGCGGGTGCCGGTTGATGAGCTGGAAGGGCGCGTCACGGCCGTCTTGCTGACCCCGTATCCGCCGGGTATTCCGCTCCTGATTCCGGGTGAGCGTTTCAACGCAAAAATCTGCAACTACCTGAAATTTGCCCGCGAATTCAATGCCACTTTCCCCGGCTTCGAGACCGATGTGCATGGTCTGGTCAAGGGGGCGGACGGTCGCTATTTCGTCGATTGCGTGCGCTGACCCCGAGGTGCTGGCGGCTCAGCGCTGCCGGCGATAGGTCAGGAAAGAGAACCCCGTTCCGCTCTGGCTGGACGGGGTGTTTTTTTGTGCGACTTTCCAGTCGATGGCGGGAATTTCAGGAAACCACGCATCGCCCTCGGGTTCGAGATCGACTTCGGTGATTTCCAGGCGGTCGGCCAGTGCCATCGCCTGCGCATAAATTTGCTCGCCGCCGATAATGAAAACAGTACTCGCGGTCGATGCCAGTTTCAGGGCCATCTCCAGCGAGCCGGCCAACTCGGCGCCGGGGGCGGCGTATTCCGTCTGCCGGCTGATTACGATGTTGCGCCTACCGGGTAGCGGGCGAAAGCGCGGCGGCAGAGATTCCCAGGTCTTGCGGCCCATGATGACCGTGTGGCCGGCCGTCAGTGCCTTGAAATGGGCCATGTCTTCCGGGATGTTCCAGATCAGCTGGTTGTCCTTGCCGATCACGCGGTTTTTGGCGACGGCGACGATGATGACGATTTCCGTCACGGTCAGCTCCGGAACTGGCGCAGGTGGTCGATCAGGCCGCGGGTCGAGGCATCGAGTGCATCGGTCGGCGCATCCTCGCGGATACACGGCGCGAGGCGGCCGGTCAGTTGCTTGCCGAGTTCGACGCCCCACTGATCGAAGGAATTGAGGTTCCACAAGACGCCGAGGCAGAAGACCTTGTGTTCGTACAGTGCAATCAGCTGACCCAGTGTGAAGGGTGTCAGCTCGGGCAGGACGAGGGTGGTCGACGGCTGGTTGCCGGGGAAGCGGCGGAAGGCCAGCAGATGCTCGGGAATGCCAGCGGCACGTGCTTCCTCGACGGTCTGCCCGAAGGCCAGGGCTGACGATTGGGCCAGGCAGCTGGCGAGCAGGCCGCTATGGTGGCCGGGCAGCGGGAAGTCGGACTTGCCCAGCGCAATGAAATCACAGGCGACCAGCGCACTGCCCTGATGCAGCAACTGGAAAAATGAGTGCTGGCCATTGGTCCCGGCTTCGCCCCACAAAATGGGGTTGGTCGGATAATCGACGGACAGGCCATCGCGGTTGGCGCGCTTGCCATTGCTCTCCATTTCCAGCTGTTGCAGGTGCGAGGGCAGCAGGGCCAGCGAGTGGCTGTAGGGAAAGACGCCGTGGCTATGGGCGTTGAGGAAATTGGTGTTCCACAGGGCGAGCAGGGCCAGGGTCAGCGGCAGGTTGGCGTCGGCCGGGGCACTGAAAAAATGCTCATCCATGGCCTTGGCGCCGGCCAGCAATTGCTCGAAATTCCGGTAGCCGATGGCCAGTGCGATGGGCAGGCCGATGGCAGACCACAGGGAAAAGCGTCCGCCGACCCAGTCCCAGAATTCAAAAACGTTTTCCGGCGCGATGCCGAATTCGGCGGTGGCGGCCAGGTTGGTCGAGGCGGCGACGAAATGTCTGGCTATGGCCTGTTCGTCGCGGCTCGCTGCCATGATCCAGGCTCGCGCCGTATGGGCATTGGCCATCGTTTCCAGCGTCGTGAAGGTTTTGCTGGCGACGATGAACAAGGTGCTGCGTGGGTTGAGGCGGGTCAGCGTGCTGGCCAGATCGGCGCTGTCGAGGTTGGAGACGAAATGGACATTGAGGTCGGGTTGCTCGAAAGCGGCCAGGGCGTGCACAGCCATGCGCGGCCCGAGGTCGGAGCCGCCGATGCCGATATTGACGACATCGGTAATCCGCTCGCCGGAAAAACCACGCCAGCGGCCATCATGAATCTGTTCGCAAAAGCCGGCCATGCGACCGAGAACATTCTGGACTTCGGGGGGCGCTGCGCTGCCGGCCCGCAAATCGGCATGGCGGACGGCTCGACCTTCGGTGTGGTTGATCGCCTCGCCGGCCCGCATCCGTTCGATCCAGTTCCGCCAGCCGGCCTGTTCGGCGAGTTGCCGCAGCAGGCCCATGGTGTGCAGGTCGACGCGCTGCTTCGAGTAGTCGAGCAGGATCTGGCCGTGGCGCAACGAGAATCGGTCGAAACGCGAGGGGTCGGCCGCAAACAGCTCGCGCAGATGGCGATGCTTGATGCTGCGGGCGTGTTCGGCCAGGGCGAGCCAGGCGGGGCGGAGTGGCACCTGCATGCTCAGACAGCCACCTGGGCCGCAATGTGCGGATGCGGGTCGTAGCCATCGAGGCGGAAATCCTCGAATTTGAAGGCGAAAATGTCTTTAACTGCAGGATTGATCCACATCGTCGGCCACGGGCGTGTCTCGCGCGAAAGCTGCAGCCTGGCTTGTTCGAAGTGGTTCGCGTAAATATGCGCGTCGCCGAAAGTGTGAACGAACTCGCCGGGCTGGTAGCCGCAGACCTGGGCCAGCATCATCGTCAACAGCGCGTAGGAGGCGATATTGAAAGGTACGCCGAGGAAGATGTCGGCGCTGCGCTGGTAGAGCTGGCAGGACAACTTGCCGCCGGCGACATAGAACTGGAACAGACAGTGGCAGGGCGGTAGCGCCATGTGGTCGACATCGCCGGGGTTCCAGGCGGAAACAATATGGCGGCGCGAGTCCGGATTGTTTTTGAGGCTGTGTACGAGTTGCGTGATCTGGTCGATCAGGCGACCATCCGGCGTTTCCCAGCGGCGCCATTGCTTGCCGTAGACCGGCCCGAGGTCACCATTTTCATCGGCCCATTCATCCCAGATGCGGACGCCGTTTTCCTTGAGGTAGGCGATATTGGTGTCGCCCTGGAGGAACCACAGCAATTCGTGCACGATGGACTTGAGGTGGAGCTTCTTGGTCGTCACCATGGGGAAGCCACGCGCCAGGTCGAAGCGCATCTGCCAGCCGAAGACCGAGCGGGTGCCGGTGCCGGTGCGGTCGGATTTGTCGTGCCCGTTCTCGAGAACGTGGCGCATCAGGTCAAGGTAGGGCTGCATCGAGTCGGCTGTCCGGGCGATCAATTTGGGAAACCATTTTACATGGGGCAAGGCCTTGGCGTGCGGATGCCGCGGGGCAATTATGTCGGGTGTTGTGCCCGGATAGCATGAATTACGCGCGGCAGAGTCGCGGATATCGGTCTAAACTTGCGAAAAGCAATTACAGGGGGAGTGGGTGGTGCTCAAAAAAGTGGCCCGTCTGGGTGGGTTCTTTGCCCAGAAAACCGATCATCCGCTGGCCAGGGGCAGCGAACTGCGCAAGGTCCTCAGCGAATTGCCCAGGGACAGCGCCGTCAAGGCGATCGAGGAAATTTCCGGTTGGCTGGAGTCGCTGGAAGGTGTCGAGAGTTTTCCGACGGATACCTTGTATGAGGTGCTTGAGCAGCTCGAGGAGGCTGCCCAGCCACATCTCAAACAACTGACCCGCGAATATTTCGGCGCTTCCCGCCTGTTCAAATCCGAAGAAAGTCGTTTGTGGTCGGCCAGCCATGATTTCTGGAGCCGGCTGGCCGTCGCGTATGAGCGATGCCTGTTGTCGAGCGGTGAGCGCAACCGGCCGGGCGAGCTCCCCAGGGTGGTGTTGCCGACCTTGTGCGTGCGCCTGATCGTGGCGCTTGGGCGAGCGCTCAAGTGGGAACAGTTCCGCTACGGCCCCTCGCGCGACAGTTCCTGGCAAAGCCTTGGCCGGGCATTGATGGCGGCCGAGGAGGCAGGGGTGGCAAGCCGGGCGGTGGCCTTGCCGGGCCGGAGCGGGATGACCTCGCCCTTGCAGGAATACCAGAAAGTCATGATTTTCCAGGCCGCGTCGCTGGATAGTCTGTTTCCGGTCGGCATCGAACTGGCCGAATATTTGATTGCCCATTTTCTTTCCGGATTCGTCTTTACCGTCGAGGCGCAGATCGACAGTGTCTACTGGGTCGATCTCAAGCTGGCCCAGGCCCCGCTCCGCATGGCCCGCATGCCGGCACAGGCCGAGCCGACGCAGCGTTTCCTGAAGCCCGGCCCGGCCCATGCGGCGATGCTGGCCGTGCAGGAGACGCTGGAGCGGGGTGGCGACATGCCCCCCGAAATCAATCTGGGTGGCCAGTATCCGGTCAAGTTACTGGTCGCCGTGTTCCGCCACTTGACCAGTTACCTGGCGCCTGTACCGCCGCAGCGTCAGCATGATCGTCACCGTGTCACGAACCCGATGCTGGTGCTGAATGGGCTGGCCAACGCCTTTGTCGTTTTCTCCGATGAATTCGACGGGGGCCTGGCGGGCTTGCCGACGGTCAGCTGGATTGCCGAAAACGTCAGTCGAGGCGGCTTTTCTGCCTTGCTGGACAAGGTTTCGGACGAGTGGCTGCGGGTCGGCGCACTGGTTGCCATGCGGCCGGAAGGGGGGCAGAACTGGCTGCTCGGTGTCGTGCGCCGCTACCACCGAACCACTGAAAGCGACTCCCATGTCGGCATTCAGTCGCTGGCGACCCGGGCCATGTCAGTGGAACTCAGGGGGCGGAATGCTTCCAGCTACATGGTGGCAGCCGGCGCCACGCCCGCCCTGGTCTTGCTCGATGGCAACGAACCCGACGAGTTTCGGGTCATTCTGCCGCCGACGACCTTCGATCCGCGCGAAAGCCTGGAATATGCCAGGGATGGTCAGCGCTTCCTGCTCAATCCGGTGGCCCTGAGCGAACAGACTGCGGATTTCGAACTGGCACGCTACCGGCGGAGCGTGCTCAGCTGATCAGCTTTGCGTCGGGCGAATCGCTGATTTCGGGCGGAAAGCCTTGATCACCGCCTCGTTCGTTTCGGCATAGGGGCCGCCGATCAGGTCGATGCAATAGGGTACGGCCGCGAATATGCCGACGTGGGCCACCTTGCCGTCGGGATGGCGGACGCCTTCCAGCGTTTCCCGGATCGACTTCGGCTGGCCGGGCAGATTGATGATCAGGGCCTGCTTGCGGATGACGGCGACCTGCCGCGAGAGGATGGCGGTCGGCACGAAATTGAGGCTGATCCGTCGCATCTCCTCGCCGAAACCGGGCATTTCCTTGTCGGCTACGGCCAGCGTCGCTTCCGGCGTGACATCGCGCAAAGCCGGGCCGGTGCCGCCGGTGGTCAGGACGAGATGGCATTTTTCATCGTCTACGAGCGAAATCAGTGTCTGTTCAATGGTCGCACGGTCGTCGGCAATGAGCCGGGTTTCGACCCGCCACGGTGTGCTCAGGGCGGAGGTCAACCATTCCTGCAGGGCCGGGATGCCCTTGTCTTCATAGACGCCGGTCGAGGCACGATCGCTGATCGAGACGAGGCCGATGAGCAGTTCATCACTCATCTGCCGCATCCTCTTCGGCAACCGGGGTGCCTTGCTTGTCGAGTTCCTGCAGGATCTGGAAGATGGCCCGGAAATTCTTGGGCGGCTTGTTGCCTTCCTGTTCCTTCAGGGCATTGCGCCGCAACTGGCGCATGTGCTGGAGGTCGAGCGAAGGCCAGAGGGCGGCGATTTCGGCGAGAACCGACTCGTCTTCAAGGAGCCGGACGCGGAAACGCTCCAGGCGATGCAGGCGAGCTGTTTCGGCCGACGATTCGCCGCGCAGCATGGCCAGGCCGGCACGGATCGGTTCGTCCTCGACGCCGCGCATGAGCTTGCCGAGATAAGCCACCTGCCGGCGCCGGGCGCCGTGGGCCGTGATCTTCTGGCAGTCGCGGACGGCTTCATAGATGTTTTCGGGGAGCTTGATTTTTTTCAGCTGGCCGACGGAAAGCTCGACCAGCTCGGCACCGAGATCGCGCAATTCATGCATGGCTTCCTTCTTCTTGGTCTTGGAAGGGCGGCCTGTGTCTTCGGTGAAATCTTCTTCATGCATGGGGTCTGTCCGGTGCGGGCAATAACGGGCTGTTATGATAGCGACTTTCCCGCTCCGACGCCGCCTCCATGTCCGAAACAGCCGCATTTTCCTATTCCTTTGCCACCCTGCAGCAACTGTCCGAGGATGTCCTGAAGCATGCCCGCAGCAAGGGGGCAACGGCCTGCGAGGTCGATGTTTCGGAGGGTTTCGGCCAGTCGGTGACGGTGCGCTGCGACGAGGTCGAGACCATCGAGTTCAATCGCGACAAGGGCATCGGCATTACGATTTATTCCGGCCAGCGCAAGGGCTACGCCAGCACGTCCGATTTTTCCGCCCAGGCCTTGCGTGAAACGGTCGAGGCGGCGCTCGATATCGCGCGTTTTACCGCCGAGGATGACTGTGCCGGTTTGGCCGATGCCGCGCTCATGGCGAAGAACATGCCCGACCTCGATCTGTATCATCCCTGGGCACTGACCATCGAGGACGCCATCGAGACGGCCCGGCGCTGCGAGCAGGCGGCTTTCGATGCCAGTCCGCTGGTCAGTAATTCGGAAGGCGCCTCGATTTCGACGCAGCAGGCGCATTTCGTCTCCGCCAACAGTCTTGGCTTCATGGGCGGCTATCCGACCTCGCGTCACTATATCTCGTGCTCGGTCATTGCCGGCGAGCAGGACGCCATGCAGCGCGACGACTGGTACACGACGCACCGCGATGCACGCCGTCTCGACGATGCGGCACAGGTCGGCCGCATTTCGGCCGAACGGGCGATTGCCCGGCTGGGCGGGCGCAAGGTCAAGACGGGTGAGTTTCCGGTCATCCTCGAGGCCCCGTTGGCTGGTGGTCTGCTAGGCAGTCTGGTGCACGCTGCAAGCGGCGGGGCGCTCTATCGCAAATCCTCTTTCCTGCTCGATCAGCTCGGCAAGAAAATCATGCCGGACTTCGTGCAGATTGCCGAGCGCCCGCACATTCAGTGCGGCCTGGGCAGCGCCTCCTTCGACAGCGACGGCGTGGCGACGCGTGACCGTGATCTGGTCAGCAACGGCATCCTGCAGGGCTATTTCCTGAGTACCTACACGGCGCGCAAGCTGGGCATGCAGACGACGGCCAATGCGGGTGGCAGCCACAACCTGGTCATCCAGCCCGGCGACCTCGATCTTGACGGCCTGCTCGCCAAAATGGGGCGTGGTCTGCTTGTCACCGAACTGCTCGGCCACGGCATCAATTACGTGACCGGCGACTATTCGCGCGGTGCCGCCGGTTTCTGGGTGGAGGATGGCAAGATCGCCTACCCGGTCGAGGAAATCACCATTGCCGGCAACCTCAAGGCCATGCTGGCCGGCATCGTCGCAGTCGGCAATGATGTTCAGATTCGCGGTAGCAAGGTGACTGGCTCGATCATGCTCGACCGGATGACGATCGCTGGCGAATAGACAAACGCCTTATAAGGGTTTTCCGCAACTCGCCACGGCGGCGGTTTTGGCTAGAATGGAACGGCATGATTCTGACGTGCCCAACTAATTCTGGAGGAGACAAATATGCAACGTCGTGATTTTCTGAAGAAGGCTTCTGTCGGTGCTGTCGCCGGCGCGGCCACCACCCTCGCTGCGCCCGCCGTCGCCCAGGCCCTGCCCAATATCAAGTGGCGCCTGACCTCGAGCTTCCCGAAGAGCCTGGATACTATTTACGGCGGCGCAGAAGTGCTGGCCAACCGGGTTCGTGCCATGACCAACGGCAAGTTCGACATCCGCGTCTTTGCCGGCGGCGAAATCGTTCCCGGCCTGCAGGCGCTGGATGCCGTTCAGCAGGGCACCGTTGAAGTCTGTCACACCTGTTCCTACTACTACGTCGGCAAGGACAAGACCTTCGGTTTCGGTACCTCGATTCCGTTCGGCATGACGGCTCGCCAGATGAACGCCTGGATCTACTACGGTGGCGGCCAGAAGCTCCTCGACGACTTCTATTCCAACTACAACGTGCTGTCCTTCGCCGGCGGTAACACCGGCACGCAAATGGGCGGCTGGTGGCGCAAGGAAGTGAATACGGTCGCCGACCTCAAGGGCATCAAGATGCGCATCGCCGGTCTCGGTGGCACCGTCTTCTCGGCCCTCGGTGTGGTGCCGCAACAGATCGCCGGTGGCGACATCTACCCGGCCCTGGAAAAAGGCACCATCGACGCTGCCGAGTGGGTTGGTCCGTACGACGATGAAAAGCTGGGCTTCTACAAGGTCGCCAAGAACTACTATTACCCGGGTTGGTGGGAACCGGGTCCGGTCATCCATTTCTTCGTCAACAAGTCCGAATGGGCCAAGTTGCCCAAGGAATATCAGGAAGCTTTCCAGGCGGCAGCCTTTGAAGCCAACGTGACGATGATGGCCGAATACGATCACAAGAATCCGGCAGCACTGGCCAAGCTCATGCAGGCTGGCGTCAAGGTCAAGGAATTCTCTTCCGAGATTCTGAAAGCCACCCACAAGGCAGCGACCGAACTTTACGCCGACGAGGCTGGCAAGAATCCGGAATTCAAGAAGATCTACACCGAGTACGACAAGTATCGGCGTACGCAGTCGGCCTGGTTCAGCCTGGCCGAACGGCGGATGGACGGATTCCTGCAGACCGGCAAGTAATCGATTCTTGCATCCGACGACAAAAAACCCGCGAATTCGCGGGTTTTTTTATGGGCGCATCAAGCTGCTTATTTTTCCAGCAGGCTGCGCAGCATCCAGGCATTCTTTTCGTGAATCTGCATGCGCTGGGTGAGCAGGTCGGCGGTCGGTTCGTCGCCGGCCTTGTCGACGATGGCAAAGATGCCGCGGGCGGTCTTGGTGACGGCTTCCTGGCCGGCGACCAGTTGTTTGATCATGTCCTCGGCTGAAACCTTGCCTTCGCTTTCCTTGATCACCGTCAGTCGGGCGAATTCGGCGTAGGTGCCGGGGGCCGGAACGCCGAGGGCGCGGATGCGTTCGGCGATGAGGTCGAGGGCATTCCACAGCTCGGTGTATTGATCCATGAACATCACGTGCAGCGTGTTGAACATCGGGCCGGTGACGTTCCAGTGGAAATTGTGGGTCTTCAGGTAGAGGGTGAATGAGTCGGCGAGCAAGTGTGACAGGCCGTCAGCAATTTTTTCGCGATCCTTCTTGGAGATTCCGATATCCATGATTTTTCCCTTCATCTTGTCGGTGGTCGAGGCCAGAAAACTGCACTGGCGATGATGGAATGATGCGCCCCCGGTCGCGCTCGGGCCAATCAAAATTGCCTATGTGGGCGATAGCCCGGCCTATTTTTCGACAAAGGCGCGTTCGATCACGTAGTCACCCAGTTCGCCGGTATGGTGGTGACCGACCTTGAAGCCCCGGGCGTTGAGCATGGCCGCAGTATCGTCGAGCATGGCCGGGCTGCCGCAGATCATGGCGCGGTCGGTGGCCGGGTCGAGCGGCGGCTGGCCGATGTCCGCAAAGAGTTTGCCGGAGTCGATGAGGTCGGTCAGCCGGCCTTCGTTACGGAAGGATTCGCGCGTTACCGTCGGGTAGTAGATCAGCTTCTCCTTGACCCAGTCGGCGAAGTACTCGTGCTCCTTCAAATCCTGCTCGATGTAGTCGTGGTAGGCCAGTTCATTGGTCCAGCGCACACCGTGGATGAGGATGACCTTCTCGAAACGCTCGTAGGTTTCCGGGTCGTGGATCAGGCTCATGAACGGCGCCAGGCCGGTGCCGGTGGCAAAGAGGAAAAGACGCTTGCCCGGTTTCAGATCATGCAGGACCAGCGTACCTGTCGGCTTTTTGCTGACGATGATTGGATCACCCGGTTGCAGGTGCTGCAGCCGTGAAGTCAGCGGGCCATTTGCCACCTTGATACTGAAAAATTCCAGATGTTCTTCATGGTTGGCGCTGGCAATGCTGTAAGCACGGGTCAGCGGCCGGCCTTCAACTTCCAGCCCGATCATCACGAATTGCCCGTTGATGAAGCGCAACCCGGCGTCGCGCGTGGTGCGGAATGAAAAAAGCGTGTCGTTCCAGTGATTAACCGAGATGACTTTTTCGGTACTGAGGTTGCTCATGATGGTGACTCCTGTGCTTGCTTGGACTGAAAACGATGATAGTCGTTGCACAATAGAAACATAAGCGGATAATTTAGTTATCTTATATCTGTAAAATCGATATGCGTCTCACCCTGCGCCAACTCGAAGTATTTGCTGCCATCGCCCGTACCGACAATGTTTCGCGTGCCGCTGAAGCCTTGAACATGTCGCAATCGGCAGCGAGCAGCGCCCTGGTTGAACTTGAACGGCAGTTTGATTGCCCGCTGTTTGACCGCATCGGCAAATCCCTGCGCCTCAATAGCACCGGACGCGGTTTGCTGCCACAGGTTGAGGACTTGTTGGCCAAAGCTGGCGAAATCGAAGGCTTTTTAGCCGGCGGCAAACTGGGCCCACTGGCAGTTGGCGCCACGCTGACCATCGGCAATTATCTGGCAACCCTGATCGTTGCCGAATACCTGCAGCGCCACCCGGAATCCCGGGTTGATCTCAAGGTATCGAATACCCGCAACGTACTGGATGGCCTGATCCGCTGTGAACTCGATGTCGGCCTGATTGAGGGCGAAGCCAATGACCCGGATTTACTGATTGAACCCTGGCTAGCCGATGAGCTGGTCGTCTTCTGCGCACCGCAACACAAACTCGCCAAGGTCGAAGCAGTCACTAATCTACAACTGGCTGGCGAATCCTGGATTTTGCGTGAACGCGGCTCAGGCACGCGCGCCCTTTTTGACCGTTCGATAGCGCCGGCGCTTGAACAGGTCAATATTCAATTGCAATTGGAGCATACTGAGGCGATCAAGCGAGTGGTTGAAGCCGGCCTCGGTCTTTCCTGCTTGTCGCGAGTTTCGCTGCGCGATGCCTTCCGGCGCGGCAGTCTGGTCGAGATCAAAACGCCTCAGTTCAATCTGCAACGCCATTTCTATTTTGTACAACATCGCCAGCGCCACATCAGCCCGGCCAGCCGGACTTTTCTTGCGCTTTGCCGCGAGCTCGGGAATGCGGCGGAGATTCGCCTGCCCTTTGTCCCATGAGTTGCCCCAACACATAAATCAGCGTATCCTTATATAGATGAAAACAAAACTAATTTTTGGTCTGTTTTTCGCGTTGACCGTAACAGTAGCGAGTGCAGAGCCAACAGCTCCAGCGCAGCAACTGCCGACCATCACCGTGCAGCCGCATCCGGTCGACCTGACTTTCCCGGCTGAATCTCTGGTTGAGGCCGTGCAGCAGACCACCGTCGGCGCGCAAATAGCCGGTCGCGTACTCGAAGTCAAAGCCGATGCCGGGCAAAGCGTCAAAAAGGGTGACCTCCTGATGCGCATTGATGCGCGTGAAGCCACCGAAGCGGCACGTGGTGCCGAAGCGCTGTACATCAACGCCAAAGCCAATTTTGACCGCAGCAAAAGCCTGAAGGATCAGAAATTCCTCAGCCAGGCTGCCGTCGACAAAGCCAAGGCCGACCTTGATGCCGCCTCTGCCAATCGTTCGGCTGCCGGTGCCAGCCAGAGCCACGCCAATATTCTGGCGCCGATCAGCGGCATGATCGCCCGCCGCCACGCCGAACTCGGCGACATGGCGACGCCCGGTAAGCCCTTATTTACCATTTACGAACCCGGCGGCCTGCGCGTCACTGCCAGCATTCCGCAATACCGACTCAAGGAAATGCGCAGTGTCACAACGGCGCGTGTCGAATTTCCTGAACTCGGCAAGTGGGTCACGGCGACTGCCGTGAGTGTTTTGCCAACCGCCGATGCCGCCACCCACATTTCACAAGTGCGCGTTTCCCTACCACCGGTGCCAGAAGCCACCCCGGGGATGTTCGCCCGCGTTCATTTCGTGCTCGGCCAGGCGAGCAAAATGACGGTGCCGGCCAGTGCCGTTGTCCGTCGCGGTGAAGTCGCAGCCGTTTATGTAATGACCGCCGACAACCGAACCAGCCTGCGCCAGTTGCGCCTGGGCGAAGCCGTTGGCGAAGGCGAGATTGAAGTGCTGGCTGGCCTGGCCAGCGGTGACAAGGTGATCACCGAACCGGTCAAAGCCGGCATGCAATTGAAGTCGGCCAAGTAAGCCATGAGCAGCAACGGTCAGTTGGGCATCTCAGGGCGCATTGCCGCCGCCTTCCAGGCATCACGCATGACGCCGCTGCTGGCGCTGGTCGCCCTGCTGCTCGGCATTTTTGCCACGCTGATCACGCCGCGTGAAGAAGAACCGCAGATCGACGTGACGATGGCCGACGTGCTGATCGCCTTCCCCGGCGCTTCGGCCAAGGATGTCGAGAATCTGGTTGCACGACCAGCCGAGCAGGTCTTGTCGCGCATGCATGGCGTCGAACACGTCTATTCCATGTCGCGCCCCGGCATGGCCGTAGTTACCGTGCAGTTCGATGTCGGCGTCAAATACAACGATGCCGTGCTGCGCCTGTACGACACCGTGCATTCGCACCGCGACTGGCTGCCGCCCAACCTCGGCGTCCAGGAGCCGGTGATCAAGCCGCGTGGGATTGACGATGTGCCGATTGTTGCGCTGACTTTCTGGACCAAGGACCCGGCGCGCTCGGCTTTCGAGATGCAGCAGGTCTCGCGTGCCGTCGAGATCGAACTCAAACGGATCAAGGGCACGCGCGACATTTCGACCATCGGCGGGCCGGACCACGTGATTCGCGTCGAGATCGACAGCGAGCGGATGAACGCCTTCGGCCTGACGCCGCAGGATATTGCCGGCGCGCTCAAGGTATCGAACGCACAGCAATCCTCCGGCAACCTGACTGCCGGCAATCGCGAAATTCTGGTCCAGACCGGCACCTATCTCGAATCCGCCGCCGATGTAAAACAACTGGTCGTTGCCGTACGCGGCGAAGCCGGCAGCCGCAAGCCGATTTTCATGAGCGATGTGGCCAAGGTTGAAGACGGGCCCGATCAACCCAAGAATTATGTCTGGTTTGGCAGCAAGGAAGGTGAATTCCCCGCAGTAACCCTGCAACTCTCCAAACAACCGGGCGTCAATGCTGCCGATGTGGCAAATGTTGCGGTCGACCGCATAAATCAGCTAAAAAATTCAGTGATTCCGGAGGGCGTTGAAGTCACCGTCACGCGCAATTACGGCGCCACCGCTACCGAGAAAGCGCAGAAACTGATCGGCAAACTGGTCTTCGCCACTGCCTTTGTCGTGCTGCTGGTTTTCTTTGCGCTGGGCCGGCGCGAGGCGGTGATCGTCGGTGTTGCCGTCACCCTGACGCTGGCGGCGACGCTCTTTGCCTCCTGGGCCTGGGGTTTTACGCTCAATCGCGTCTCGCTCTTTGCGCTGATTTTCTCGATCGGCATTCTGGTCGACGACGCCATTGTGGTGGTCGAAAACATTCACCGCTGGCAAGCGCTCTACCCGGAAAAAACGCTCTTCGAGATCATTCCCGGCGCCGTCGATGAAGTTGGCGGGCCGACTATTCTCGCCACCATGACGGTGATCGCCGCCCTCTTGCCGATGGCCTTCGTCACCGGCCTGATGGGGCCGTACATGAGCCCGATTCCGATCAACTCATCGATGGGCATGGCGATTTCGCTGGCCGTGGCTTTTGTCGTTACGCCCTGGCTGG
>ERZ1034361.332-NODE-332-length-33129-cov-3.037365_pt1 | contig 33129 bp, 28 predicted proteins | sample MGYA00520617_ERZ1034361 | MGnify/ENA primary metagenome ERZ1034361 (study PRJEB33736, sample SAMEA104284507) | Azolla filiculoides | biome: Urban; feature: Water surface; material: Ditch water | place: Netherlands | collected 2015-10-28 | depth 0-0.1 m ...
TCACGCCCGACGGCGGGGCCACGGCCTTTTTGGCCGAATTCGTGTCGCGCCAGGTGCTGACCGAGCTGTGCCTGACCGGCGAGCGCGTCAGCGGCGAACGCCTGCACGCGTTGGGCCCGGTCAACCGCTTGGCCGAGCCCGGGCAGGCACTGGAGGCCGCGCTGGCGCTGGCCCGCCAGGTGGCCGACGGCCCCACGCAGGCCATGGCCCGCATCAAAAACCTGTGCCGCCACGCCCACCGCGATGGGCTGGAAGCACAACTGGAACGCGAAGCCGGCCACATGGTGCTGGCGCAAGAAAGCGCCGAATCATTGGAAGGCATCGGAGCTTTTCTGGACAAGCGGTCGGCCAACTATGTGAAGCTGCGCCACCCGCCTCACTGATACCCACCAGCACCCCACGGATACCCCATTGACACCGCACTGACGCACCGCTGACCATCTGCCACGGCCCCACGGCTGCCCACCTGTTTTCAAGCACCCCCATGTCCACCCACTTAACTGCCTCCGTCACGCCTGACGTTCCGTCCGAAGCCAGTGCCGATGCCACTGCCGACCTGCCCTTGCACGGCGTGCGGGTGCTGGACCTTTCCCGCGTGTTTGCCGGGCCGTTGTGCGGCCAGGTGCTGGCCGATTTCGGGGCCGAGGTCATCAAGGTGGAGCACCCCGGCCGGGGTGACGACACCCGCGACTGGGGCATCCGCATCGGCAAGACCGAAACCACCTACTACAACGGCATGAACCGCAACAAGCGGTCCATCACGCTGGACCTCCAGAGTCCCGAGGCCTTGCGCATCGTGCAGCAGCTGCTGCCGCAGTTCGACGTGGTCATCCACAACTTCAAGACCGGTGGCGCCGAAAAGCTGGGCCTGGGCTACGAACAGCTCAAAGCCCTCAAGCCCGACCTGATTTACTGCGCCATCGCCGGTTACGACACCAGTGGCCCCGAGGCCAAGCGCCCCGGGTACGACCTGGTCATCCAGGGCGAAGCGGGCTTGATGGCGCTGAATGGTGATGCCGGCATGCCCCCGCTGAAGTTCGGCGTGGCCGTGGTGGACATGATGACCGGCATGTACGCCGCACAGGCCGTGCTGGCCGCACTGTTCCGCCGCGAGCGGACGCAAAAAGGCCAGCTGATCGAGATGGCGCTGTACGACTGCGGCCTGATGGTCACTGGCTACTACGGACTGGACGCGCTCATCTTGGGCAAAGACCCCGCCCGCTATGGCAACGCGCATCCGTCCATCGTGCCCTACGGCATGTTCGAGGCGGCCGATGGCCCGCTGATCATTGCCGTGGGCAACAACAGCCAGTTCGACAAGTTCTGCCGCCAGGTGGTGATGCGGCCCGACATCGTCGAAGACCCCCGCTTTGCCACCAACGTGGAGCGCGCCCGCAACCGCCTGGCGCTGGCGCCCATGGTCACCGAGCTGATCCGCCAGTTCCCGCGCGACGTGTTGCTGGAACGGTTGACCGCGCACGGCATTCCCTGCGGCAGGGTGGCTGGCCTGCACGAGGCGCTGACCAGCGAGCGCACGCAACGCGGCGGGCTGGTGCAGAACATGCCGCACCCCGTGGCGGGCACCACCCACGTGTTTGCACCGCCCTACCGGCTGGACGGGCAGCGCCTGCCCATCCGCAACGCGCCGCCCACGCTGGGCGAAGGCACCCGCGAGGTGCTGCAGAAATTACTGCAGATGTCCGAGCAGGCGCTGCAGGATTTGCAAACCAGGGGGGTGCTTACGCTGCCCCCCTCCCAACCGAACTGACGCTTTTTTTTCAGAGGAAGTACCTTCATGAACATCATCCGATGCACTCGCCGCGCCCTGTTGGCTGCACTGCTGCCGCTGGTGGCGACCACCGCTCTGGCCGATGCCTGGCCGAGCCGCCCCATCAAGCTCGTTGTGCCATTTCCGGCGGGCGGCCCGACCGACACCGCTTCGCGCATCCTCGGCCAGAAACTGGCCGAGCGGCTCAAGCAGCCTGTGGTGGTGGAAAACCGTGCCGGGGCTTCCGGCTCGATTGCTGCCAAGCAGGTCATGGACAGCCCGGCCGATGGCTACACCCTGATGATGCTGGCCACGCCCACGCTGCTGGCGCCGCACCTGTACAAGAAGGCAGGGTACGACACGTCAAAGGACTTCACCTCGCTGGCCACCGTGTACGACCTGCCCATCGTCATGGTCGTCAACCCCGGGCTGATGCCCACGGTGACCGACGTGCAAAAGCTCATCACCCACGCCAAGGCGCGGCCGGGCCAGCTGAACTACACCAGCTCGGGCGCCGGCAGCTTTGGTCACCTGAGCATGGAGTTGCTCAAGCAGATGGGCCAGTTCGAGATGCAGCACGTGCCTTACAAGGGCGGCGTTCCCGCCATCACCGACACAATCGGGGGGCAGGTGCCCATGATGTACGCCGATCTGGTGGCCGCCTTGCCGCACATCCAGTCCGGCCGGCTGCGCGCCATTGGTGTGGGCTCGCCCCAGCGCGTGGGCGTGATCCCCGAGGTCAAGACCATCGCTGAGCAGGGCTTCAAGGGCTTCGATGCCGTGTCCTGGGGCGGGCTGATGGCGCCGCCGGGCACCCCCAAAGAGATCGTCAACCGCCTGAGCGACGAAGTCAAAGCCATCCTGGCCGAAAAAGACGTGCAGGAAAAATTGCTCAACGCGGGCGCCATTGCCAATTACCAGAACGCCGACCAGATGGCCCGCCGCGTGTCGGGCGACTACGCCAAGTGGGGCAAGGTGATCCGCGACAAGGGCATTTCGGTCGAATAACCTGTTCGGCCTGCGTGCCGGGTTCCTACAACAATTCAGGAGATGAAGATGTCCCGTCCGCTTTCACGCCGTGCCCTCATGCAGGCGGCCTCGGCCGGCCTGGCCTGCGCCGCCTTGCCGGCCCTGGCCCAGTCAGCCTGGCCGAGCCGGCCGATCCGCATCATCGTGCCGTACACGGCGGGCGGCTTTACCGACCAGATGGCGCGTCTGGTGCAGGTGGGCCTGCAAAAGCGGCTGGGCCAGCCCGTGGTCATCGACAACAAGCCGGGGGCCAATAGCATCATCGGCGTGGATGCCGTGGCCAAGGCGGCGCTCGACGGGCACACCTTCGGCGTGGTGATCGCGGCCTATGCGGCCAATACCACGCTGTATCCCAAGCTCCCTTACAACCCGGCCAAGGACTTGGTGGGGGTCTCGCTGATGGGCATTTCGCCCCTGCTGGCCGCCGTGCCCAACAACGCGCCGTTCAAGAACGCCACCGAACTGGTGGCCTATGCCAAAGCCAACCCGGGCAAGGTCAGCTTCGGCTCCTCGGGCAACGGGTCTGCGGCGCACCTGACGAGCGAGTTGCTCAAGGCGGTCACCAAGACCTACATGATCCACATCCCGTACCGGGGTGCCGCGCCGGCCCTGACCGATTTGCTCGGCGGGCAGATCCAGCTGTTCTTTGACGCGCCGACCAACCTGATCCAGCCCGGCAAGTCAGGCCGCCTGCGCCTGATCGGCGTGGCCAGCGACAAGCGCCTGCCGGCCGCACCCGACGTGCCGACCTTCATCGAGCAAGGCTTGAAGGGTTTCACCGGCAGCACCTGGGCCAGCATGATTGCGCCGGCCGGCACGCCAAAGGACGTGGTTCGGCGCATGTCGGAAGAGGTCAACGCCATCATCCGCAGCGAAGAAACCCGTGCCAGGCTGGAGGCCATGGGCACGTTTGCCGAAGGCAGCACGCCGGAGGCCTGCGACGCCTTCATCGCCGCTGAAACGGCCAAGTGGGCCAAGGTCATCAAGACGGCCGGCGTGACGCCGGATTGAGGGCGCACCGGGCACCGCCACGGGCCTGTGGGCGGCTGTCCGTCGCCTGCAGACGCCCATGGCCGTGGTTTCAGGTTATTTTTGATTCAAAGCAGGCTTGGCCCAGCGTGCTTTCGTCATAGTCTGCTCTTCTTTTTGATTGGATTGGCCGCGCTCCGGCCTTCTGACCGACCCTAGGCCAGGAGCTGCCGCGCCACGGCTTCGGCCACCTTGATGCCGTCCACGCCCGCCGACAGGATGCCGCCGGCGTAGCTGGCGCCTTCGCCGGCCGGGTACAGGCCCGGCGTGTTCAGGCTCTGGAAATCGTCGCCCCGGCCCATCTTCAGCGGGGAGGAGGTGCGCGTTTCCACGCCGGTCAGCACCGCATCGTGCTGGTCAAAGCCCTTGATCTTGCGGCCGAACACGGGCAGGGCCTCGCGCAGCGCCGCAATGGCGTAGCCGGGCAGGGCGGCGTGCAAATCGCCCAGCAGCACGCCCGGCTTGTAGGACGGCAGCACCTCGCCGAGTTGGGTGGAGGGCTTGCCCGCGATGAAGTCGCCGACGAGCTGGCCGGGCGCTTCGTAGTTGCTGCCGCCCAGCACGTAGGCATTCGATTCCAGCTGGCGCTGCAGCACGATGCCGGCCAGCGGGTGGCGGGCGTCGGTCGTCAGGTTTTCCGCGCCAAACGTGCGGCCCAGCGTGGCCTCGAAGGCGGCCGGGTCGGTCGGGTAGTCGTGCGGGTCGATGCCGACGACCATGCCGGCATTGGCGTTGCGCTCGTTGCGCGAGTATTGGCTCATGCCGTTGGTGACCACGCGCCCCGGTTCCGAGGTGGCCGCGACCACGGTGCCGCCAGGGCACATGCAGAAGCTGTACACGGCGCGGCCGTTGGCGGCATGGTGTACCAGCTTGTAGTCGGCTGCGCCCAGCAGCGGATGGCCGGCGTGGCGGCCCCAGCGGGCACGGTCGATCACGCCTTGCGGGTGCTCGATGCGAAAGCCGATGGAAAACGGCTTGGACTCCATGGACACGCCGCGTTCGTGCAGCGCCGTGAAGGTGTCGCGCGAACTGTGGCCCAGCGCCAGCACGACGTGGTCGGCGCGCAGTTCATAAGTTTGGCCGGTGGCCTGGTTCAGCACGGTCAGGGCGCGCAGGTGGCGGCCGGCCGGGCCGTCTTCGATGATCACGTCGGTCACGCGCTGCTCGAAGCGGATCTCGCCGCCCAGCGCGATGATCTGCTCGCGCAGATGCTCCACGACCTTGACGAGCTTGAACGTGCCGATGTGCGGGTGCGCGGCGTAGAGGATTTCTTCGGGGGCACCGGCTTTGACGAACTCGTCCATCACCTTGCGGCCCAGGTGGCGCGGGTCCTTGATCTGGCTGTAGAGCTTGCCGTCGCTGAAGGTGCCGGCACCGCCTTCGCCAAATTGCACGTTGGATTCGGGGTTCAGCACGCGCTTGCGCCACAGGCCCCAGGTGTCTTTGGTGCGCTCACGCACGGTCTTGCCGCGTTCCAGCACGATCGGCCTGAAGCCCATCTGCGCCAGCACCAGTGCGGCAAAGATGCCGCAGGGGCCGAAGCCGACGACCACGGGGCGCACGGGCAGGTCGGCCGGGGCCTGGCCCACGGGGTGCCAGGTCATGTCGGGCGTGGGGCCGATGTGCGGGTGCTTGTCGTGGTGCGCCAGCAGGCCGGCTTCCAGCGCGGGGTCGGCCAGCGTGACGTCCACGATGTAGACCGCCAGCAGGTCGGCCTTGCGGGCATCGAAACTGCGCTTGAAGACGTGCAGGGCGGCCAGGCCCGTTTCGGGCACGCCCAGCGCCTGCGCGGCCAGCCGGCGCAGCGCAGCGACGGGGTGCGGCACGGGCAGGCGGTCCTCAAGGGTCTCGGTGGGGGCGTCGGCGGGGCGCCGGGCATCGACGGGCAGGGCCGACAGCGGGAGGTTGAGTTCTGAAATCCGGATCATGGCGTGGTCGTGGCTCGTGGTGATCAAGCAAGGGCCGCCATGATAAATCCCCCCGCGTGTGACGCGGGGGGCGGTGCCGCTCAGGCAGGCAGGAAGCCTTCGACCGACAGGTAGCGCTCGCCTGTGTCGTAATTGAAGCCGAGCACGGTGGCGCCAGCCGGCAACTCAGGCAGTTTCTGGGCAATGGCGGCCAGCGTGGCCCCCGACGAGATGCCCACCAGCAGCCCTTCTTCGCGTGCTGCGCGGCGGGCGTATTCACGCGCGGGCTCGGCATCGACCTGGATCACGCCGTCCAGCAGGCTGGTGTCCAGATTCTTCGGGATGAAGCCGGCGCCAATGCCCTGGATGGGGTGCGGCGACGGTGCACCGCCGGAGATCACCGGCGAGGCGGCCGGCTCGACGGCGAACACCTTGAGGTTCGGAAATTGGGCCTTCAGCACCCGTGCCACGCCGGTGAGGTGGCCGCCGGTGCCGACACCGGTGATGAGGGCGTCGATGCCGTCAGGGAAGTCGGCCAGGATTTCCTGGGCCGTGGTGCGCACGTGCACGTCGATGTTGGCCGGGTTCTCGAACTGTTGCGGAATCCAGGCGCCGGGCGTCTGGGCCTTGAGTTCTTCGGCGCGGGCGATGGCGCCCTTCATGCCCTTTTCACGCGGCGTCAGGTCGAAACTGGCGCCATAGGCCAGCATCAGGCGGCGGCGCTCGATGCTCATGCTGTCGGGCATGACCAGAATGAGCTTGTAGCCCTTGACGGCCGCCACCAGCGCCAGGCCGACACCGGTGTTGCCCGAGGTCGGCTCGATGATGGTGCCGCCGGGCTGGAGCACGCCGGATTTTTCGGCGTCTTCGACCATGGCCAGGGCAATGCGGTCCTTGATCGAGCCGCCGGGGTTGCTGCGCTCGGACTTGACCCACACGTTGGCGCCCGCGCCAAACAGACGGTTGATGCGCACGTGCGGCGTGCGGCCGATGGTGTCGAGGATGCTGTCGGCTTTCATGGGAATCTCCTGGTCGGGGGTGAATTCCACCCATTTTGGCCCAGATGATCTGCGTGTTGGACCATATGGATATGCCGGGCGGTGATAATGCGGAGGTGAAGCTCGCCAGACCGTCGCTGGTGCAAGCCGCAAGGCCGACGCTTTGGCGTCGGGTGGAAACACCGCACTGGAGGAACGTCCGGACTGCACAGGGCAGCGTAGGAGGTAACACCTCTCCACCGAAAGCCGCAAGGCCGCAAGGTGAGGATCAGAGCAACAGAGACGAGCCGATTCAGTTCGGGTGAAACGGGCAATCTCTACGCGCAGCAATACCAAGTAGGCACACGCAAAGCGAGGCGGTCCGCCGCAGCGCCATGACCGGGGCCCCCGGAGTGTGCGGGTAGGTAGCATCGAGCCGTCAGGTGACTGGCGGCCCAGAGTAATGGCGGTCACATCCCGGGCAACCGGGGTGCACAGAATCCGGCTTATCGGCGAGCTTCACACTTATGTCCGTCCTTGCAGGCCGATTCCAGCGATCTGCTTTCTCAGTGGCCAGCCAAGAGCACGCCGCCCAGCGCAAACACCGAGTTGGGCACCGTTGCCCGGACAGGCTCGGGTTTGGGTTGTTTGTAGACCCCGCGTCCGACGCTTTTTTGCTCGATGTGCACGCCACGCGCGCGCTGCTCGCTCACAAGTGACCGCAGCGAAATGGACTGCAGATGCGCAATCATTTTGGCGTTCAGGGAAGCCCATAGTTCGGCGGTCATGGCGGCAGCGCCCATTTCTCCGGCTGCGGCTTGACCATCCGGGACGCCATCGCGCAGGTCCCCCTCCACGGCGCCAATGATGTCGGCCACAGTGATGGCCTCCGCCTCGCGTGCCAGCGAGTAGCCTCCACCGGGACCCCGGGTGCTCTCCACCAGCCCGCACTGGCGCAGTTTGCTGAACAACTGCTCCAGGTAGGACAGCGAAATTTGATGGCGAACGGCAATTTCGCTCAGTGACACCGGGCCTGCGTTCTCGCGCAGGCCCACATCGATCATGGCCGTCACGGCAAAACGACCTTTGGTACTCAAACGCATGGGAACAACTCCTTGGAACGTCACTAACCTGTGACAGAACGACAGTGTAGGCATTTAAATACTTCGCGTAAATTCGTATTTTTTCTATTTTTAATTCGAAAAAAACGAATAATCAGGCTTGTTTCAAGGCAGAAGGGCAATGAACTTCAAGCATCTTCATTATTTTTGGGTCACAGCCAAGGCGGGCGGCATCATGCGTGCGGGGGAGCAGTTGCACACCACACCGCAGACTTTGTCAGGGCAGATCAAGTTGCTGGAGGAGTGGCTCGGGCGCAAGCTGTTCCGCAAGGCAGGCCGTCAGCTGGAACTGACCGAAGATGGCCGCCTGGCGCTTCACTATGCGGACGAGATCTTTGCGCTGGGCGCGGAACTGGAGGGCGCGTTGCGCCAGGCGCACGTTGGCAAGCGGGTGCTGGAGTTCCGCGTGGGTGTGGCTGACTCGGTAGCCAAGTCCGTGGCGTATCGCCTGCTGGAGCCGGCACTGTCGGTGGATGAGCCGGTCCGGCTGATTGGCAGCGAAGGTAAATTTCCTGATCTGCTGGCCCAGCTCGCCTTGCACCGGCTGGACCTGGTGATTGCCGACGAACCTCTTTCGAAGCGTGTCAGCGTGCAGGCCTTCAACCATCCGCTGGGCACCACGGCGATGAGCTTTTTTGCCGCACCTGCGGTTCGGCGTGGCCTGATCGGGGAATTTCCACATTGCCTCAACGGCGCTCCCATGCTGATCCAGGGCGCCGCATCCTCCGTGCGGCAACAACTGGAGGGTTGGCTGACGCGCAACCAGATCCACCCGCGTGTGGTCGGCGAATTTGACGATGGGGCGCTGATGACGGCGTTCGGGCGCGAGGGGCGTGGCGTTTTCATGTCGCCCACCGTGCTGGAGGACGAGACCGTGGCCCAGTTCGGCGTGGAGGTGATTGGCCGCAGTGACGAACTGGTCGAGGAGTTTTTTGCCGTGTCGGTGGAGCGCCGCATCACCCACCCCTGCGTGGCGGCGATCACCAGCGCCGCGCGCAGCCAGTTGTTCAGCGTCTGACGGAGGGTTAAAAACGTTCGTACGGCATCAGGAACCGCCACTGGCCGGGCCCCAGGGTGGTCATGGGCATGCGGCCGATGCGAATGCGCTTCATGCTCAAGATCTGCAGCCCGACGCGGTCACACAGGTAGGCGATCAGGCCGGGATGCACGCCCTTGACGGCAAATCGCAGGCGTGTGGAGGCGTCGCCGGTGCTGCTGACGCTGACTTTCACGGGCGGCAGCGGCCGTCCATCGCTGTGCATCCCGTGGTTCAGGCGGTCGAGGCAGTCGGGCGGCACCTCGCCCTGCACCTCCACCGTGAACTCCTGCTCGATGATGCCGGCGTCCTCGGTCAGCTTGCGCTCGATCCGCCAGTCCTGGGTGAACACGACCAGCCCGCTGGCGCCGCTTTCCAGCGGCACGCACAGCAGCTGTTTCGTCAGGTGTTTTTTCAAGGGGGTGATGCCGCTGCGGTCTTCGGGAGCCCGTGACGCCGGTGTGACCAGGGTCAAGGCCTGGCGCAGGCCCTTGCCGACCCCCTTGATGTCCACAGGTTCGCCGGTGCCCGCATCAAAGCCGGGCAGCTTGTGCAGCAGGATTGTGACCGCCGTGGGCGCCAGCAGGCTGGCGTTCGGGTCCATCTCGACGGGCTCGCCCCGCACGCGGAACTGCGGTTCCTCCACCACCCGGCCGGCCACGCGCACCCAGCCGCCCTCAATGTACTGCTCGGCCTCGCGGCGGGAGCAGGCCTTCAGCTCTGCCACGCATTTGGACAGCCGGATGCCGTCCGGCTCGGCGGGTCGCGCCGTGGGTTGGTGTTTCATTTCAGGTTGTTTCCCGGTTCCATTGCCCGCACGCGCTCGACGTGCGCGAGCAGGGAGCGCATGGCCACCGGCCACATGCGCGGCGGCACGTCGTCGTAGGCGGACTTGACCCAGTCGTCCAGCGTGCCTTCCGGCTGCGCCTGCATCGTGGCGATGATCTTGGCCTCGCGCTTCAGGCGGTGGGCTTTCAGATGGGCAATGGCCGCCCCAGCCCGCTCAAGGGCATAACCGTGCGCAGGCAGGATGAATTCAATGCGGTACTGCTGGCAGGCCGCGCTCAATGCGTCCAGCGAGTCGAGGTAGGCGGTCATCTCGCCATCGGGCGGATCGATCACCGTGGTGCTGCCGTTGAGGATGTGGTCGCCGCTGAACAGCAGGCCGTCTTCGATCAGCACCAGGCACAGGTGGTTGGCGGCGTGGCCAGGCGTGTGGATGACCTGCAGCGTGTGCGTCGTGCCTTCCTCCGGCGTTCTGCCCTGTAGCAGCAGGATTTCGCCATCGTGCAGTGCCCGGTCCGGCGTGAATTCGCTGGCCTTGCGGGCGGTGGGGGCCGAAGGCAGCCCCAGAATCGGCGGCTGGGGATCGCACAGCGCCTGCAGGGGTTTGGCGCCGGGCGAGTGGTCCGCGTGGGAGTGGGTGCAGACGATCATGCGGATCTGCCCGCCCGCCGCACGCCACAGCCGCTCGATGTGTTCGGCATCGGCCGGACCCGGGTCGATCGCGATATAGCCCGTGCGCGGGTCGCCCACCAGATAGCTGTTGGTGCCGGGGCCGGTCATGACGCCGGGGTTCGGTGCGGTCAGCCGCAGCACGTTTTTCAGCAGCGGCACGGGTTGCTCACTTTGCCAGTCCAGCGCGTGCACGATCTGCCCGTCGGGGCAGACCAGTGCCAGCTCGCCAAACGGCGATTCATGCTCCATGTAGCGGGCTTCCTTGCCCGCCAGCAGGCCGGCGCGCGGGCAACTGGTCCACAGCGGCTGTTCGTTGGCGGCGCAGGCCAGCAGCACGTCGTTCACGGTGGCGAAGGCCTGCAGGCGCTCCAGCGTGCGGATGGTGGGGAAGATGATGAAGAACTGGCCGGCCTGGTGGCGCGCCAGCGCGTCGGCGGGACGCACCCACACGGGCTCGAACTGCTCGGCCTCGTCGGCCACGGGGTCCTGATGCTCCGGCATGCGGGCGACCAGGAAAGGCACGTCGAAGCGGCGTGGCAGGTCGCGGTCGGTGATCCAGTGCGCGAGCACGAAGACCTCGCTGGCGGCCAGCGTCAGGCCGCGCGCGGCGCACTGGGCGGTGAAGGGCGCCTTGCGGTCCAGCGTGGCAATGTCGGTGGCGCTGGCCATGGTCCCATCGGCCCGCCGGGCCAGCAGGATGCCGAGTTCCTCGAAGCTTTCGCGGATGGCCGCGATCGCCTGCGTGAGGTGCAGGTCACTTTGGGTCGGGCGGCGAGTGGCTTGCTGGTGCGCGGCAGCGTCATGCGCGTCCACTCCGCCGCCCGGAAAGACATAGGCGCCCGGTGCGAAACTGGCCGTCATGGAGCGGCGCGTCATGCGCACTTCGATGCCCTGGGGGGTGTCGCGCAGCAGCAGCACGGTCGCTGCAGGGCGCAGGGGCGCGGGTTCGCGCTGCGAGTGAAGGAGTTGGGTAGGTCTGACCATGGGGGCCATTATCTGCAGCATTGCCAAAGTGCCGGACAAGAGGGCGACTCCGCCACCATTTCAACGCCAAAGGTGACGCTTCAACGCAGGCTTCTACGGGTTTCCCGCGTTGGCGTGGCGCGTTGCTCTCGGGACACTGGGCCCTGTCTTATCAGGAGTTTCAGCATGCCTTCAGGAAAACGCGCGGCCCTTGCAGCCCTTATCGCCACAGTGGGCCTGCTGGCCTTGCCGGCAGCCTTTGCCCAGGCCTGGCCCACCCGGCAGCCGATCAAATTGGTGGCGGTCTTTCCGCCGGGCGGTTCGGTGGACCAGGTGGCCCGCATCCTGGCGCAGCCGCTGGCGGCGCAACTGGGCGCCAACATCATCGTGGAAAACAAGGGCGGTGCCTCGGGCTCGATCGGCACGGCGGCGGTGGCTTCGGCACCTGCGGACGGTTATACCTTTGCGGTGGTGTTCGACACCTTCGGCGTCAACCCCGCGCTGATTCCGGGCATTCCCTACGATTCCCGCAAAGACCTCGCACCGGTGGTGCTCGTTGGCACCTCGCCCATGGTGCTGGCCACCCATGTCGGCTCGGAATACAAGACTTTTGCCGATGTGGTGGCGGCAGCCAAGGCAAAGAAAAGCGTGGGCTACGGCACCATCGGCTCGGGCAGTCTGGGGCATCTGGCGATGTCATTGCTTGGGAAAAGTGGCCAGATTGACTGGCAGCATATTCCCTACAAGGGCGGCGGCCCGCTGATGACCGATGCAGTGGCAGGCCATGTGCCGCTGTCCATTGCCTCGGTCTTTGTGACCAAGCCGCACATCGACAGCAAGCGGATGCGGCCGCTGGCCGTGACCACCAGCAAGCGCGCACCGGACCTGCCGGACGTGCCCACCATTGCGGAGAGCGGTTTTGCCGGCTTTGAGGCCCCGGCCTGGTGGGCGATCCTGGCGCCGGCCAAAACGCCGCCAGACATCCTCAAACGCATGAACGAGGAACTCAACAAGGTCCTCCGCAGCCCGGATATCGCCAAAAAGCTCGACGCCCAGGGGATCGACGTGGTGGGCGGCACACCGGAGGCCGCCCGGGTGTTCATCGAACGCCAGATGGATGTCTGGGCCAAGGTGGTCAAGGACAACGGCATCAAGGCCGATTGAGCCCGGCCCTCTGCTGTGGCCCCAGCTGCGCCGCCGCTCAGTGTTCCGGCGACACGCCCAGCGCCACCAGAAAGCGCGCCACCATGTTGTAGGTGGCGATCGCGCTGGTGAGTTCCACGATCTGGGTGGTGTCGAAGTGCTGTTGCAGGGCCGCGAAGACCTCGTCCTGGACCTTCACGTCCAGCGTCATCTGCGCGGCGTACTGGATCACGCGTTTTTCCACCTCGCCGAGGGCGTCGCTGGCGGGCAGATCGCGCGGCTGGCGCTGGACATGCTGGTTCAGCGCGTCCAGCTCGGCCTGGGTGCCGCCGGCCTTCAGGAAGTCCGGGGCGTGGTGGTGGTACTCGTAGGCCGCTCCCGTCAGCAGCGCCACGGTGCAAATGCCCAGTTCGCGCAGCTTCCAGCTGGTGGGCAGTTCGCTGCGCACCGCCTTCAGGTAGGTGTTCCAGCCGCGCGCCAGCGGCTCGCTCCATAGCAGGGCTTTGTCCAGGTTGATGAGCGTGCCGCCGCGGCGCACCAGAATGGCATCGACGAGGTCCTGGGGCTGCGGTTTCTGCTCGGGGGTCCAGTCTGGAATACGCATGGGGGAAGTCTCCTTGCCGGTGTCGGTGCCATCGATGGGAAGCCTGAGGATAAGGGGATAATTCCGCCATGAAGATCCGCTTCACCAAAATGCAGGGCGCCGGCAATGACTTTGTCGTGCTGGACGAAACCCGGGGCCGCCTGAACCTCTCGCCTGCCCATTACCGTTTTCTCGCCGACCGGCACTTCGGCGTGGGCGCCGACCAGATCCTGACCGTGCGTCCCGCCCCGCAGGGCGGTGCCGCGCAAGGCGTAGATTTCGAGTACGTGATCCACAACGCAGACGGTGGCGAGGTGGAGCACTGCGGCAATGGCGCGCGCTGCTTCGTGCGCTACGTGCGTGACAAGGGGCTGACCACCAAGGACGCGGTCAGGGTCAAGGTGGTCGGCGGCACGATCGAGCTGCGGCTGAACCCCGATGGCCGCGTCACCGTGGACATGGGCGCGCCCGTTTTCGATTTGCCCCGCATTCCGTTCGACCCCGAGGGCCTCACGCCCCAGTCCAGGGGCCTGTGGCAGGTCTGGCCGCTGGTTTTTGATCAAAAAAAGGCGCAACCCAGCGTGGATGGGTCATTGTCTGCTCCTGTTTTTGTATCTGTCCTGTCCATGGGCAACCCGCATGCGGTGCAGCTGGTGGACGATGTGGACACCGCGCCGGTGCACAGCCAGGGGCCGCTGATCGAACGGCACGGCGTGTTTCCCCGGCGCGTGAACGCCGGCTTTATGCAGGTCGTGAGCCGCTCACACATCCGGCTGCGCGTGTTCGAGCGCGGAACGGGTGAAACGCTGGCCTGTGGCACGGGCGCCTGCGCTGCCGTGGTGGCCGGCATCCGGCTGGGGCTGCTCGATGCGCGGGTGGATGTGGACACCCGCGGCGGCCAGCTGACGATTGAATGGGCCGGTGCGGACGGCAACCTGGCCGCGCCGGTGCGCATGACCGGCCCGGCCACGACTGTTTTTGACGGCGAGATTGATCTTCCGGACCTCCTATGAACACACCGATGAATACCAGTGCCCTGAACCCCATTACCGAGGACGACATCGCCGGGTTTCTGCTGAACACCCCCGACTTTTTTGTGCGCCATGCCGAACTGCTCTCCACGGTGCAGATCGCCAGCCCGCATGGAAACCGCGCCGTGAGCCTGCAGGAGCGCCAGGCCGAGATGCTGCGCGAGAAGATCAAGACGCTGGAGCTGCGCATCATGGACATGATCCGCCATGGCAACGAGAACATGGTCATTGCCGACCGGCTGCAACGCTGGGCCCGCAGCCTGTTCCTGACCGCGGCGCCGGCCGACCTGCCCCAGGCGATGGTCGATGAGCTGCAGGCCCAGTTCATGGTGCCCCAGGTGGCCATCCGTGTGTGGGGCGTGGATGCCGCGTTTGCCGATGCGCCGTTCACGCAGGGCGTCAGCGAAGACGTGAAGATCCTGGCCTCCTCGCTGATGGCTCCCTATTGCGGTGTCAACGCCGGGTTCGAGGCCGTGGGCTGGCTGCCGGACCCTTCCGTGGTGGCTTCTGTGGCGCTGATTGCGCTGCGCACCAGCACGTCGCCGCAGGCGTTTGGCCTGATCGTGCTGGCGTCACCGGACTCGCAGCGTTTCCATGCGGGCATGGGCACTGACTTCCTGGAGCGCCTGGCCGAACTGGGCAGCGCGGCGCTCTCGCGGCTGCGCTGAACCCGCCCGCTTGCCTTCTGATTCGAGTTTCCCATGCGTTCAGTGCCCGGTCAGCCGGAGGAGTCCGTTGCGGCGCTGGTTCCGCTGTCCCCCCTGGTCGAGCGTTACCTGGAGCATGTGCGCGTCGAAAAGCGCCTGGCCGATCGCACCGTCACGCTGTACCAGCTGGACCTGATCAAGCTCTCCGGCTTTGCCGCGGCGGCCGGCGTGGCCCTGCCGGACGTGCAGAGCCACCACATTCGCAGCTGGGTGGCGCAGATGCACAGTGGCGGGCGCAGCGGGCGCGGCATTGCATTGATCCTGTCGGGCTGGCGCGGTTTTTATGCCTGGCTGGGCCGGGAAGGCCTGGTGGCCAGCAACCCGGTGCAGGATGTCCGCGCCCCGCGCGCGGCACGCCTGCTGCCCAAGGCCCTGGGCGTGGACGATGCCGTGCAGCTGGCCGACCACCGTCAGGACGATGAAGATCCCTGGCTGCAGGCACGGGATGCCGCCATGGTCGAGCTGCTCTACGGCTGCGGCCTGCGCGTCGGCGAGCTGATCGGCCTGGACGTGGTCGCCAGCGCGGCGGCCGAAAAACAGGGCCGGGGCTGGATCGACCTGCAGGCCGCAGAAGTGCATGTGCTGGGCAAGGGCAGCAAGCGCCGCACCGTGCCCCTGGGGCGCGCGGCACTGGCCGCACTGGCGCGCTGGCTGGCCTTGCGCGGCATCCCGGCGCCAGCGGGTGCCGTGTTTGGTCGCGACGACAGTGCGGCACTCTTCCCGGGGCGTTACGGCACCCGGCTGACCGCGCAGTCCGTCTGGCAGCGCCTGCGCCGGCGCAGCCAGCAGGCCGGGCTGGCCACACCGGTGCATCCGCACATGCTGCGCCACTCCTTTGCCAGCCACCTGCTGCAGTCCAGCAGCGACCTGCGCGCCGTGCAGGAGCTGCTGGGGCACGCCAGCATCACCAGCACACAGGTCTACACGCGGCTGGACTTCCAGCACCTGGCCCACGCCTATGACGCGGCCCACCCGCGCGCCAAGATCCGGGGCGGCGGTTCGAGTTCCTGATTTCTCCGCAGGTCCAGGTGATTCATGGGCGTGTCTGGCAGCGCCGACAATAGGCCGTATGAAAACCATTCGACTTCGGGAGGGCAAAGAGCGCTCCCTGCTGCGCCGCCACCCCTGGATCTTTGACTCGGCCATTGCGCGCGGCGGCGCGGACGCCGGCGAAACCGTGCGGGTCGAGTCCCACAGCGGTGCCTTCCTGGCGTGGGCCGCGTTCAGCCCCAGTTCCCGCATCCGGGCGCGGGTGTGGAGTTTTGACGAGGTGCAGCGCATCGATGCCGCGTTTCTGACCACCCTGATCGGGCGCGCCATCCGGACGCGGGCCTGTTTTGACATCCAGAGCGACGGCCTGCGGCTGATCCACGGCGAGTCCGACGGCCTGCCGGGCCTGATCGTGGACCGCTACGCCGACACGCTGGTGGCGCAGTTCACCTCCTGCGGCGTCGAGCGCTGGAAAGACGTGATTGCCGACGCCCTGTTGCGTGAGACCGGCCTGACCGGCCTGTACGAGCGCTCGGACGCCAGCGTGCGCGGGCTCGAAGGCCTGCCGGAAGCCACCGGCTGGCTGCGTGGCGGGCCGGCTGGCGATGCGTCCGCGCCGCCGACCGAACTCACCATCCGCGAGCACGACTGGCGCCTGACGCTGGACATTGCCACCGGCCACAAGACCGGCTTTTACCTCGACCAGCGCGACAGCCGCCAGCGTTTTGCCACCCACACCCGTCACCGCAAGTTCCAGCACGTGCTGAACTGCTTCTGCTACACCGGCGGCTTCACGGTGGCCGCGCTGGCTGGCGGGGCCGGGCATGTGACCTCCATCGACTCGTCCGGTCCGGCGCTGGAGCGGGCGCGTGCCAACGTGGCACTCAACGGGTTCGATGCGGCGCGCACCACCTTTCTGGACGCCGACGTGAACGCCTCGCTGCGTGGCTTCATCGAAGCCGGCCAGACCTTTGACGCCATCATCCTCGACCCGCCGAAGTTCGCGCCCACCGCTGCCCATGCCGACCGCGCCGCGCGCGCTTACAAGGACATCAACCGGTTGGCCTTCAAGCTGCTGGTGCCCGGCGGCGAACTGTTCACCTACTCGTGTTCGGGCGGCATCAGCGCCGACCTGTTCCACAAGATCGTGGCCTCGGCCGGGATGGATGCCGGTGTGGAAGGCTGTATCAGCGAGCGGCTGCAGGGCGCGCCCGACCACCCCATGACCATCCATTTCCCTGAAGGTGAATATCTCAAGGGCCTGGTGGTGGTCAAAAAGCCGGAGTGAACTAATTTTCTTGGTCGAAATGTCATAAACCCAGCGTACTATGGCCATACTTTGCTATTGAAAAAGTAGTTTTCATGTGCGTCTGGCCAGGTCTTCCGCCGGTCAGGCCGTTGGCTGCAGGTCTTTTTCCGCGCCGCTACACTCCCATTCCTTCGTTGGCCACCGGCCGCATTTGCAGGTTTTATCCATGAGTCTTATTCCCGCCACCATCCTCACTGGCTTCCTTGGTTCCGGCAAGACCACGCTGCTCAAGCGCGTGCTGACCGAAGCGCACGGCCAGAAAATCGCCGTGATCGAGAACGAGTTCGGCGAGGAAAACATCGACAACGACATCCTCGTGGCCGATACCAACGAGCAGATTATCCAGATGAGCAATGGCTGCATCTGCTGCACCATCCGCGAAGATCTGCGCGCCACGCTGCAGGATCTGGCCCAGAAAAAGCGCAAGGGCGAGCTCAACTTCGACCGCGTGGTGATCGAGACCACCGGTCTGGCCGACCCCGGCCCCGTGGCGCAGACCTTCTTCATGGACGACGAGATTGCCGAGAGCTTTCTGCTCGACTCCATCCTGACGCTGGTGGATGCCAAGCACGCCGCCCAGCAGCTGAACGACCGCCAGGAAGCCCGCCGGCAGGTGGGTTTCGCCGACCAGATTTTCATCAGCAAGGCCGATCTGGTCTCGCAGGAGGCGCTGGATGCGCTGACGCATCGCCTCAAGCACATGAACCCGCGCGCGCTCCACAAGGTGGTGCATTTCGGCGAAGTGGCGCTGTCGGAGGTCTTTGATCTGCGCGGCTTCAACCTGAACGCCAAGCTCGACATCGACCCGGATTTCCTGAAGGACGACGCGCACGACCACCACGACCATGCGCACGGCGAACACTGCGACCACCCGTCGCATGCCCACGAGGCGGCCGGCGGCGGGCACCACCATCACCATGATGACGACGTCAAGAGCTTTGTCTTCCGGAGTGATCGGGCCTTTGACCCGGCGAAGCTGGAGGATTTCCTCGGCGCCATCGTCAATATCTACGGCCCGCGCATGCTGCGCTACAAGGGCGTCCTGAACATGCAGGGGACCGACCGCAAGGTCATCTTCCAGGGCGTGCACCAGCTGATGGGCAGTGACCTCGGCCCCAAGTGGACCGAGGGGGAGTCGAAAACCAGCAAGATGGTGTTCATCGGCATTGATCTGCCCCAGGACATCCTGCTGCAGGGGCTTGAGCAGAGCCTTGTATGAAGCTGGGCGGCGGGATTGGACGACGGGGTGCGCAGTGGTTGTCGCGATTGCGCAACGGATGGGATGGGCCATCGGCAAGTCGCTACAATCGCGCCCCGGAACGGAGCCGAAGTCCGGCCTGAGAAACCAGCCCTCGAGGTCGACAACAAGGGTATCAACCGGCAGGACAGCACCAGCGTTCTGCCGGAACTAAGTCAACCTGCCCGCGCATTTGAAATGCCCGCTGGCCAGTTCATCGAGGAGACAGGAAGTGAAAGCCCAGACAGCCAAGCCCGCGGTGCAGGCCCGAGTGCAAGCGCCGACCGATTCCCCACGGAAGGCTGCGACCCAGAAGACGGAGGCTGCAGCGAAAGCACTTCCCAAGCCACCTCTCCCTCAACCTGCGACCAAGGGTTCCCCCGCGATGCCTGTCAAACCTTCCCCCGCCGGATCCGAAACCGGACCTGCTGCAAAATCCACCAAAACGGCCAAGGTCGTCAAGGCTGACGCGAGCGCGAAGCTCGCGGATGCTGCTTCCCCGACTGCGTCCAAGGCGGGGGTGGCTGCGAAGGCTGTCCCGGCGACCCGGCCGATGGCGCCGGTGCCGCCACCTGCCAAGGCCGGGCGTCCATCCAGGCTGTCCCAGATCACTGTGCCGTCCATGGCGCAGACGGTGGCCTCAACGGCCGCCAAAGCCAGTTACACCAACACCATGTCTTCCCCAGCTTTGAATCACCCTCACTTTGTTCCGTTAAAAAAAGACCCCAAACTTGCCAATAACTGGAAGACCAAGACGGCAGACCAGTTGAGTGATGCAGAAGTGCTCGCCATGTCCGATGACGAGTACATGAACGACAAGCAAATGGCATTTTTTCGACTCAAGCTCTCGCAGTTGAAGCAGGATATTCTCAGCAACGCTGGAGAGACGACCGAGCATCTGCGGGAAGACACAGCCGTTGTGCCGGACCCTGCGGATCGGGCCACGATCGAAGAGGAGCATGCGCTTGAATTGCGCACACGTGACCGTGAACGCAAGCTGCTCAAGAAGATCGAGCAATCGATCATTCGCATTGACGCTGGCGACTATGGCTATTGCGATGAAACAGGCGAGCCCATTGGTGTGGGTCGCCTGCTCGCCCGGCCGACCGCCACGCTTTCACTGGAAGCCCAACAGCGCCGTGAGCTGAAGCAGAAAATGTTTGGCGATTGAGGGAGATCCCGCTTCCAGTTCTCTTGCTTCGTGAGAAACTATCTTCATGGCCAAAGACGATACTGGTAGTCTGCTCTCGAAAGTCGTCAAGTTCGTCCGCAATCCCGCGACGAACTGGTCCGATCTGGATCACTCAGAGCTGGACCGTGACAGCGGTCACAGCAAGCAGATGCTCAAGGATCTGGTCGAGCGCAAGAAGCGCAACGATTTTGTGCGGCGGCGGGAGTTCGAAATGCTGCGCAAGCTTCGGCGCCGGGAGCTTGTCGGGACCCAGTCACCCACACAGCGTCCCTCTTTTTTTCAGAGCAGTTTGCCTTCCAAGCCTGACGAACGGGCGCAGACGCTGAAGAAAATCGACGAAATTGAAGCGCAGATGTCAATGCAATGGTGGAAGACCAAACACAAGGACTCCTCCATCAACAGCAGTCTTTTCCCTTCCTCCAATTCGCTCCCTGACTCCTTGCCTCCGGTCAACGTGCCCGAGCGGCCGATGCTGGAGCCGATGCTAGACGCGGCTCCACCAAGTGCTGCCAAAGGCGCTCCCGCGCCGGTGGCGCCGGCGGCTGCGCGACCGGCCAGGGCGGTCGTGCCGGTGCCTGTACAGTCCCAGGCTGTCGCCAACCGTGCGTCTCCTCTGGGAGACGATCCTTCTGCCAGCGGGTTTTCTGCATCCAAGTATTTTGCGATCGAAGTGGGGGAAATTGCCCACGATCCAGAGCTGGAGGAGGCTGCCATCCGGTTTGCGAACGGGGATGACCAGGGGGCGGAGGCGGGTTTGCTGGATGCGCTTGGCAGCAGTGGCGCACCGGCTGGCAACGTCGACATCTGGCTGGCGCTGTTTGACTTGTACCGGGCGACAGGCCAGCAGTCGCGGTTTGAGGTGGCGGCCATTGATTTTGCCAACCAGTTTCAACGTTCGGCGCCCCAATGGTTTTCCATGCCGGCGATGGTGGACCAGTTGGCAGGGTTGCAGCCGGCAGTGGCTTCGTCGCAGGCGGCGCACTGGTCTTGCCCCCCTCTGCTGGGCCTGAAGGCCGTGGGTGTCCTGAAAGATGTCCTTGCCCGCACGGCATCTCCGTGGCGACTCGACTTCACGCGACTTTCTGCTGTTGAGCCTGGCGCATTGCCGCTTCTATCCCTGCTTTTTCTCGATTGGGCCAATCAGGCCGTCGAGTTGCGCTTGATTGCGGGCGATCACCTCGATCAGGTTCTGGCTGCGGGAGCACCTTCCGGGGATCGTTCCGTCGCGCCCGACTGGTGGCACGCACGCATGGCTTTGCTGCGTGTCATGTCCAGGATGGATGATTTCGAGCTGGCGGCGTTGAACTACTGTGTCACCTATGAGGTTTCACCACCCTCCTGGGAGAATCCACGCTGCATTTGCCAGTCCGTGAACGGCGATGGCCATGCTGGTGCGGGACCCGTCACGATCATCAGTGCCATCGACAGCCCGGCGACGGGCGGTCATGATTCAGACCAGAGTGATTTCCGTGCGACCACCATTGACTCCATGCTGTTGCCGCCTGCCGCCGTCGAACTGTCGGGCACCATCATCGGCGATGTTTCAGCGACGGTCGAAAAGCTGGATGCACAATTTGCCGGGGCGGAGATCCTGTCCATTTCATGTTTCAAGCTCGTTCGCGTGGATTTTGCAGCGGCCGGAACCTTGCTGAACTGGGTTTCGATGCTGCACTCGCAGGGACGGCAAGTCCAGTTCAGCGGCGTTCACCGCCTGATTGCCGGTTTTTTCAACGTCATCGGGATCAGCGAACTCGCACGGGTTGTGGTTCGGACTGATTGACGCAGGCCTTCTGCATCGGTCTGTGACAGGCCGCTTGCTTTGGCGTGACCATCCTTATTTTTCCATGGAACAATTTCACGGCACAACCATCATCAGTGTGCGGCGCATGACGCCGCAGGGCGTCCAGGTCGCAATCGGGGGGGATGGGCAGGTTACCTTGGGCAATATCGTGGTGAAAGGGTCTGCGCGCAAGGTGCGCAAGCTGCACCATGGCAAAGTGCTGGCTGGATTCGCTGGAGCCACCGCGGACGCATTTACGCTGTTCGAGCGCTTCGAGGCCAAGCTGGACAAGCACCAGGGGCATTTGGTCCGCGCAGCCATTGAATTGACCAAGGACTGGCGCACGGATCGCGTGCTGCGTCGGCTGGAAGCCATGCTGGCCGTCGCGGACCGGGAGGCGTCCCTGATCATCACCGGCAACGGTGACGTGCTGGAGCCAGAGCATGGCATTGTTTCCATTGGCTCTGGTGGCGCCTATGCCCAGGCGGCAGCGCGCGCGTTGCTGGAGCACACCGAGCTGCCGGCACGAGACATCGTGAGGAAGTCGCTGGAAATTGCAGGCGAGTTGTGCATTTACACCAATATGCACCACACGATCGAGACACTGGACTGAAGCTGGATTATTCATGTCATCCATGACACCGCAAGAAATCGTATTCGAACTCGATCGTCACATCGTTGGACAATCGCAGGCCAAACGGGCCGTGGCCATTGCTCTGCGTAACCGCTGGCGTCGCCAGCAGGTAGACGACAAGTTGCGCCACGAAATCACACCCAAAAACATCCTCATGATCGGCCCCACTGGCGTGGGCAAGACCGAGATTGCGCGCCGTCTGGCACGTCTGGCCGATGCGCCCTTTATCAAGGTCGAAGCGACGAAGTTCACTGAGGTGGGGTACGTTGGCAAGGATGTGGACACGATCATCCGTGATCTGATGGAGATTGCCGTCAAGCAGACCCGCGAGTCCGAAATGCGAAAGCTGCGTCAGCGGGCTGAGGATGCCGCCGAGGACAGGGTGCTTGACATTCTGATCCCGCCGCCGCGCCACCTGGTCTCGGAGGATCTTGGCACGCCGTCCAGTCTTTCTGCGACCTTGTCCGACAGCCACACCCGACAGTCTTTCCGCAAGAAATTGCGTGAGGGACAGTTGGATGACAAGGAAATTGAGATTGAGGTGGCTGAATCGCGGCCTTCCCTCGAAATCATGGGGCCGGCCGGCATGGAAGAGATGACCGAACAATTGCGTGGCCTTTTCAGTCAGGCAGGGCAGGGTAAACGGAACAGGCGCAAGCTCAGGATTGATGAGGCGATGAAGCTTCTGGCAGAAGAGGAAGCCGGAAAACTCCTCAATGAAGACGAGATCAAGGCGCAAGCTGTCCACAGCACTGAACAGAACGGCATCGTCTTCATCGATGAAATTGACAAGGTCGCCTCGCGTTCTGAAACCGGTGGAGCGGACGTTTCACGCCAGGGCGTCCAGCGCGATCTGCTGCCCCTGGTGGAGGGCACCACGGTCACGACCAAGTACGGCATGGTCCGAACCGACCATATCCTGTTTATTGCTTCCGGCGCATTTCATTTGAGCAAGCCCAGCGACCTGATTCCTGAATTACAGGGGCGGTTTCCTATCCGTGTGGAACTCCAGCCATTGTCAGTCCAGGATTTCGAAGCCATCCTGAACCAGACGCAGGCGTCTCTTGTGCGCCAATACCAGGCGCTGCTGGCCACCGAGCAGGTCACGCTGGACTTTACTGCCGAGGGCATTTCGCACCTCGCACGCATTGCTTTCGATGTCAATGAGCGGACCGAAAACATTGGTGCACGCAGGCTGTCCACGGTCATGGAGCGTCTGCTGGACGATGTGAGCTTTGATGCCAGTTTGCTGGCGGGTGAGACTGTGCGGATCGATGCCGCCTATGTCGATGTCCGGTTGCAGGCATTGAGCCAGGACGAGGATCTTTCCCGGTTCATCCTTTGATCTGTCAGGGACTGGAGTGTGGGCGGCATGCGTCATTGACGCATCACTTTCAGTACCGGTTCTAAGTGCTTCATTTAGAACGTTTTTCGGAATTTTTTGACTTTTGAAGTTCACTCTAAGTCTTTGATTTCATTGCAATAATTTGTTGCAACTCCTCTTGCGGTCGATGCTTTTCCTGCTACAGTGCAAAAAAGTGCAATTAAGTGGTGAAAAGTGTCTTCGCTGCGTTTTGCAGGCCAATATAGGGGTTCAACGGTGTTTCAAGGGGCTTCGTCTCTGAGTCTGGATGCAAAAGGGAGGCTTTCCGTGCCGACCAGGCACCGTGACGTGCTCAGCGCAACCGCCTCAGGCCAATTGACGATCACGAAGCACCCTCATGGATGCCTCATGGTGTTCCCTCGTCCTGAATGGGAAAAGTTTCGCGAACGTATTGCCGCGCTGCCGATGTCAGCACAGTGGTGGAAGCGCATTTTTTTGGGCAATGCAATGGATGTGGAGATGGATGCGACCGGGCGGGTCTTGATTTCGCCGGAACTGCGCGAGGCGGCGGGGATCGCCAGGGACACCATGCTGCTGGGCATGGGCAACCACTTTGAGCTTTGGGACAAGGCAACCTACGACATGCAGGAGGCCCAGGCCATGCAGGGCGAAATGCCCGATGTCTTCAAGGACTTCTCTTTCTGAAGGCAGACGTGGAAACTACATGGCAACACAAAACTGTCCTGTTGAACGAAGCCGTTGAGGCGCTGATCAACAACCCGGATGGAACCTACGTCGACGCGACTTTCGGGCGAGGCGGGCATTCCCGTCTGATCCTGTCTCGGTTGTCCGCGCAAGGGCGGCTCGTCGCCTTTGACAAGGACCTGGATGCCGTTGCCCAGGCTCGCACGATCACAGATCCGAGATTTTCCATCCGTCATGAGGGATTTCGTCATCTGGCGGAGCTGCTTCCTGCCCGCATGTCCGGTGTATTGATGGACCTGGGTGTGAGCTCTCCCCAGATCGACAACCCCGAGAGGGGCTTTTCTTTTCGTTTTGACGGTCCGCTGGACATGCGCATGGATACCACGCGTGGAGAAAGCGTGGCCGAATGGCTGGCAACAGCCGAGGTTCAACAAATCGCAGAGGTGATACGTGACTATGGCGAAGAACGGTTTGCTCTTCCAGTTGCAAAGGCGATTGTTGCTCGCCGACAGGAGCGGGGCCCGGTTTCAACCACCACCGAGCTGGCCGAGCTCGTGGCTGGCACGGTCAAAACCCGCGAGCCGGGCCAGAACCCTGCAACGCGCACATTTCAGGCTCTTCGGATTTTCATCAATGCCGAGCTTGAGGAGTTGCAACAGGCGCTAGAGGCCAGTCTGCAGATTCTGCAGCCCGGTGGCAGGCTGGTTGTGATCAGTTTCCATTCGCTGGAAGACCGCATCGTGAAGCAATTCATTGCGAAGCATTCCCGTGATGAGTTTGACCGCCGGGCACCTTTTGCGCCGCCGAAGATCATGAAGCTCAAGGCGCTGGACCGGATCAAGCCCAGCGCGGCTGAGGTGGCGGGTAATCCGCGTGCGCGCAGCGCGATCATGCGTGTCGCCGAAAGAACAACGGCATGATCACCCGGTTGAGCCTCGTTCTGCTTCTGGCCGTGGTTGCCAGCGCGCTTTATCTGGTGCGCATGCAGTATGAGTCACGACACCTGTTTGTGGAACTGGACAGAGCCAGTGCCGAAGCGCGCAGACTGGTGACGGAAAACGAGCGTCTTCAGGTAGAAAAACGGGCGCAAGCGACCCCCTTGCGGGTGGAGAAGCTGGCGCGCGACCAATTGAAAATGCGTACCGCGACACCTGCGATCACCCAGTATGTGACCTACCAGTCGCCCGCCGCAAACGAGGTGTCGCGGTGAGCAAGAGTGTGCTCTATACCTCCAGTCCTTTGCTGGCCAGCAAGACGCCGGTTTGGCGCAGCAAATTCATTGTTGCATCCATTGCCTTGGGTTTTGCCGGTCTGGCCGGGCGCGCTGCCTACGTGCAGGTCTTTGGCAATGACTTCTTTCAGCGTCAAGGGGAAGTGCGGTTCGCACGCACGCTGGAGCTGCCGGCCAACCGCGGCCGCATTCTGGATCGCAACGGGCTGATCCTCGCCTCCAGTGTGGTCGCGCAGAGTATCTGGGGCATTCCCGAGGATGTGGAGCGCGACGAGGCGAAGCTCAAGGAGTTGGCGCGCTTGCTTTCGATGCCGCTGCAGGAACTCAACAAGAAAATCGAGGACGAAGACAAGACTTTTGTCTGGCTCAAGCGCCAGGTGGATGAGCCGGTGGCGAAGCAAATTGCAGCACTGGGGATCAAGGGGATCTACCAGCGGCGGGAATATAAACGCAAGTATCCCGAGGGGGAAGCTGCTGCACACGTCGTGGGCTTCACCAATGTAGAGAACATCGGGCAAGAAGGCGTTGAGCTGTCTTTTGACAAGGATCTGGCCGGGCATGCCGGTTCCCGTCGTGGGCGAGCAGGTGCCACCGGTGGATGGTCGTGATCTGCAACTGAGCATTGACAGCAAGGTGCAGTTTTTTGCCTACCAGAAGCTCCGCGACGCAGTAATGGAGAACAAGGCCAAAGCTGGTAGCGTGGTGGTCCTTGATTCCGTTACAGGTGAAGTCCTTGCGTTGGCAAATTACCCGAGCTATGCGCCGGAGCAGAGGCAGCATCTGACGGGGGAACAGTTGCGAAACCGTGCCTTGACCGACATGTTTGAGCCGGGCTCGACCATGAAGCCAATCACAGTGGCGATGGCCTTGGAGGCGGGGCGTATCACGCCGCAAACGACGATTGATACATCACCAGGGCGTTTCAGTCTGGGTGGGTTCACGATCAGTGACACGCATAACTATGGCGCACTGACTGTTGAAGGGGTGATCCAGAAGTCCAGCAACGTCGGGGCACTCAAGATTGCACAGAAGATGAGTCCCCGCGAAATGTGGGATACCTATACGGCGCTGGGCTATGGGCAAAAGCCGCAAATCCAGTTCCCCGGTGCAGTCACGGGCCGGTTACGTCCCTGGAAAAACTGGCGTCCTGTTGAACAGGCCACCATGGCCTACGGCTACGGTCTGTCGGCGTCACTGTTCCAGATGGCGCATTCGTATACCTCCTTTGCACACGATGGGCGGATCATTCCGACCACGATGCTCAAGAGCAGCGAGCCCGCCGTTGGTGCCCGCGTGTTTTCCGCCCAGAACGCAGCTGCCGTGCGGAAGATGCTGCAAATGGCGGCAGGTCCGGGCGGCACCGGCCAAAAAGCGCAGACGGTTGGCTATTCGGTGGGGGGCAAATCGGGTACCGCACACAAGCAGGTCGGCAAAGGCTATGCGAGCAACAAGTACCGTGCCTGGTTTACCGGCATGGCTCCGATTGACAGTCCCCGCATCATTGTGGCAGTCATGATTGACGAACCCAGTGCAGGACAGTATTTCGGCGGTGCTGTCGCCGCCCCGGTATTCAGCGAAGTGGTTCAGCAGACCTTGCGCATGATGGCGGTTCAGCCTGATATGGAAGTCAAACCACAAATCGTGGTTCAAGCCGTTGAGGAGTCGTTCTGATGATCGAGCTCAATGCGCCTGCCGATGCCGCGCGCTGGCTGCGCAGCCGGGTTACTGGCGTGTTGCAGACCGACAGCCGCAAAGTCCGGGCCGGGGATGGCTTCATCGCCTGGCCCGGCGCTGCCACCGACGGTCGCCGCCATGTGGGCGCGGCCCTGCAACAGGGGGCGCGTGCCTGCCTGGTGGAGCGTGTGGGCGTGGAGGACTTCGGTTTTGAAGGCGATGCCATTGCCAGCTACGCCGGGTTGAAGTCCGCTACCGGTCCATTGGCAGCAGCCTATTACCGCGATCCTTCAAGCCAGCTTGACGTCATCGCCGTCACTGGCACCAATGGCAAGACGTCCACCACATGGTGGCTTGCGCAGGCGCTTTCTCATTTGGCGCTTGAATTGCCCATTCCCTGCGGGCTGGTCGGCACGCTGGGTATCGGACGCCCGCCCCAAGTGGAATCTACCGGCCTGACCACGCCAGACCCGGTGTTGCTTCAAGCCCATTTCCGGCGGTTCGTGGACGACGGTTTGACCGCCTGTGCGATCGAGGCCTCGTCCATTGGCATTGTCGAGCGGCGACTGGACGGCACGCGAATCAAGGTCGCGGTATTGACCAACTTCACCCAGGATCACCTGGACTACCATGGCTCCATGGAGGCCTACTGGCTTGCCAAGCAGGCGTTGTTCAGTTGGCCCGGATTGCAGGCCGTGGTTCTCAATCTGGACGATCCCAAGGGCGCTGCGCTGGCGCAATCGCTGGCCGGTGGTACGTTGGTCCATTGGACGTACTCCTGCAATGGGGTGGCGCGTTTGCAGGCTCGCGAGATCGGTTATGACCTGCAGGGCCTGCATTTCGTTGTGGCAGAGGGGGCTGAGTCGCATCTTTTGCGGACCCGTCTGATTGGTCAGTTCAACGTATCCAATTTGTTGGGCGTGATTGGCGCCATGCGTGCCCTCGGCGTGCCGCTGGCCGCTGCGATTTCAGCCTGTAGCGCTTTGCTCCCTGTGCCCGGCCGCATGGATTGCGTCGCGCAGCCGGGGCAGCCGCTGGTGGCCGTGGATTACGCTCACACACCAGATGCCCTTGAAAAGGCCCTGGCTGCCTTGCGTCCGCTGGCTGATGAGCGTCAGGGGCAGCTCTGGTGTGTTTTTGGATGTGGCGGTGATCGTGATCCCGGCAAGCGGCCATTGATGGGCGCGATTGCTCAAAAAAATGCGGATCATGTCGTCATCACCAGCGACAACCCTCGGTCGGAATCTGCCGAGGCCATTATTGGACAAATCCTCAAGGGCTTGCACGGCACGACGGCTGTCAGCATCGAACCAGATCGCGCGGTGGCCATTGCCTTGGCGCTCGGTCGTGCCGAAGCGAACGATGTGGTCCTGCTGGCAGGTAAAGGGCATGAAGACTACCAGGAGACTGCGGGCATGAAACGCCCTTTTTCCGACAGACATGAAGCCATGTCCGCCTTGCAGCGCCGGAGTGTGTCCCAGGGGTTGGTTGAAGGAGTGCAGAAGTGACGCCGATGATGACGCTTCTGCAGGCCCAACACTTGATTCCGGGCAGCCGGTTGGTTGGGGATGGTTCGGTGGCGCTTCAGCGCGTACATACCGACACACGGACCGTGGCGCCAGGTGACCTGTTTGTGGCGCTCAAGGGTGAGCACTTTGACGGAGGGGCGTTCCTGGCTGAAGCCCGGGCCCAGGGCGCCGTTGCGGCATTGTGTGCGCTTTCTTCGCTGCCTCAGCTTGCCCAGGCAGGGTTGCCCGCTCTGGTGGTCCCCGACGCGAAAGCGGCCTTGGGCACATTGTCTGCAGGATGGCGCAGCCAGTTCAGTTTGCCGCTGATTGCGGTCACCGGCAGTAACGGCAAGACCACTGTGACCCAGATGATCGCCGCCATCCTGAAGGCCTGGATGGGCGAGGCCGCATTGGCGACACAGGGCAATCTCAACAACGAGATTGGCGTGCCGCTGACCTTGCTTCGGTTGCGCAGTACACACCGTGTGGCAGCGATCGAACTGGGTATGAACCATCCGGGTGAGATCGCCTATCTTGCCAGGCTGGCAAAGCCGACGGTCGCCTTGGTCAACAACGCACAGCGCGAACACCAGGAGTTCATGGCCACGGTGGAGGCTGTGGCGCGAGAGAACGGCGCCGTAATCGATGCGCTGGATGCTTCGGGCCTTGCCGTGTTTCCCGCGGATGAAGCCTATACGTCGCTGTGGCTTGCGCTATGCGCGGGCCGTTCGTACCGGACATTCGCCGATGTCTTGGGGGCGGTCGATGCCGATGTGCGTGGCCATGGCGTGTGGCAAGACGGCGGGTGGGCAGTGCAGGTGGAAACACCTGCAGGTCCGATGACGTGCCGGCTCGGCATTGCCGGCAGACACAATGTCAGGAATGCCTTGGCCGCGACGGCCTGTGCGCTGGCCGCCGGCGCACCTCTGGAGGCCGTACGCACCGGGCTTGAAGCTTTCGAGCCAGTCAAGGGACGCTCCAGAGCATTCAGTGTCTCTTCAGAGGGCCGTTCCATCACGGTGGTGGATGACACGTATAACGCCAATCCTGATTCAGTCCGGGCCGCTATTGATGTACTTGCGGAATTGCCCGGACCACGTTGGCTGGTGCTTGGCGACATGGGCGAGGTCGGTGACCAGGGGCCAGCGTTTCACGCCGAGGTTGGCGCCTATGCCCACGAACGCGGCGTGGAGCATTTGTTCACGCTGGGTGCCCTTGCGTTCCACGCGGCTGCCAGCTGCGCAGGTGCCCGGCATTTTGAAGACATAACCTTGTTGCAGAAGGCAGTGCAGCAGGCCTTGCCAGATGCCGGCAGCATGCTGGTCAAAGGCTCGCGGTTCATGAGGATGGAGCGTGTGGTGGATGCCATCGTCCAATACGCAAAAGAACAACAAAAATCAAAAGAAGGAGGGCGCACGCATGTTGCTTAGTCTCGCCCAATGGCTCCAGACGCTCTCGCCCGAGTTCGGGTTTTTCGTGTTTTCCAGTACCTCACGTTCAGGGCGGTCATGGCCGCGCTCACGGCCTTGTTGATCGGCCTGATTGCCGGGCCTCCTGTGATTCGCCGACTGACCGCGCTCAAGATCGGACAGCCTGTCCGTGGGTATGGAATGGAGTCGCACCTGAGCAAGAGTGGTACGCCCACGATGGGCGGGGTATTGATTCTGCTGTCCATCGCCATCGCCACATTGTTGTGGTTTGATCTGACCAATCGGTTCGTCTGGATCGTGCTGCTGGTCATGCTTGGTTTTGGTGCGATTGGCTGGGTGGACGATTGGCGCAAGGTCGTCAACAAGGACCCTGAAGGCATGCGCTCGCGTGAAAAGTACTTCTGGCAATCCGTGATTGGCCTGATGGCAGCGCTGTACCTCATGTTCAGCATTTCTGAAAACTCCAACCTGCGTGTCCTGGAGTTGTTCTTTAACTGGGTCCGTTCTGGATTTGATGTGAACTTGCCGCCCAAGGCCGGGTTGATGGTGCCTTTTTTCAAGGAAATCAGTTATCCCCTGGGTGTGCTGGGGTTCGTGGTCCTCACTTACCTGGTGATTGTTGGTTCCAGCAATGCGGTCAACCTGACCGATGGCCTGGACGGTCTGGCGATCATGCCTGTGGTCATGGTCGGATCTGCGCTCGGAATTTTTGCGTATGTCACCGGAAGCTCTGTGTTCTCCAGGTATCTGTTTCTTCCGCACATTCCCGGCGCTGGCGAATTGCTGATTTTCTGTGCTGCGATGGCCGGCGCAGGGCTGGCCTTTCTCTGGTTCAACGCACACCCGGCACAAGTGTTCATGGGGGATGTCGGTGCACTGGCGCTGGGAGCTGCGCTGGGAACGGTGGCTGTGATCGTGCGCCAGGAAATTGTTCTGGCCATCATGGGAGGCATCTTCGTCGTTGAAGCCCTGTCGGTCATGATGCAGGTGAGCTGGTTCAAATACACCAAACGCAAATATGGTGCAGGCCGTCGCATTTTGAAAATGGCGCCTCTGCACCACCACTTTGAGAAGAGCGGCTGGAAGGAAACGCAGGTGGTCGTGCGTTTCTGGATCATCACCATGCTGCTGTGTCTGGTCGGCCTGTCGACCCTGAAGCTGAGGTAAGCCATGCAACAGCTCCACGGTCAACACGTTCTGATTCTGGGTTTGGGTGCGTCGGGCCTGGCGATGGCCCGCTGGTGCGCCCGTGCCGGTGCAGACGTGACCGTGGCCGACACGCGTGAATTGCCGCCCCAACTGTCCACCTTGCAGGCCGAATGGCCACAAGTGAAGTTTGTGTCGGGTGCATTCACCGCCAGCTTGGTGGACGGCACTTCGGTTCGAGCAGTTTTCCGCAGTCCCGGCCTGTCACCCGAAGTGGTGGCCCCTGTGGCGGATGCTGCCAGAGCCATTGGCCTGTGGCAAGGTGGTGAGTTGAGCTTGTTCGCTGCCGGCTTGCAAGAATTGAAGATTGAATATGGCTATGCCCCGCAGGTGTTGGCTATCACCGGAACCAACGGCAAGACGACGGTGACCTCGTTGACCGGTCAATTGGTCGAGCGCGCGGGCAAAACCGTCAAGGTGGCCGGCAACATTGGCCCGACCCTGCTGGACACCATGGCCGATGCCTTGGTGAAGGCCGATGCGCTGGTGGTGCAACAGGCGCAGGCGTTGGCCGAGCAGCAAGCTCAAGACGCCGCAAAAGAAACCCAGCCATCGCCTGCAGAGCCTGTGACGGAGGTGCTTACCGAGCTTGCAGATGAGGCGGACGTTGACGGCGCGACCGATGAGGACGCCGATGCCGAGGATTCCCCCGTGGCGCTGCCGGTGCTTGCACCCGAAGTGGTGCACCCGATGGCCAGCGCTTTGCCGCAAGTGTGGGTGCTGGAGTTGTCCAGCTTCCAGCTCGACAGCAGCGACGGCTTTGAGCCCACAGCGGCCACCGTCTTGAACATCACGCAAGACCACCTGGACTGGCATGGTTCGATGGACGCCTATGCCGCTGCCAAGGCCCGCATTTTTGGCGACAAGGGCTTGATGGTGCTCAACCGGGAAGATGCGCAGGTCATGGCCATGCGGCCAGCGCCCATCAAGGTCAAACTGCAGCGCCCGATCGAACGCGCTTGCCTCACCTTTGGCGGTGACATGCCTCAGCGTCCCGGTGACTTTGGCATCGAAACCATGAACGGCATGACCTGGCTGGTGCGCGCCCTGGAGGCCGATGAAACCCGACGTCGCCGCAAGGACGCCGAAGAGGAGTTGCACATCCAGCGCCTCATGCCTGCCGATGCCTTGCGCATCCGTGGGCGTCACAACGCGGTCAATGCCCTGGCCGCTTTGGCATTGGCCAGCAGCGCTGGCTGTTCTCTGGCGCCGATGCTGTACGGCTTGCGCGAGTACCGGGGTGAGCCGCACCGCGTTGAGCCGATCGCCGTGATCAACGAAATCGAATACTTTGACGACAGCAAAGGCACCAACGTAGGGGCGACCGTGGCAGCCTTGCAAGGGCTTGGCGCGGATCGCCGTGTGGTAGTCATCCTAGGGGGCGACGGGAAAGGGCAGGATTTCTCGTCATTGGCCGAGCCTGTGTTGCGATTTGCGCGTGCCGTTGTGTTGATTGGTCGCGATGCACCGTTGATTCGTGAAGCCTTGCGGGGCGTGGAAGTGCCCATCGAGGATTCCGCTGACATGGTGGTTGCGGTGGAGAAAGCCACAGCTTTGGCGCACATTGGCGATGCGGTTTTGATGTCTCCTGCGTGTGCCAGCTTTGACATGTTCAAGGATTATCAGCACCGCGCCAGCGTGTTTGTGCAGGCTGTCGCCGATCTGGCGGATGCGGCCGGTGTCAGCATGGAGGGTGGGCTGTGAGCGAAGGCCAAGGCTTCATGTCAACCCTGCGCGGCAGCTTTGCGCGCATGGCTGCCTTGTTCACCGGTAGTGGTGCAAGCGCGCCAGCGACTTCGGGGTATGGTCTGCCGGTCAATTTGGGTGGCTATGAATTCGCACGTCAGTCACCCGGTGCAGCGGCCCGCTTGCAAGGCGTGGACCAAGCGCTGGTCTGGGTGGTGGTGGCCTTGCTCATGTGGGGCATGGTGATGGTGTACTCAGCTTCGATTGCGATGCCCGATAACCCACGTTTTGCACGTTACACACAAACCTATTTTCTGATTCGTCATGTCATCTCATTGGTGATCGGCTGTGCGGTGGCCTTGCTGGCATTTCAAGTGCCCATGGAAGTTTGGGAAAAATTGGCCAGGCCCATGTTCTTACTGGCCCTGGTTTTGCTGGCAATGGTTCTGATTCCCTTCATCGGCAAAGGGG
>ERZ1034361.333-NODE-333-length-33039-cov-10.866301_pt1 | contig 33039 bp, 30 predicted proteins | sample MGYA00520617_ERZ1034361 | MGnify/ENA primary metagenome ERZ1034361 (study PRJEB33736, sample SAMEA104284507) | Azolla filiculoides | biome: Urban; feature: Water surface; material: Ditch water | place: Netherlands | collected 2015-10-28 | depth 0-0.1 m ...
GTGGGCAATGCCCGCTTGATTAATCAGTTTGTGGACGTACGTATTGTTGAGTCGCTGTCACATACGCTGCGCGGCGAAATTGTTTTAAAGGATTGAGATTGACCACACGTACGTTAGAGTTTTCATTGGAGCCCGTGGATAACCATCGGTTAGCCAGCCTGTGCGGCCCGCTCGATGAAAACCTGCACCAGATTGAACAAGCTTGCGATGTGACTATCGCCCGCCGTAGCGCACACTTTCGTATACAGGGCACAGGCGCCAGCCGTGAACGTGCTGCGCGTGCCCTGCGCTTTTTTTATGAGCTCGCAGGCAATAGCAAAGATGCGCTCAGCGTTGATGACATTCAGCTCGGCTTAATTGAATTGCGCCAGGCGGCTGCACACCAACCTGTAGCCAAGATTGGTCGCGAAGACGCCGACCTAGGCGTGGGTGACGCACCCGTGTTGATGACCAAACGTGCCGACCTGCATGGCCGCACACCACGCCAGGTGGAGTACCTGAAGAACATTCAGGCGCACGACATTACCTTTGGTATTGGCCCGGCCGGTACCGGCAAGACCTTTCTGGCAGTAGCCTGCGCAGTAGATGCCTTTGAACGCGAACACGTGCAACGCATTATCCTGACGCGCCCGGCGGTTGAAGCTGGCGAGCGCCTGGGCTTTCTGCCGGGCGACCTATCTCAGAAAGTCGACCCCTACCTGCGCCCACTTTACGACGCGCTGTACGACCTGATGGGTTTTGAAAAAGTAACCAAGTTGTTTGAAAAGGGCATCCTGGAAGTGGCGCCCTTGGCCTTTATGCGCGGCCGTACGCTCAACAATGCATTCATCATTCTGGATGAAGCACAGAACACCTCGCCAGAACAGATGAAAATGTTCCTGACACGTATTGGTATTGGCGCTAAAGCCGTGATTACCGGTGACCCCACCCAGGTGGATTTGCCACGTGGCCACAAGAGCGGTCTAGCAGAGGCAACAACCATCCTGCGAGATGTGCGCGGTATTGGCGTAACGCATTTCCTCAAAGAAGACGTGGTTCGCCACCCGCTAGTTGCACGGATTGTGGCTGCGTATGAAGCGCATCAGACGCAAAACAGTTAAGCTATCGTCATGAGTGATGCTGCCAGCCTGCCTAAGTCTGCCCGCCGCCTGGATCTGACGGTTCAGTTGGTATGCGCTGACAATTTGCGCAAACAAATTCCTGATCGCAAATTGCTACGCAAATGGGCCAAAGCCGTTTACGGCGATGCCGCTACCGTAACCATGCGTTTTGTAGATGCGGAAGAAAGCCAGCATTTAAACGATACCTATCGCTGCAAGAACAAGCCGACCAATGTGCTGTCATTCCCTTATGAAGACGAGCCGCTGATGGGCGACATAGTATTCTGCCCCACGGTAATCTACGCTGAAGCGAATGCACAGAATAAAACGATACCCGCCCATATGGCGCACCTAGTGGTTCATGGCATGCTGCACCTGATGGGCTACGACCATCTGAATGATCGCGATGCCAAAGAGATGGAATCGCTAGAAACCGAAATCATGGCTGATCTGGGCTTTGCCGACCCGTACGCATAACGTCTAATGGACCCCTCCCCTACGCCCGCCCGGGCCACTCCGGGCAACAGCCTGACCCAATTGATTGACCGGTTTTCCACGTTGCTATTGCGTGAGCCGGACGATCGCAACGAACTACTGAAGCTTCTGCACGGCGCTCATGAGCGCAATCTTGTTGATGCTGAAGCGCTGACCATTATCGAAGGTGCCCTGACGGTTTCCGAGATGACTGTGCGCGACATCATGGTGCCGCGCCAGCAGCTACAAACGCTTTCAGCTGGCCAGCCTCTGGCTCAAACTATTCGCAAAGTGATCGATTCGGGCCATTCACGGTTACCGGTGATGGGCGAAGAAGAAGACGATGTACGCGGCGTCATACTGGCCAAAGATTTATTGCGCTCTATAGGCAATAGCAACTTCCGCCTGGAAGACTGGCTGCGCCCGGCCATGTTTATCCCCGAATCCAAGCCGTTGAATGTGCTGCTGCGCGAATTTCGTATCAGCCATACCCATATGGCGCTGGTGATTGATGAGTTTGGCAGCCTAGCCGGTCTGGTCACTATTGAAGATGTGCTGGAAGAAATCGTCGGTGAAATCGAAGACGAACACGATTCAGCACAACTCGACACCGATATTCAGCTGGATGCGACGGGCCGTTTCCGTGTGAAAGCACAAACGCCGGTAGCTGCTTTTAACGACAAGTTCGGCTGCGAACTAGACGAACGTGAAGCGCAAACCATTGGCGGCCAGATTGTGCACCACTTGGGGCGCGTGCCGCGTCGGAACGAAAGCATTGAGCTCAATGGCCTGTTATTCCGCGTTATACGTGCTGACAACCGTCGCTTATACAGCCTGATGGTCGAAGACCTACGCGAGACCGACGAGAGCAGCGCCACCGAATCCGAACCCCGAACAAACGGAGAAGATCATTAATGCGCTGGAAGCCTGACTTTCGGCGCATGTCGCCTTTCGCCCAGGCGTTTGGCTGGGGCTTTCTTGGCGTCGCCGCCTTTGCGCCGTTTGCACTGTGGCCGCTGGGTATTGTCTGCTGGGCGGCGCTGTATCTGCTCTTACGTGCGGCGCAAAATAAACGACAAGCGGCTGGCATTGGCTTCTTTTTCGGGCTAGGTCAGTTTCTAACGGGTGTGTCCTGGGTATACGTCAGCATGCACGATATCGGTGGGATGCCGATGTTGATATCACTGGCGGCAACTGTTCTATTTGCAGCCTATCTGGCGATTTATCCGCTGCTAACAGGGGTCGGCTTTGCGCTATGTCTGGCTGGCCGCGCTGGCGCACACGCTTCTAGCGCAACACGCCTAGATAGCGGGCTCTTCCGTCCCTTACTATTTGCTGCCTGCTGGCTGCTAGCCGAATGGCTACGTGGCACTCTTTTCACTGGGTTCCCATGGCTGAACCTTGGCTACACGCAGGCACCGCCAAGTCCGCTAGCCGGTTATGCACCGATTATTGGCGGTTACGGATTAAGCTTCATTGCTGCATGGTTGGGCGGCTTAGGCGGTGAATTGTGGCTGCGTTTGCGCAACAACGCCTGGCACTGGTCTTCTTCGCTGAATCCGCAGTCGCTTTTGGTGGCTGCTCTCGTCATCGGTGGCGTATTGCTCCACCAGATCTCGTGGACTAAAGCGGAAGGCCCGCCACTCAAAGTATCGCTGCTTCAGGGCAATGTGCCTCAATCAATGAAGTGGCAGCCTGAACAATACGTACAGACGCTGATCACCTATTTCCAGCTGGCGCGTAATAATCCGGCCACCTTGATCGTTCTTCCGGAAACCGCTATTCCATCCATGCTTTCGGAAGCGCCCGCCGAGTTTCTACAGGATCTACAACGCATCGGCCAAGAGCAACGAGGCAACATCCTAATGGGTGTGCCCACCGGTGAAAACGCCAAAGAACGCAGCTGGTATGCCAACAGCGCCGTTTCCATGGGAATCGATCCACTCCAGATATATAACAAGGTGCATCTGGTACCTTTTGGTGAAATCACGCCGCCGGGCTTTGGCTGGTTCCTGAAAATGATTAACATGCCCCTGCCAAACTTTAGGGCGGGCGAAGCCGATCAACCGCTGATGCAGCTGAGCCACCAGCTAATTGCCGTAAACATCTGTTACGAAGATATCTTTGGTTCGGCCATCGCTCAACGTGCCGATGAGTCGACGCTGATGGTCAATATGTCGAACACTGCGTGGTTTGGCGATTCACTGGCACAACCTCAGCATCTACAGATTGCCCAGGTCCGTGCACTGGAAAATGGCCGCCCCATGCTACGCGCCACGAATACGGGCATGACGGCAGTAATTGACCCGCAAGGCGAACGACAAGCCGTTCTGTCAGCTTTTACCCGCAGCGCACTTGTTGCCAGCGTGCAGGGGATGAGCGGCACAACACCCTATCAGCGCTGGCTGGATTGGCCGATTATCGCGGTTTCATTGGCGATTCTGGCCTGGGGCCTGTTCACGCGCCGGCGCCATTCGGTCTGAAGACAATAACTCTGCTGCTAACCGGCTGAAAAACCCGTAAAATATAGGGTTTCGATCGGGCACACCGGTGTGCCCACATCACTCGAGACGGAATGCAAATATGCTGACCTTTCAGGACGTAATTCTGCGACTGCAGGAATTCTGGAACCGCCAGGGCTGTGTCCTGCTGCAACCCTATGACATTGAAGTGGGTGCAGGCACCTTCCACACCGCTACCTTCCTGCGCGCCATTGGCCCGGAGCCTTGGAGCGCCGCCTACGTGCAGCCCTCACGCCGCCCAAAGGATGGCCGTTACGGCGAGAACCCGAATCGTCTGCAACACTATTACCAGTATCAGGTCGTGCTGAAGCCCTCGCCTGCCAACATTATGGATCTGTACATCGATTCATTACGTGCGCTGGGCATTAATACCGAAGAACACGATATCCGGTTTGTAGAAGATGACTGGGAGTCACCGACATTGGGTGCCTGGGGTCTAGGCTGGGAAGTCTGGCTAGACGGCATGGAAGTAACCCAGTTCACCTACTTTCAGGAAGTGGGTTCGATCCCCTGCAAACCGGTTCTGGGTGAAATCACCTATGGTCTTGAGCGCCTGGCCATGTATCTGCAAGGCGTTGAAAACGTCTATGACCTGGTCTGGGCCAAGAACGGCGACAAGGTTGTTACCTATGGTGACGTATTTCATCAGAACGAAGTTGAACAATCGACTTACAACTTCGAACATGCCAATGTGGAACTGCTGTTCCGCCACTTCTCTGACCATGAGGCTGAAGCCAAACGCCTGATGGAAATCGGTCTGCCATTGCCGGCTTTCGAACAGGTGATGAAGTGTTCGCACAACTTCAACATGCTGGATGCCCGTGGCGCCATTTCGGTGACCGAACGCGCTGCCTATATCGGCCGTGTACGTGCGCTGGCTCGTCAGGTAGCTCAGGCCTATTACGACAGCCGTGAAGCACTTGGATTCCCGATGTGCGGCACCCCGATTCAGAAGGAGGCTGTGTGATGGCCAAGACTGCCCCCCTACTCGTAGAACTACTGACTGAAGAACTGCCACCCAAAGCACTCGCACGCTTTGGTGAAGTGTTTTCTGCCGGCGTCTTTGCCGGCCTGGCACAGCGCAAACTGGTAGCCGACAACGTGGCTTACCAGTGGTTTGCAACGCCGCGCCGTTTAGCCGTACTGATCCCTGATGTGCTGGACGTTGCTGCCGATCAGGAAGTTGAAGAAAAAATGATGCCCGTGAGCGTAGCTCTGGGTGCCGACGGTCAGCCATCACCCGCTCTGCTCAAAAAACTTGAAGCGAAGGGTATTGCCCCAAGCGAGTTGGCGAAGTTCACTAAGCGAATGGACGGCAAGTCGGAAACTTTCTTCTACACCATGCAGGTAGCAGGCGCCCATCTGAACAATGTGCTCTCTGGCATTGTGACCGATGCACTCAAGAAGCTTCCGATCCCGAAGATGATGCGCTGGGGCGATTCGGACGTGCAGTTCGTCCGTCCTGTGCATGGCCTGATCCAGCTACATGGCGACCAATTGGTTCCAGGCGAAGTGCTGGGTCTTCAATCACGTCAGCAGACTCTGGGGCACCGCTTCCTTTCAAAGGGTCTGATCACTATCCCCGAAGCCACGGCTTATGCTGAAACGCTGCGTGCCGAGGGCAAAGTTATGGCCGATTACGCAGAGCGTCGCGGCACCATTGGTGGTGCACTTGCCGCTAAGGCTGAGGCGCTAGGCGCTCAGATCAACCAGGCTGATGGCTTGCTTGACGAAGTCACCGCGCTGGTTGAATGGCCAGTGGTCTATGTGGGCGAGTTCGAACAGGAATTCTTGGAAGTGCCACAGGAATGCCTGATTCTGACCATGCAACAAAATCAGAAATATTTCCCGCTGCTGGATACGTCTGGCAAGCTGCGCAACCAGTTCCTGATTGTCTCCAACATGGCAGTGGCCGATCCGAAGCACATCATCGGCGGCAACCAACGCGTGGTACGCCCCCGCCTGTCGGATGCGCGCTTCTTCTTTACGCAGGATCGCAAAGAACCATTGTCTGCACGGATTTCCAAGCTAGGCAACGTGGTGTATCACAACAAGCTGGGCACGCAGCTGGATCGTCTGCTCCGCGTACAAAACCTGGCCACACAGATTGGCAACGCCATCGGCGCCGATACGACGCACGTGGCCCGCGCTGCTGAACTAGCGAAGGCTGATCTCGTTACCGATATGGTGGGTGAGTTCCCGGAACTGCAAGGCATCATGGGTCGTTACTACGCCCAGCACGATGGTGAGGCGGCTGACGTCGCCGAAGCCATTGCCGATCATTACCGCCCGCGCTTTGCCGGTGACGAACTGCCTTCTGGCAATGTCGGTTGCGCCGTTGCCCTAGCCGATAAGCTCGACACACTGGTTTCGTTCTTCGGTATCGGCGAAAAACCCACGGGTGACCGTGATCCGTTCGGCCTGCGCCGCGCCGCACTTGGCGTGCTGCGCCTCCTGATGGAGCGTCAACTACCGTTGGAACTGCCCGCGCTCATTAGCTGGTCTGCCGGCACCTTCCCTGCGGGTACGCTGCAAGCCGATTTTGAACCCGCACTCCTGTCGTTTATTACCGACCGTTTACGCAACCTACTCAAAGACCAAGGCGAACCACAGGACGTGGTTGAAGCCGTACTCGGCATCAACCCGGCGCGGATTGACCGCGTACCGGCACGCCTGGCTGCGGTACGTGAGTTCGTGGCGCAACCCGACGCCTTGGCATTGGCTGCCGCGAATAAGCGTATCGGCAACCTACTCAAGAAGGTTGAAGACATCAACACACTGGGCACTCCTAGCAGCGCCCTGACCACCGAAGCTGCTGAAAAAGCACTGTTTGACGAAGTAACTGCCTTGGCGCCAACGGTGAGCGAAGCAGTTCGCAGCGAGGCTTATGCGGATGCGTTAATGGCGCTGGCCCGCGTTCGCACCTGCGTGGATGCATTCTTCGAAGATGTCATGGTAATGGCCGAAGACCCCAAGGTACGTCAGAACCGTCTGGCACTGTTAAAGACTCTGTCTGATCAAATGAATGCCGTAGCAGACATCTCCCGTTTGGCTGTGTAAGCTACCCCATCATGAAACTGATCATTCTCGACCGTGACGGCGTCATCAATATTGACTCGGCGCTGTACATTAAGTCACCCGCGGAATGGAAAGCCCTCCCGGGGAGTCTGGAAGCCATTGCCCGCCTAAACCAGGCGGGTTACAAGGTTGTGATCGCCACCAATCAATCCGGCATTGGCCGTGGTTTATTCGACATGGACACGTTGAATGCCATGCACGAAAAAATGCACAAAGGTCTGGCGGCACTCGGGGGGCGCGTTGACGCTATTTTTTATTGCCCGCATACCGCCGACGAAAATTGCGATTGCCGCAAGCCAAAACCGGGCATGTTCGAGCGCATTGCAAAGCTTTACAACCTAGACCTGACGGGCGTGCCTGCCATTGGCGATTCGCTACGCGATCTACAAGCTGCCAGCGCTTTAGGCTGCGCGCCTATTTTAGTGCGTACCGGCAAAGGTGAAAAAACAGAAGCCGATGGCAACTTACCCGTAGGTACAGTGGTTCGTGCCGATCTTGCGGCCGCAGTTGATGCGCTGCTTGGCAAGCCGTCGAAGAAAGATTGAGCTGTTTCGTGATCGCACTACGCTCCGCGCTCTTTACACTGCTCTTATCAATCTGGACGGTTTTCTGCGGCACGCTAGTGCTATGCACCTACGTATTACCTGAATCGCCACGATTCAAGAGCTGTTACGCCGTATGCCAAATGTGGCGCTACGGATTTATGGGCATGTGTTACGCCATTCTTGGTTTCCGGACGCAACTCCAGGGGCGCGAGCATATCAGTGCGGAACCGGCGATTTATCTGGCCAAGCATCAATCGGCGTGGGAAACCATTGCCCTTCAGATATGGACGCCCCCCGCTATTTTTGTGCTCAAGCGAGAACTACTCCGTATTCCTTTCTTTGGTTGGGCCCTCTGGGGGCTACGCATGATCTGGATTGATCGCAGCGCCGGCAAAGCAGCGCTGGAAAAAATCGTCACTCAGGGTCAGAAACGTTTGAGCCAGGGATTGTCGATCATTATCTTTCCGGAAGGCACACGCGTTGCCCCAGGTCACATGGGCAAGTTCAAGGCTGGCGGCGCTCGCCTTGCGGTGCGCACCGGCGCACCAGTGATCCCGGTTGCCCATAATGCTGGCGAGCTATGGCCCCGCAATGCATTTATCAAGAAGCCCGGCACGATTACCGTACGCTTCGGCCCGGCAATTGACCCGACGGGCATGACGGACAGCGAACTGAATGAACGGGTAGAAACCTGGATTCGAGAGGCGATGCGTGAACTTCCTGCTGTTCGGCACTGATCCCAAGCCTAGCGAGCAGGAACACAGCATCACCCTGTCAGACCGCATCGTCCCCTACACCATCAAGCGTAGTCCACGACGCCGTCTTAGCCTGACTATTGACCATCGCGGCCTACGTATTCTTGGGCCGATGAATCTGTCGTTGCGACAATCCGAATCGCTCATTCTGACCCATGAGCCATGGGTCCGCCAGAAACTCGACGAGTGGCGCCCGGAACGCCTAAATAGTAGTTGGTCTATCTGCAGCGCCTCGCCATTGCCGGTTTTTGGTGTGTCGCATTCGGTGCGAACGCTGGAACATACGGCACGAAGCCCCCGCATAGAGCGCCAGGGAGAATCGCTGGTATTGCATACGAAAGAACCGCTCAACGTTACGCGCAATAACAAGGCGCTGGTGCAATGGCTACGCCAAGAGGCACTAACCTATTTTGAAACCCGCATTAGCGAATTCGCCCCGCGGATGGCGGTAAGCGTGTCTGCGCTTTCACTATCTCAGGCACGTACCCGTTGGGGTAGCTGTACCAGCAAGGGCCACATCAGGTTGAACTGGCGACTCGTACATCTACCTCAGGATCTAGTAGATTATGTCATCGTGCATGAGCTAGCCCATCTGAAAGAGATGAACCACAGCCCGAGATTCTGGGCTGTCGTTGAAACGATTTATCCGGATCACAAGACTGCACGTAAAGCTTTGCGTGGCCATATTGCCAACCTACCGCTGATCGAGCTTTCCTGAGTTAGAGACTCGATTTACCCTGTTCAGTGAGCTCGGCAACGATATCTTCGCGAACGATATTGATTGCTGCACGCAAATCATAATAGGCACTGCGGTTGCCTGTAGGCACCCAGAGCTCTCTGACTTTATCTTTGAGTTGATCAGTCCGGTAAAGCATCTCTGTCTTGACCCCCCCCGTGGCTTTGCGCGCCAGCGAAATCTCATTTTCTATCGCTCTAAGCTCGTTGTAACAGGATTCGATACTAAGCACAGCGTGGGTTTTTCGATAGCTTGGCCAGAAGCCAATTACCGGGATAACAATAGCGCCAATGGCGATCAAATAAAACCACACCTCATCAAATAGACTGGCCACCCAGAATGGCACATAACCCCATAGGAATGGCGAACCTTCCTTAAAGAAACGCCGTGCCACATCGCTCTCGGGTATTCTCGTATCCATATAGGTAGGGAACTTACCTGGCGCAAAATACGAGACTCGCTTCCGTTCAAAATCCTCTGTCGCTTCCATAAACAGAAGCTGTAGCGCCGGATGCATGTTTTCGGTGGTCAGAATATCTAGGGTGGTCGCCACCATTTGGACATCTTTTACTGGCGTTACCGGATGAAGGTTGAATGTGCCCGCAGGTAAAACGACGGGGTCGAGATATTGAAATCGCTTGGCATACGCTGTGGCCAGATTAAAGTTGTACATCTGAACCCCGGGATACTGCGAAATTTCCTGAATGTTTTGGGAGGCCATGGCCCCCACCAGGAAGATCGCGTCAATTTTCCGGTTCTTGAAGGCAGCAACAGACTCTTTTGTGCTGAGGGCCAGCAGATTCGGTCCGTTCGGGTCGATACCCTGCGCCTTCAGAAGTGGTTGCACCATGCCACGCGTACTACTGCCAGGGATATTGATTGATGTTTTTTTGCCGGCCAGGAAGCGATTGAGATCCGGATCCACATTGTCAGCCTGGTAGTGAAACAACCACAGCGGCTGATAAACAACGGAGCCTAAGGATTGGAAGTGACGCGCCTCCTCGGGCAGAGTCAGGCCACCCTGTGAAAAAGCAGCATCCACCTTACCAGCTGCGAGCAAGGTCAGGTTTTCTTCTGCTCCTTTAGATTCGACCAACTGCAAATCAACCCCATGCTGCCGGAAAAAATCCCGGTAACGATGACCCACGACATCTGCCGTTGAGTGATACTGACCCGTAGCAATCGTCAGTTTATTCGGCGGCAGCGGGCGAACCACATAAAGCAAAGCAAGCACTAGCACTAGGCCGGGCACGATATACATCCAATTGCTCAAAAGAAAAGACCAGAACGCGAGCAGTTCTTCTACCACCACGGCTTGAAAATTGCCGGGGGCCTTCGGTGGCATTTTTTTATGGTGCATAGGATCTATCAGAAATATTAAAAGCCAAGCCTTCAAGCACCAGATCTTCAATAACATGAACTCTGGAGCCAAGTACTGATTGCAAAATATTGGCGTTGCCACCTGTAAGCACCCAGGGCGCGCCTACAGGCAGGCGTAGACCCATACGCTCTATAGCACCACAGGTTGCTTCTATGGCGCCGCTGGTCATTGCATCATGGGTGTTATCTGCTACAGCTGGCGCGGCACAATAGCGCCCATCTGCCTGCGGCAATCGAGCGGCACGTTGATGCAGCGATTGCAGCATCAACGCCAAACCAGGCAAGATCAACCCACCGCGATAAACCGCTGTATCGGGTTGCGATGACTCGACAAGATCAATCGTTGTCGCGGTGCCCGCATTAACGACCAAACATGATTGCCCGACCAGGCCCCAGGCCCCAATCGCCGCTGCCCAGCGATCAACGCCCAACGTATCCGGTGTGGCATAAGCATTGATTAGCGAACCTACTCTAGACGATATCTGGAATCGTGCAGGCGTTACCGCCAGTTGTTCCAACACGGAGAACACAGCCAACTCCTGCTCTGGCGCTATGACACTAGAATACTGTACGTGACTAATCGACAAGCTTTGCAATAGCGATGCCCAAACTGCAAGAGCCTCGGCATCGTAATTAACGACACCACGCTGCGCAATCGCGGCAGCCGCGTCAGATGTATCTGAGGCGACCGCCCATTTAAGGCGTGTGTTGCCGAGGTCCAGTAACAGATTCATGGCGGGACTATACCTTGCGCAGACTGACATCACCCGAAATGATGCGCTCAACACCCGAAACCGTTTCAATACAAAGCGCACCATCAACGTCGACCCCGCGGCAGACGCCTTCATGCAATACCGCATTGCCTTCGCGGATCTGCACGAACTGATCCTGCCACAGGTTATGGGTGTTCCATGCGTCACGGTTAACTGCAAAGCCCTGATGCGCGAATACCGCCATGACTGCAAATAGACTTTCCAAGATCTTCGGCAATACAACTTGCGGTGATGTACCGTTAACAAATAGTTCGGATAAAGACCCGATGCTTTGATCTTTAACGACCTGCCTGATCTGAGCTAAATCGCCGCAGTTCAACCCAATGCCGATCACTACCGCCAATTCTTTGCCGCCATCTAGCGCAGAACGCAAGGCGGACTCAATGAGAATGCCGCCCGCTTTCGCATAGGAGCCATCGGCGCGACAGAGCAGTATGTCATTGGGCCATTTCAGCCCGCAGCGCACATCCGTACACTCACCCAATGCCCTATCCGACAAAGCTCGGACTACCGCCAACCCAACGACAAGCGACAAACCGGTTAATCGTGCCGGATCTGCCGGAAAAGTCCACAGCAAAGAAAAGGTCAGACTATCGTCCGGATCTGCAACCCATTCCCGACCACGACGCCCGCGACCCGCCGTCTGCTCACGCGCAACAAACACCGAACCGGCAGCAGCACCGGATTCGGCAGCATCTAGCAATAGGCGATTAGTCGAATCACACGATTCAAATCGCGTGATCTGTAACGGGTGTAGATTTTGCAGAGGGTTCCTCATCGAGCTTCAATTCCTGGATCTTCCGCGTAATTGTATTACGGCCAATGCCCAGCAACTGTGCTGCTTCGATGCGGCGCCCGCCTGTGTGGTGTAACGCCCGCAAAATCAACGTGCGTTCGAATGCCTGCATCAGACGTTCATGAATGCCGTCTGCCTCGGCAGGGACACTCCCCGCATTAACGAGCAGGTCATCCACCGTATCCGCAAGCGCCTCTGTCCAGTTCGCATAGCTGCCTGCTGCTGGCAGCGGCGCCCAGCTGGAAGGCATACCAACAGCCGGCACTTCGGCCTGTGCAACAGCCACTTGTTCCTGACGCAGCTCTGGCGGCAAATCATTCAGATCAACAGTCTGCCCCGGCGCCATGACGGTAAGCCAATGACAGAGATTTTCCAGTTGACGGACATTGCCGGGAAATGGCAACGAAGCGAGATAGCTCATAGCTGCTGGTGTAAGTTGTTTCGGCTCCCCACCCAATTCCTTAGCACTCCGTGCCAGGAAGTGCACGGCCAAATCCGGAATATCTTCGCTGCGTTCTTTAAGTGAGGGCAGACGTAGGCGAATCACATTCAGACGGTGAAACAGATCTTCTCGAAACAGCCCTTGTCGAACCCGCTCTTCAAGGTTCTGGTGGGTCGCAGCAATCACGCGGACATTCGACTTGATCGATTGATGCCCACCGACACGATAATAGTGACCATCCGAGAGCACGCGCAGCAGGCGCGTTTGCAGCTCGGAGGGCATGTCACCAATTTCATCGAGGAACAGCGTGCCGCCATCTGCCTCTTCAAAACGACCGCGACGCTGTGTGGCAGCGCCTGTAAACGCACCGCGTTCATGACCAAACAATTCAGATTCGAGTAGGTCCTTGGGAATCGCGGCCGTGTTAATGGCAATAAATGGCTTCTTCGCGCGGGGGCTGTGTCGGTGCAAGGCTCGCGCTACTAATTCTTTACCTGAACCGGATTCACCCGTAATAAGGACGGTTGCGCTGGAATTGGACAAACGTCCAATGGCGCGAAAGACTTCCTGCATAGCAGGTGCATGGCCCTGGATCTCGGGCACGCCCGCCTCTTCTTCGGCAGCTACGGCCGTCGGCTTGGCTGACTGGGCCATGGCACGCTGAATAAGCGCCAGTGCCTGATCAATATCAAAAGGTTTAGCCAGATATTCGAAGGCACCGCCCTGAAATGCCGCAACGGCACTTTCCAGATCGGAATAGGCCGTCATAATAATCACCGGCAACTCAGGCAAGAGCGTTTTAATGCGCGCAAGCAGATCCAGGCCGGACGGGCCTGGCATACGAATATCTGAGATAAGCACCTGGGGCGGTGGATCACCGGCGTCCAGTGCATTGATCACGTCATTGGCATGATCAAAGCTACGCTGGGAAATCTCGGCACGCCCCAACGCTTTTTCCAACACCCAGCGAATAGACTGGTCGTCGTCAACAATCCATACGGACTTCATGTGTTCTGTCTCCAGGAGTGGCCAGCAGGGCAACCGCCCTGTCTGAACCTATTTTCGTCACCTGATATAGAGCAAATACCATGCCGGATTGTCGTATAGAAGCGCATGTTTTTCATTCTAGCGCTTCACACCACCGGTAAGCGAATGATGAATTGCGTATGCCCCTGTCGGCTTTCGCATTCAATGGTGCCCTGGTGCTGCTGAATAAAACTCTGGGCAATGGTGAGACCCAGTCCTGTTCCGCCTTCGCGGCCAGAGACGAGCGGGTAGAACATGCGCTCCAGAATGGCTCGCGGAATGCCCGGCCCGTTATCAATGACCTGTAATTCAATCGCCAGCTTCCAGCGATGTTTGAGTAACGTCACTTGCCTTACCGCTCGCGTACGCAAGGTAATTTGCCCATTGCCTGACATAGCCTGTGCTGCATTACGGGCAATATTAAGCACCGCCTGGATCATCTGCTCGCGATCGGCGGTTAGATCCGGCAAGCTGGTATCGTAGTCGCGGCGAACCGTGAGTGTTTTAGGAAACTCGGCAAGGATGAGACTACGCACGCGCTCTAGAATTTCGTGGATATTGGTGGGCGCCGGCTGCATACCCTGATGCGGTTGCAACAGACGTTGCATCAGATCCTGCAGACGATCTGCTTCTTTGATGATGACCTGCGTGTATTCCCGCAACGATGGATTTGGCAACTCATGCTCCAGCAGTTGCGCGGCGCCACGGATACCACCGAGTGGGTTCTTGATTTCATGCGCCAAATTTCGCATCAGTTCGCGGTGACGCAACTGAAGTTCGATCAGGCGCTCTTCACGCCGCGCACGCAACTGTTGATCTACCGGGCGCATCTCGATGAGCAAACCACCTTCATCGTCATCCAGCGGCGTCACTGTGCAATCCACGTGTAAAACTTCATCACCACGTTCAATCTGAATATTCTGGCCGCTATAACCCCACTTGTTGCTCAGCGACTTCATGATGGCACTGACCAGCTCCGGCGTTACACCAATCACCTGAAACAGTTCTCGCCCGAGAGCAGCACGCTGGCTAATCCGCAGCAGATTTTCTGCAGCCGGATTCAGGTAAACGATATGCTGCGACCGATCCAAAACGACAGCCGCTGAAGACAAGAGCTCAAGGCCTGCATATTTGGTTGGGGTTATGACTGATTCTTTGGCATTCATGGGAATAACCCGTTCGGAGCACTACGCTGAAAGTAAAAGAGGGACGGCGAACCGTCCCTCTTTTACGCGTTCGCCTTTAAAGGCTTTGCGTTGTGCTGATTAGCACGAGTAATACAGTTCAAACTCAACTGGGGTCGTAGTCATACGCACCTTGTTGACTTCTTCCATCTTCAGAGCGATGAACGAATCGATCCAATCCTTCGAGAAGACGCCACCGCGAGTCAGGAACTCGTGGTCGGCCTTCAGTGCTTCCAGCGCTTCATCCAGGCTGGCGCAAACGGTCGGGATCAATGCATCTTCTTCTGGTGGCAGATCGTACAGATTCTTGTCAGCCGGATCGCCTGGGTGAATCTTGTTCTGGATACCATCCAGACCAGCCATCATCAGTGCAGAGAAAGCCAGATAAGGGTTGGCGATCGGATCAGGGAAACGCGTTTCGATACGGCGAGCCTTGGTCGAAGCCACAAACGGGATGCGGATCGAAGCCGAACGGTTCTTGGCCGAGTAAGCCAGTTTCACCGGTGCTTCGTAATGCGGTACCAGACGCTTGTACGAGTTCGTACCTGGGTTGGTAATGGCATTCAGCGCCTTGGCGTGCTTGATGATGCCGCCAATGTAGTACAGCGCCATTTCCGACAGGCCAGCGTACTGGTCGCCAGCAAACAGGTTCTTGCCGTCTTTCCAGATCGACTGGTGAACGTGCATACCCGAACCGTTGTCGCCAACGATTGGCTTCGGCATAAAGGTTGCAGTCTTGCCGTACTGGTGTGCAACGTTCAGCACAACGTACTTCAGAACCTGAGTCTGGTCAGCGCGGCGAACCAGTGTGTTGAACTTGGTGCCGATTTCATTCTGACCAGCCGTAGCCACTTCGTGGTGATGCACTTCAACTGGAACGCCACAGGCTTCCAGTGCATTACACATAGCGGTACGGATATCGTTGAAGCTATCAACTGGGGCGACCGGGAAATAACCACCCTTAACGCCTGGACGATGGCCGGTGTTACCGCCTTCGATCTTGGCATCTGATGACCAGGCAGCTTCTTCCGAGAAGATCTTGACGAAGCTACCCGACATGTCGGTCTTCCATTCGACTGAGTCGAAAATGAAGAATTCTGGTTCTGGGCCGAAGAATGCCGTGTCACCAATACCCGAGCTCTTCAAATAGGCTTCGGCGCGCTTAGCGATCGAACGTGGATCACGGTCGTAACCCTTGCCATCAGTTGGCTCAACAACGTCACAGGTCAGTACTAGTGTGACTTCGTCATAGAACGGATCAATATAGGCCGATGCCGGATCTGGAATCAGCAGCATGTCGGAAGCTTGGATGCCCTTCCAACCATTGATCGATGAACCGTCAAATGCTTGACCTTCTTCAAATTTGTCCGCATCGAACTGGCTGACCGGTACACCCACGTGATGCTCTTTACCGCGTGTATCGGTGAAACGGAAATCGATGTATTTAACGTCGTTGTCCTTGACCATCTTCAGGACGTCTTGCACTGTAGCCATAACAGCTATCTCCTAAAATCGACCGCAACGGTCAGTCTAAAAATCAGTAACGGAACCACAGATCCCTGCCGTATTGATAAAGCATGATCCATGCCAACAATAATACGACAAGCCACCCCTAAAATGCGCATTTTGAAGTGCTTGTGCGCACCTATCCGGGTCATACCGATAGACGCGCACTAATTTGGTGCGATTTAGCCTTGTCAAACCGCCACTAATCGCCCCAATTTGGTGCAAAAGCGCGTTTAGTCCAGCCGACGGTATACCGCCCAACTGAACAGGGGTAATCCTGCCTGTTCGGCCGCTTTCTGTAAATCCCTCACGCCATTTGCTACAGCCACCGGCTCGGGATCAATTCCTGGCAATGGCGGCAACATAACTTCCACTTCGATACGGCCATTAAGGTAATGCAACTGAATGCGCTCAGGCGCCCAGGAGCCATGCCCCCAGACCCGCGCCGCCTCCTGGTTCAACCATTGCTCCAACGCATCTCGGCCGACCTCGACCGCATGGCCAGGATCTGCCGGTACCAGATCATCTTCCGGATCGATATGCACCAACATATCCAATACTTCGGCACACTGTTCGCGCACGCGTAAGCGAACCTGTTCCGCAATACGGTGCCCTTCTGAAACGCTAATGCGTGGAGAAACCCTGACATGTGCATCAACCAGAATACGATCTGCCATGCGTCTTGTGCGCAAATCATGCAAATCCAAAACCCCCGGTGTTTCGCTAATCACCAGGCGAATCTGCTCAATCTGATCCCTGCTTGCACCCTTATCAATAAGCTCTTCCAGTGCGCTGTAGGAAAACTGCCAGCCCATCTTTACGATCAACGCACCCACAATGGCGGCGGCTAGCAAATCTGCGTAAGCAAAACCCATCAGGCTGCCGCCTATACCTATGGCCACCACCAGCGATGACGCAGCATCGGAACGAGAGTGCCAGGCGTTTGCCACCAGCATCGCCGAATTGGCCTTCTTTGCAACACGAAGCATGTAACGGAACAGCCACTCTTTGGCAACAAGCGCGAGCAATGCCACATATAACGCGATCATTTCTACGGCTGGCGCCTGATCCACACTTACTGCACGTTCAGCGGCCGAATAAAGAAAAGCGCCACCAATCCCGACCAGCATTAAGCCAAGAATCAGCGTGGCCAAGGTTTCCAGGCGAGCGTGCCCGTAGGGATGATTATCATCGGCGGCTTTAGCACTATGCCGCGCCACAAAAAGCACCAGAAAGTCCGACAGCAAGTCTGATAACGAGTGAAAGCCATCAACCAGCAAGCTATGCGAATGGGCAAACCATCCCACAATAATCTGCAGGATCGATAGGCCGATATTGATGCCCATACTGACGTTAACCGAACGACGAACCAGCTTATTAGATGCGGCACTGGCATGCTCGCCGGTAAGCGCATCAATTAGTGCTGTCTGACCGTGCGCATGTGCGCCATGCGAATGCCCTTTGTGATGATGCCCGAGGGACATATCTACCCCTTATTAATGGTGCCTATAAATTCCCAGCTCAGATTCCGCTTGCAGCCCTCGCCGCGTATACTCGCCTATTCGCGATATTCTATCGTCAATTAGCACGCCTCGCCGGCCCGCAAGGTTGGCTTAACAATAGTTTCATAGAAAATTCATGATGAGCAGCATTAGCGATATTCTGGCGCTTGCCCGCACCCGCGCCGAACAACAGGGTGTTAATTACAGTGGGGATGTCACCCCGCTCGAGGCAGCTACGCTCCTACAAGATGCGCCCGGTACCGTTCTAGTCGACGTACGTACCCGTGCCGAATGGGATTGGGTTGGCCGCGTGCCCAACGCCATTGAAATCGAATGGGTTGAATATCCGGAAATGACTCGCAACACTCACTTTATAGAGACTTTGCTCAAGCAAGTGCCTCGCGAAGCCCATATTCTTTTTCTCTGCCGCAGCGGCGTACGTTCGCGCGGTGCTGCCAGCGCCGCGATTGACGCCGGCTATTCCGCTGCCTTCAATATTCTCGAAGGTTTTGAAGGCGACAAAGATACCCAGAACCATCGCGGCTATGTCGGGGGCTGGCGCTTTCACGGCCTGCCCTGGTATCAAGGTTAACCGGATACAAAGATATGCGTGATTTCGAAGACTACCGCGACCTATCTGATGAAACCTGTCAGGAACGGATCAACGCTGCCCGCAAAGCGCTGGGCTCACGTGCCGTACTACTTTGTCACCACTACCAGCGTGCGGATGTCTATCAGCACGCTGATCTAACCGGTGACTCGCTCAAGCTGTCACGCCTGGCCAGCCAGACCGACGCCGAATACATCGTCTTCTGTGGCGTGCACTTCATGGCGGAAGTGGCCGACATGATGACCAAGCCCAATCAGACGGCCATCCTGCCGGATCTGGCCGCAGGTTGTTCAATGGCCGACATGGCTAACCTGACCAAGGTCGAACGCTGCTGGCGAGAACTGACAGCGGCGCTGGGCGAAGACCCGGCTAACCAGGTCACACCAATCACCTACATCAATTCGGCTGCTGATCTCAAAGCATTCTGTGGCGATCGCGGTGGCATCGTCTGCACTTCCTCCAACGCACCGGTGATTCTGGATTGGGCGCTGGAGCGCCGTCCAAAAATTCTATTCTTCCCGGATCAGCACCTTGGGCGCTGGACTGGCCACCAACGAGGCATTCCTCTGGATGAGATGGTAGTCTGGGATCCAGACCAACCCCGCGGTGGTCTTACGCAAGAACAGATTCGCAATGCAAAGATTCTGCTGTGGAAAGGTCACTGCTCGGTGCACCAGATGTTTCAGCCTTCGCACATCGAAGCCTTTCGTGCCAAGCACCCAGAAGGCAAGGTCATTTCGCACCCCGAGTGTTCGTTCGAAGTCTGTGCGGCATCGGATTACATCGGCTCTACAGAATATATCGTCAAGATCATTAAAGAAGCCCCTGCCGGCACTCGCTGGCTGGTGGGCACTGAACTGAACCTAGTAGAACGCTTAGCCCGAGAAGTCGCACCCGAAGGGAAGATCGTGCAATTCATGTCACCCACGGTGTGCATGTGCTCGACCATGCAGCGGATTGATCCGCAACACCTCGCCTGGACACTGGAAAACCTGGTGGATGGCAACGTGGTAAATGCGATTCGTGTGCCAGAGAAGGAAACAGCTGCTGCCCGCCTAGCGATGGAACGCATGCTGGAAGTGTCCTGACTGACACGCCTGCACAGGGGCTCGCCATGACCGATACGCTGTCACTGGTTACCTACAACATCCATAAAGGCTTCTCGCAGTTCAACCGCCGTCTGACGGTGCATGATCTGCGAGACCGATTGCGCCACCTCAATCCGGACCTGGTCTTTCTTCAGGAAGTTCAGGGTTTGCACCAGCAACATGCACAAAAGCACGCCAACTGGCCCGAGCAACCGCAGCACGAGTTTCTGGCAGATACCATCTGGAATGCCAGTTATGGACAGAACGTTCTGTACGACCATGGGCATCACGGCAATGCCATCCTCTCTCGGTACCCGATTGAGACCAGCCATAATCAGGACATCACCCATCTGAGCTTCGAAAAGCGTGGGCTGCTCCATACACAAATTCAATGGCAAGGTCAGATCGTGCATTGTGTCTGCGCCCATTTGTCCTTGCTCGCACGGTCACGCAAATGGCAAATGGCGGCGCTTGCCGAAGAGATCGATCGATTGGTCCCGCATGACCAGCCACTTATTATTGCCGGTGACTTCAACGACTGGCGCAACCATGCCAGCGAACACCTCGCAGACCGATTGAACCTGATCGAAGTTTTTGATCATCTTGCCGGACGACCGGCACGCAGCTTCCCAGTGGCTTTACCCATGCTCCGACTAGACCGGATCTATGTGCGCGGCCTAAAAGCAGTTCGGGCCGATGTGCACTACGGTGCAGGCTGGTCGAAAATCTCCGACCATGCCGCATTACGCTGCGAGCTTGTGCTGACAGGTTGACATGAGCCTGCGCCGCCGACTGTTCAAAGCGCTCCACCCGGCGCGCCAGGTTACGAGTGGCAACCAGATCACTTTGCTATGCAATGGGGCCGACTACTTCCCCGCACTACTCAATGCGCTAAGTGCGGCGAACCAGAGCATTCGCCTGGAAACCTATCTCTATGCCGATGATGCCATCGGCCAGATGGTGACCCAAGCACTATGCGATGCTGCACAACGCGGCGTTGACGTGCGTCTCGTAGTTGATGGCTTTGGCGCCCGCAATATTGGGATACATCATTTGCCCCTGCTGCAACAGGCAGGGGTTCATGTGCGCATATTCCGGCCTGAACACCATCTTTGGCGTCACCTGCTATCTCGAAAGCGCTCACGCTTACGCCGGATGCACCGGAAGATGGCGCTTTGCGATGGCCATACGGCTTTTGTCGGGGGTATCAACATCATTGATGACGCGACAGGCAACCCATCACCGATGCGTCCGGATTTTGCGCTCCAAATCAGGGGGCCGCTACTACACGAAATTGGCCACGCGATAGACCGGCAATGGCAGACACTATCCCGTCGACCCATACTGCACCAGAGTCAGAAACCGGCACCCACACGAATTGATTGTCCTTTGGCGGGAAACGTACGTGCTGCACTTGCACTCCGTGACAATCTACTTAATCGCGGGCAAATTGAAGCGGCTTATATCTCCGCCATAGAACGGGCACAGCAGGAGATCACACTGGCCATGGCCTACTTCATTCCCAGCCGCGCAATTCTTCATGCACTTCTCAATGCAGCGCAGCGGGGCGTTGAAATTCGCCTACTTTTACAGGGGCGTATTGAATACCGTCTGCAACACTACGCATCCCAATCACTTTACACACGCCTCCTTACTGCCGGCATTCAAATCTATGAGTACGAGCCCGGGTTCATGCATGCCAAAGTCGGCGTGATCGACCGTGAATGGTCGACCGTAGGCTCTGCCAATCTGGACCCGTTTTCACTCCTCGTTGCCCGTGAAGCAAACGTGCTCGTTTTTGATGAGGGATTCTGTAACAAGCTCAAGCAACACTTATTTGCCGAAATCCAGGGGCATAGTAAAGAAATCACTACGGCGACCTGGGCCCAAAGATCCGGCTGGCAACGGATGCTGCGCGCCCTGAGTGCACGAATACTTTTCAGGCTACTTAGCCTGACGCGCTATACCAACAACTACTGAGCTTTTGACGGCAAAAAACATCGCCGCGCTTTAGCTACCTTACCGATGGACCAATGCGTTTTCGCCCAAGCCCATAACTTGGCCTGGCTCAGCTTGTACAGACTAGCTGGCGGTTCCTGCCCCAAAAAGTCCAGCGCTGACCAAAGCGCTACAACCCGCTCCGATTCCATGGCTAAAGGCAGCGCCTGAGCCATGGTCTGCTTGGAGAGCTTCTCTCCCGCGTTATTAACGGCAACCGGCAAATGCGCATAGCTTGGCACTCGCCCGCCCAGAGCACTGATCAACGCCAATTGCCGAGGTGTCGAATCTAGCAAATCAGCTCCACGTACCACCTGAGTCACGCCTTGTGCGAGGTCATCCACGACCACGGCTAGTTGATAGGTCGTACAACCATCTGCACGATGCAACACAAAATCACCGACATCTCGCGCAAGCTGCTGGCTTACAACGCCTTGAATACGATCAGTAAAAGACCACTCTGGCACATCAAGCCCGCCTACTCGAAAACGCCAGGCCGCATTTTCCGGAACTGCGTCTCCCGGCTGCCAATGGCTACAGGTGCCCGGATAGATTCTGGCCCCATCAATACCGACCCTTGCATCTGTATGGCCCGCCAGTTGACTTCGCGTACAGGTGCAGGGATATGCATAACCTGCCGCGATCAGTGTTTTCAGGGCTTTCTGATAAAGGTGCTCCCGTTCAGATTGCAGAACGACTTCCCTATCCCAGACAAAGCCATAGGCATGCAGAATTTCCTGCTGCAGCCCCGCCATGCCAGATACCGAGCGGGGCCGATCTACATCTTCAACACGCAGCAACCACTGCCCGGCACACGCTTCCAGATAGCTGGCAACAGCCGCAACCAGAGAACCGAAGTGCAACGGCCCCGTGGGCGAAGGTGCAAAACGGCCAACGACTGAAATTGGAAGAAGCGCTTCGCTCATAAAATTTGAATGATGGTTTCACATTGATCGAACAATCCGCACATAATAAGGGCGCAACCTACAAATCGTTCACTCAGGCAAGCTCATGACCCCAAATACCCTTTCCGACAACGTCCGTTATACCCCGCCAGCCATTGCACTGCACTGGCTGATGGCTTGGATCATCATTGCTGTTTACTTCCTCGGCCTCAGCATTGATGAGATTCCTGTCGGGCCCGATCGCATTCAGGTTGTGGGTTGGCATAAATGGCTGGGCGTTACCATCGCTTTTCTGTGGGGCTTCCGTGTTCTGTGGCGTGCCAGCCACCGCCCGCCTGCTGATCCCGCCGATAGTCCTGCCTGGCAAAACAATGCGGCACATCTAGTACACATCGCTCTCTATGTACTGATGATCGCCATCCCCGTGAGTGGCTGGCTGATGAGTTCGGCCAAGGGTTATACGACTAATTTCTTTGGTCTGTTTGACCTGCCGAATCTACTGGAAAAAGATAAACCCCTCGGCCACACCCTGAAAGAGGTGCATGAGGTGCTAGCCAACCTGCTGATGGCCTTGGTGGGTCTGCATATCGCAGCAGCCCTGAAACATCAGCTGATTAATAAAGACAATCTATTGGCCCGTATGCGACCGGCCCGAAAGAGCCGTTCATGATGATACGCCGTACGGCTGCACTAGCCGCCCTCTGCTTGCTGAACGCATCTGCCTGGGCTGTTGAATACAACAGCGTTGATACAACCAAATCAACCATCCGGTTTATTCCCACACTCATGGGTAGCAAGACGGAAGGCAGTTTCAAGAAATTCAGCGCACAAATTCGCTTTGATCCGGAGAAACCGGCACAAGCGCAGGCGCGCGCCGAGGTGATGGTCCAGAGCTTCGATATTGGTTTCGACGAAGCTACCGACGAAGCACTGGGTCCAAACTGGTTTGATGTCAAAAAGTTTCCGACCGCCACTTTCGTAGCCACTCAGGTTACCCCGCTAGCAAAAGATCGATTTGAACTATCGGGCAATCTGAGCATTAAAGGTCAGACGAAACCTGTGCGCTTTCCGGTAACGCTTACCCGCGAGTCGGCAAACGCCGGACGCCTGGATGGCACGTTGACGATTAAACGTCTGGACTTCGGCCTCGGACAAGGGCAGTGGGCCGGCACAGGCACCGTTTCCAATGACGTTAACGTACAGATACGCCTATCAATTTTTAACAAGTAGCACCCCCAACCACAGGAGCCTCACCATGAAAAAAACAGCCCTCATCACTGCAGCACTACTTTCTGCTTTTGCCACCTCGGCTATCGCAGCACCAACCAGCTACGCAATTGACCCAAGCCACACCTTCGCCAGCTTTGAATACACCCACCTGGGATTCTCAAAGCAGCGTAGCCGCTTTAACGACACGACAGGCACGATCACATTAGACCAAAAAGCCAAGACCGGCACCGCCGATATCGCCATCAGCGTGACATCGGTCGACACCGGCAGCAAAGCGTTTGATGGCCATTTGGTTAGCGACGGCTGGTTTGATGCTGCCAACTACCCAAGCATTTTCTTCAAATCAAACAACTTCAAATTCAAGGGCGACAAGCCAACAGAAGTTATCGGTGAGCTGACTGTTCACGGCATCACCAAGCCAGTGACCCTCAAGGTCACTCACTTCCAGTGCGCTATGCATCCGATGAAGCAGAAAGAAGCTTGCGGCGCCAACGCTGTGACACACATCAAGCGTAGCGAGTTCGGCCTTGGCAAGTACGCGCCAAACGTCAGCGATGAAGTCGAACTGAGTATTGCCGTGGAAGCCGTTAAAGAATAAGTTTTACGCCTCCACAAAAATGGCTGCCTCAGGGATATCTGGGCAGCCATTTTTATTGCTCGCCGTTTTGTTATTTATTCAGGTCACTGTCCTGATAGTACTTAGTTCCCTTAGCTGTAATTTCAGCTGCCAGCCCGTTGTCCGTTAGCTGATACATCCAGACGCCTTCGCTCACATTGGCGGCACCTTCATAAGCGCCCCCATTATTCTCGTATTTGGCGGCAGCGGTGGCCTGGCCACCGAATTCCCAACCCGAGTTGATAAAGCTATTCAAAGCACTCTCTGTTTCAAAAACAAAGATCGCACTGAATGACTTAATCCCCATGCCCAGACCGGCCTGGACTTCGACCATTTTCATGAAAACTGGCTTACCGTTGCTTTTACGCATAACCACGCCGGTGCCCGAACCACCACCGGCAATAAAAATCTTCATGCCGAAATTGCTAAAGGTTGCGTAACCCACGGACTTAGCCACCAACTCTTTAGCGTGTGGCGCTACACGATAGAGGCGCGACATAATCTGCTCGTTCTGCTTCAGAATATCTGCGCGCTGTTGAGCCACACTCTTGGTATCAAAGAGGGCGTAGGCTGGGGCTACCGGAGCAGCTAGCATCACTGCACAAAGCACTAGGCTGGACAAACGTTTCATAATCGATTCGCTCTCAAAGATCTCACACGTTGAACAGGAAGTTGAGCACGTCGCCATCTTGCACAACATACTCCTTGCCTTCGGCACGCATCTTGCCGGCTTCTTTGGCACCCTGCTCGCCCTTGAAGGCAATGAAGTCTTCAAACGCAATGGTCTGTGCACGGATGAAACCCTTTTCAAAATCCGTGTGAATCACGCCAGCAGCTTGCGGGCCAGTATCACCCTTGTGAATCGTCCAGGCGCGCACTTCTTTTACGCCGGCCGTGAAATAGGTTTGCAGCCCCAGCAAATCGTAACCTGCACGAATCACGCGATTCAGACCCGGTTCATCCAGGCCCAGATCGGCCATGAACGCTTTCTTGTCTTCATCTTCCAGGTCAGCAAGTTCAGCTTCCAGCTTAGCGCAGACAGCGACCACCGGCGCACCTTCTTTGGCAGCGAATTCGCGCAGACGATCGAGGAACGGATTGTTTTCAAAACCATCTTCAAGCACGTTGCCCACATACATAGCGGGCTTAATGGTCAGCAGACACAGCGGCTTGAGCGCCAGCTTGTCTTCCTCTGACAACACCATGGTACGCGCCGGCATACCTTCATTCAGGTGTGGCAAGAGTTTCTCAAGGATCGCCACCAGCTTTAAGGCATCCTTATCGCCAGAGCGGGCTTTCTTGCCGTCCCGGTTAAGAGTGCGTTCAACAACGGCCAAATCGGCCAATGCCAGTTCGGTAACAATCGTTTCGATATCAGCGATGGGGTCAACGCGCCCAGAGACGTGGACGACGTTTTCATCGTCAAAACAACGCACTACGTTCACGATGGCATCAGTTTCGCGGATGTTGGCCAGAAACTGATTGCCTAGGCCTTCGCCTTTGGATGCACCGGCAACTAGGCCGGCAATATCAACGAATTCCACAATGGCCGACTGTACGCGCTGCGGCTTAACGATCTCGGACAAGGCATCCAGTCGTGGATCAGGCACTTCGACAATACCGACATTCGGCTCGATGGTGCAGAAGGGATAGTTTTCTGCAGCAATACCTGCCTTCGTAAGCGCATTAAACAGAGTAGATTTGCCGACGTTTGGCAGGCCGACGATGCCGCATTTGAGACTCATGAGATTCCTTGAATTGCTTTTAAATATGGCGCTATTCTAAAGCACCCGTTCACATGACGTGTGCAATTACCTGATGTTCGTGCCAGTACATACCATTAATGCGGGTCGCGATCTGCTGGAGCTCTCCATCGTTTAGCGCCTCGAACGTCACGATGTAGGCAGGCAAGGGCGTGTCCAGATCAACCCGATCCATAAGCTGAGGCTCATGGTGCGTGTACTTGTAAATCAGTGCGCGCAGGTCTACTTCTGCGGTGTCTGGACCCACGCCCGTCACATACAGCCGCTGGCCAAAATTTTCCATGCCACAAACCCTTTAAGCCCAAATTGGTGCAATGCCGCATTATGCCATCAATAGTTATATATCTTCATGAAAATGAAAGCAAAAAACGGCTTTCGTCTGGTAGTATTCAAGCCCTGTTTGATTTCTTGAATGGTCGCCCGGATTTACGCCGTGCCGGCCAATACCGCCCCCTATGTCCAAATTTATTCCAGCCGGGCTCAACACCTGGATTACGACGCGTATTGCAACCCTCAAAAGCAAGGCTGAAGCTCTGCGAGATTTTGACTGGGGCTCGCTCAAGAAGCTTAACTGGAGCGATGTTGTCAATGCACTACGTAATCCACGTTGGCGCAAACCAGCGGCGATCATTTTTGGCTTACTCATCGCCGTTCATGTGATCAAGAATGATGTCCTCATCCCTTACATGAAGGCCCACTTTGCACTGGGCGTTGATGTCATCGAAGCACAACCGCTGACGGTGCCACTGGAATCGCAACTAATCGCTCAAACCCGAAGCCCCCAATCCGTTGCTATCTTCACGCGCGTTTCTGGCTTCCTTGAGAAACAGACCTATCAGGAAGGCTCCTGGGTTAATGCCGGTGACATTTTGTTCGAAATGGATAAGCGCCCATTCGTTGCTCAGCTTGATGCTGCGAAGGCTGCCATGGTTTCGCAAGAGGCTTCCCTACGGACAGCGACGTTAACACTCAACCGGATCAAGCCCCTGGCTGCCGCTAAAGCGCTATCGCAGCAGGATCTGGATACCGCCACCGGCAACTTCCTTCGCGCCCAGGCTGGCGTTGATCAGGCACGCGCCAATGTGGAAACGGCTCAACTCAATCTTGAGTATTGCACCATCCGCTCCCCTATTTCCGGTCTGGCCTCCGTACGCAAACAGGCGCTGGGCACATACCTGCAAGTTGGCAGCCCAAACTCCGAGCTGACGGTCGTCAACCAGATGGATCCGATGTGGGCCTATTTCTCCATATCCGAAGACCAGGTACTGACGCTGAACAAGCTATTAGCTCAAAAACAACTCAACAACACCACCTTGGCAGAACTAGATGTCACGCTGACACTGTCGGACGGTACGCTATACCCCTACATCGGCAAGATCGGTTTTGCCGGCATCCTGTATGACGTAGATACAGGCACACGACTCTATCGTGCAGTCTTCCCGAACCCAATTAACGCACTACAACAAGGTCAATTCGTTACGGCCAGTGTGGTCGGCCTTACTCAACCCAATGTCTATCTGGTACCACAAGCGGCCGTGCAGCAGAGCAGCCAGGGGGCCTATGTATGGGTCGTGGATCAGGAAAATCGTGTCCACTCGCGCACCGTCAAGCCAGGCTTCTGGAGTGGCCCCAACTGGATCATCAATAACGGCCTGAACCCGGGCGACCATGTTGTGGTTAGCAACGTACTGCGCATGTCGCCGACACAATTGGTGAAGCCAACCGTTACCAAAGCGCCAGAACCGCAGCCATTGCGTATGCCAACACCACCGACCGCCGAAGAGGTGGCTAACCCATTTAGAGCCGGCGCCCCTACCGCATCCAACGTCAATCAGGCACAAAACCCGAACCAGCTACCGATGCCAGTGGCGCCTGCCCCTGCCGCCAAACTGATTGCGCCTAAAGAAGTGCCGCTCGCACCGGGGATTCCTGCCGCACCGGCGCCTGTGCCGAACACTCTGCAAGCACCCGCCTCGCGCGCTGCCCAGTAACCGATCAGGGCGGATTAACCATGTTCTCGAAGTTCTTTATCGATCGGCCGGTTTTTTCAGCGGTCATCTCCATCATCATCACCCTTGCCGGTCTAGTGGCAATGCTGTCACTGCCGATTGCGCAGTATCCGAACATCACACCACCGCAAATCCAGGTGTCGACAACCTACCCAGGCGCCAATGCCGAAACAGTCTCACAAAATGTGGCCTCGCCCATTGAGCTGCAGGTCAATGGTGCGGACGGTATGCTTTACATGTACTCGACGAACACCGCCGGGAACATGAACCTCAGCATCTACTTCGACATCAATAAAGATCCGGCACTGGCCCAAACGGATGTGCTCAACCGTGTTAACACGGCACTGCCGCAGTTGCCGCAATCAGTGCGCAACCAGGGCGTGAATATCCAGCAGAAGAGTCAGTCCATCATGATGGTCGTGGCGATTAAGGACCCGGACAATAAATACGATCTCACTGAGTTGAGCACGTTCGCCAATATCATCATCCTCAACGAAATCCAGCGAATTCCTGGGGCCAGCATGTCAATGATTGGGGGGAACTCCAACTACGCTATGCGTATCTGGCTGGATCCGACCAAGCTCACGCTCTACAAGCTGACTGCCAGCGACATCGCCAATGCAATTCGTGCTCAGAACCAGCAATATGCCGTTGGTCAGCTAGGCCAGCTACCTTCCAAGGGCAATGTCATCCAGAACTTCTCGGTTACCACCAACGGTATGCTGCAAACCAAGGAAGAGTTCGAGAACATCATCATCAAGGCCGGCAAACCATCGTCAACGCCTGGCTCGGAAGGCGCGATTGTTCGCTTACGCGATGTGGGTCGTGCTGAACTGGGTGCGCAAACTTACAACTTTGATGTCAAAACCAACAAAGATAATGCAGCACTGCTGATCGTCTACTTCCAGCCAGGCTACAACGCGCTGAACGTTGCCCAAGCGGTGAAGGCTAAGCTGGAAGATCTAAAGCCCAGCTTCCCACCGGGCGTAGTTTATGAAATGGCGCTTGACGCCACAGAATTCATTAACTCGTCGATCGAGGAAGTGATTCATACCTTCTTCGAAGCCATGATCTTAGTGGTGCTGGTGGTCTTCATGTTCCTACAGAAGCCTAAAGCCACGCTGATTCCACTGGTTGCCGTACCGGTATCGATTATCGGCACCTTCATTGGCATGGCCATGTTTGGCTTCTCGATCAACATGCTCACCATGTTCGGCCTGGTCTTGGCGATTGGCCTCGTGGTGGATGACGCTATTGTGGTGATCGAAAACGTCGAACGGATCATGGAAGAAAACCCGACCATGAAACCGCGCGAAGCAGCCGCTGTTGCCATGTCGGAAGTGACTGGGCCTATTGTTGCCACCACGCTGGTGATGGCTGCTGTATTCGTTCCGGTCGCCTTTCTCTCCGGCATTACCGGTCAGCTTTACCGTCAATTTGCGCTGACACTTTCTGTATCAGTCACCTTTTCAGCCATAGTGGCGTTGACGCTTTCCCCTGCACTTGCAGCCATTCTGATTCGCCCCAAGGGCGAAGATGATGACGTGGCGAAACCCCGCTTTTTTATCGGCTTCGAAAACCTGTTCGATAAGCTTCGCGATCATTACATGATGGCGGTGAAATGGGCTATCGAACATCGCCGCCCATCCTTCATGATTTTCGGCGGCGTCATCCTGACACTGATCGTGCTATTCCGGATCGTGCCTGGTTCTTTCGTGCCGGAAGAAGATCAGGGCTATCTGTTTGGGGCGGTAATGATGCCCAAGGCAGCCAGCCTTCAACGCACAGCTGCGTTTTCGGAAGCCGGCTCTACCTGGTTTCAACAACAACCCGGCGTCGACTCGTCTACCAGCTATGCCGGTTACAGCATCATCGACTCTCAGATTCTGCCTAGCGCCAGCACACTGTTTATCGGCCTGAAGCCCTTTGGCGAGCGCACCGATAAAGCATCGTCTGCCTTCACACTGATTGAGAATGGCCGCAAACACTTCGCAACACAGAACGATGGCATCATCATTCCACTGAACCCACCGTCGATCCCCGGCTTAGGGAATACGGGCGGCTTCCAGATGTGGCTCGAGCAAACCGGCAACGGGTCCATGGATGAAATGGAAGAGCAGACCATGCGATTCCTGGCTGCCGCCAAAAAACGCCCTGAGCTCACCGCGGTGAACACCACTTTCAGCACTAACGCCCGCGAAATGTTCGTGAACGTAGATCGCGGCAAGGCCGAATTACTCGATGTGCCAGTCAATGACGTCTACGATACGTTGCAGACGATGATCGGCTCACAGTACGTCAACCAGTTCGCGTATCAGAACCGCCTGTGGCAAGTCATCGTCCAGGCAGACGCGAACTACCGCCAGGACCCTTCGGCATTTGACACGATGTATGTGCGCTCACGCACGGGCGCCATGGTGCCACTGCGCGCACTGATCAGCTACAAATATCAGGCCAGCCCAGATATCGTGACCCGCTTTAACGCCTACCCCGCCGTGCAGATTACGGGCAATAATGCTGCAGGTTACAGTTCAGGTCAGGCCATCAAGGCGATGCAGGAGATCGGCGATGAAGTTCTGCCGCCGGGGTACAAAATCGCCTGGTCCGGTGAAGCCTACGAACAGCTGAAATCCGGCAGCACGGCGATATTTGTTTTTGCCTTTGCGCTGGTCATGGTCTTCCTGATTCTTGCCGCACTGTATGAAAAGTGGTCGCTGCCATTCAGCGTTATGTTCGCAGTGCCGTTCGCGCTTTGCGGCGCGCTTGTCGCTGTCTTCTTGCGCGGCCTGGAAAACGATGTGTACTTCCAGATCGGTCTGGTGACGCTGATCGCGCTGGCCGCCAAGAACGCCATTCTGATTGTCGAGTTTGCTGTGGCCAACGTTGAGAAAGGCATGACAATCGTTGATGCCGCACTGCATGCGGCCGAAATCCGATTCCGTCCGATCATGATGACATCACTGGCATTTATCCTTGGGTGCGTACCGCTAGCCACTGCCGTGGGTGCTTCGGCGAATAGCCGCCACTCTATCGGTACCGGCATCATCGGCGGCATGATTGGCGCCACCATGATTGCCATTATTTTTGTGCCACTCTTCTTCGTGGTGTTTGAAGAAATGAGTGAAAAGAAGAAACAGATGGTTGCCGACAATCCGGCTAAAGCGGGTCCACACAACCTGAATGCTGGGGAGAACGCAGAATGATCCGCACACCCCAACGCCGCCTACTCTGGGTGCTAACTTCCTCTGCGCTGCTTTCTGCGTGCGCTGTCGGGCCTGACTACGAACGTCCAGACGTCAACGCCCCTGAGCAATTCCGTTCAGATGCGGCTGCTAAGTCAACGACCACCGAAACAACCGTCACCTCAACCGATGCCTGGTGGCAGGGATTTAACGATCCCGTACTCAATGATCTTGTAGAAGCCGGCTTGCAAAACAATCGGGATCTGCAATCTACCATTGCCCGTGTACGCAAGGCGCGTGGCCAGCTGATCACTACCCGAGGAAAGTTCTTTCCACAGGTAGAGTATTACGGTGCCGGTGAGCGCGGTAAGTTCATGGGGCTGGATCAAACTGTTGTCACCAGCACCCCGGGCAGCCTAACCACCATTGGCACTATGGCGCTACCTGCCACATGGCAGCTCGATGTATTTGGTGGTTTGCGCCGTCAATACGAAGCTGCAAACGCCAATCAAGCTGCTGCCATTGCCGCCCGTCAGGCCATTGCCCTCAGCGTTGCTGGCGAAGTGGTTAATATCTATGTGACCTTGCGTTCGCTCGACCAGCAACTAGCTGTAGCCCAGCAAACCCTGGAAAACTACAAAACCACCATGCGCATCTTTGACCTGCGCTTCCGTTACGGCACGGCGAATATGGTGCAGGTATCCCAAATTCAGTCGCAGGTTGATGCGGCAGAAGCATCCATTCCACCTCTAGTTCAGGCAATCGGTGAGCAAGAGAACAACCTCAGCTTTGTACTCGGCCGTAACCCGGGTCCCATTCCCCGTGGCAAACCGATCGACCAACTTGTTTTGCCGACCCCACCCGCTGGGTTGCCTTCTGATCTCCTGGCTCGTCGTCCGGACGTGCGTCTGGCAGAACAACAGCTGATCGCATCTAATGCACAGATTGGCGCTGTCAAAGCACAGTTCTTCCCGAACATATCACTCACCGCAACGCTGGGTACCTCAGCTACAGCGCTAGGCTCACTGTTTGGTGGTGGCACCAGCATCTGGGATGCCGGAATGGTTGTCATGGGTCCTTTGTTCAAGGGTGGAGAAATCTATGGTCAGTTCGTTAGTGCCAAAGCAGAACAACAAGCCACCATGTCTCAGTATCTGAAGTCGGTAGAAGGCGCTTTCCGAGATACAGACAATGCACTCATTGCAACAACGCAAACCCGCAAGCTGGTTACCGCAAGACAAAAGCAGGTAAGCACGTTAAAAACTTATGCCAGCCTATCTAGCATGCAGTTTAACTACGGCTACGCTGACTACCTGACGGTACTCAATGCCGAAGACAGCCTGTTCAAGGCACAACTGGATCTGGCACGAAGCCAATCCGATCGGGCACTGTCACAGGTTTCTCTCTATATGGCACTGGGTGGTGGCTGGGAAGCTGCGGATCTAAAAACCATGACGGCTAACAAAGCCATTGCCGACGGAGACGATAAGAGCAACCCGGCAAATCAGCAAGGATTCTGGCCCTTTAACTAGCCTTCCGTTTAGAGAGCCTTGGGCGTGGTGTGCAGCAGACGCTGCGCCTCTGCCATATCACCCCGAACCAGAACCCCTGCTTCAGCAGCGACGCGGTCGATCGCCCGATCGATATCAATCTGCTCTTCTTGCCGTGGCCGATGCAAAACAAAATCGGCTACGCCCTGGTTAAGCTGTAGCGAACGTGGATGACCAATGCCAATGCGCAACCGCCAGTAGTCTGGCGTGCCTAATGCAGCCTGGATATCTTTAAGCCCATTGTGTCCACCACTGCTGCCCCCCAGTTT